>CEUQ01182582.1_pt1 | contig 37649 bp, 37 predicted proteins | sample 361491 | NCBI WGS metagenome assembly CEUQ01 (sample SAMEA2622796, study PRJEB7988) | marine metagenome | biome: marine biome (ENVO:00000447); feature: marine epipelagic mixed layer (ENVO:xxxxxxxxx); material: "saline water (ENVO:00002010), including plankton (ENVO:xxxxxxxx)" | depth 120 m | reverse complement strand
CACGAATAACTCCTAATGCAGTACCATAACCAACTGTTGCTAAAGCACCGGCATTGCAGTGAGTCATAATGGTATCATTATTATCAAATAATTCAGAGCCATTTTTTCCCATTGACATATTAATTTGGATATCATCTTTGGCCATTTTTTTTGCATATTCAACAACATTATTTCTAATTTCATCCACAGTTTCTCCCTGGTTTGCAATTTCCATTATTTTTTCTAATCCCCAGGCAAGATTTACTGCAGTAGGTCTAGTTTCAAAAAGAATTTTTTTTGCATTTTCCATGTAAGAAAGTAATTCATTTTTTTCTGTTGCTTCACTTTGTAATGATGCTAAAGCAAGTCCAAATGCACCAGATACACCTATTGCTGGAGCACCTCGAACTATAAGAGTACGAATTGCATCAGCAACTTGATTATAATCGGTATAAGTAACATATTCTAGAATATTTGGAAGTTTTGTTTGATCGATCATTATTACAGAATTATCTTTCCATTCAACAGTTTTTAGTGTCATACAAATCAAAAAAATTCAGGGATAATTAATTTTTGGTAATTCTTTCATTTTCTTTATTAATTCCTATCAATTCGGGGTATTGCTTTAATACATTAACAACATCATTAATCAAAATTGGTCGAGTTTTTGTTTTATTGATAATTTCACGAATAAATCTCAAGTCGCTTTCATAATCAAGAGACCATCTTAAATGAGAAAGATTATTCTTTGATTTGATCGAATCAATTCGAAATTTTTGTGGATTCAAGTAAATATATGGAGTTACATGTTCTCTTTCTTCATTACTTGTTGCATTTTTCCATGCTGCTTCTAAAACATCAAAAGAAAACATTTCAACTTCAGTTCCAGAGGGATATGTTGATTCCACAATATAATCTCCATTTTGTTTTTTAACTTCAAAATTTGCAATATAGTCAAAATTATTGTTTTGGAATTTTTCAATTATCAGATCAATAACTTGAGGATCTATTAGGGGCTTGTCTGATGGAATACGTATTATGTGAGTTAGACAAAATTTCTTTGCACATTGATAATGTCTATCTAAAACATCATTTTCACTACCACGAAAAACTTTTACATTGCGCTTTTTACAATGTTCGAATATTTCATCATCTTGTGATTCATTGGTTGTTGCAATTATGAGGTTATTACATTTTTTACAATTACTTAATTGGTTTATAGAATAATCCAACATCAGATCAGTTTGATCAGCTTTCATCATGATTTTACCGGGCAATCTACTAGAACCCATTCTAGTTTGAATAATTATTCCTATTTTCATTTTATATTGTAAACTTTATTTTCATTCAAATTTTTTATGATATGTATTTTGTACATGAGTAAATCCATGTTTTCCAAAAAACTGTATTGATTTATAATTTGTCGGATTAATATTTGCTAAATATCTTTTTTTACCATTTTTTTTCATAAATTGTATTATAGCGTCACTTCCATATCCAAGACTTTGAAATTTTTTATGAATGAATATTCCAATTTCATTACGATTTGTAAGATAAATATTCCCAACTCGTTCATTATTTACTAAAATTATATCCCAGGAAAGATAGTCATGATTCTTAACAAAGTCTAAATGTTCATCCCAAGATGGAGTACTTTTATGTGATATGTTGATTCGTCCTTCTCGTTGTTCAAGTAATTCATGTAAAAATTTTGCATCTTCTTCAGTAACAGGTTTTAATTCCATTAAACATGTTTAATTTTTAGAGATTTATACTTTATTAACAAATTATTTGTAAATAAAAAAATATCAATATCATATTTTTTTAGAGTAATTTTTTAAAAATTCAATTAATTTGTCAGATGAATTATCCCTGTATGAAAGATAATTATCTAAAGAAATATTTGAATTTTTGATTAGTTCTGTACGAAAATTATTATCACTCAAATTTTTAATTATTTTTTCCAGATTAGAAATTTCAGTACAAATGCAAGAATTATTTGTTAATGCAGTAGGTAAACCATATCCATTATCTTTTACAGGCAGAGAAATTACCGGTTTATTCAAAAGATAACAATCTAAAATAACAGTTGAAAAATCAATAACAATTACAAAACTAGAATTTTTAATGATTGAAGAAAAATTTCCATCTTTTATGATTTTGATGTTTGGATTTATTTCATGAGCTATTATACTAGGATCGAATTCAGAAGGATCAGGATGTATTTTTATGACTAAATCTAGATTCAGGCTAGTTATTATTTTACAGACATTTTTGATAGTATCAGAATTTTTCTTTATTGTGTCTACAGTGAGATCAAAAACTTTTTCTTTTGTAGGTCCAGATGTAGCTAAAACAACATAATTCTTCTCTTTGAAAAATGAAGGAATGTTTTCAAAATTATCATATCTACAAGATCCTATATCAATAATTTTGTCAGTTTTAAAACCAAGAGTTTCACGATATTGACGATCTGTTTTTCCCCACACTAATGAAAAATCAGATAATTTTGCTAATGCGCCATGATGAATATTCATCTCATATCCTTTTTTTGTATCAAAAATCAATCCATGCTGATACAAAAAAATAGGAATTTTTTTAATTTTTGCAAGCTGAGAAAGAATTTGCTCATTTGGACCAACTTCATTATTGATCATCAGTCCACCAAAATTGTATTTTTCAAATAATTTTATTGAAAGTTCAATTTCAAATAAATTTTCGTTAACTCTCTTTTTAAAAAATTCAATAAATTGAGATTTTATTATGTTCCAAAAAGAAATGTTATCAATTTGGAATATCTTTGAGAAAATATCATCATTCAAGAATAATTCATTTAATTGAGATTCAATTTTAGAGAAATTGGTTTTTAAAGATTTTTTAATATTTGACGACGATAATGAAACTTCATTTTCCACAATTCCAGTAGAATTTTTAATGCAATCTAAGGTTTTTTTGTTCCATATTGCAGGTTTTCGTCTATTATAGATAACAAATGGCAAATCATTTTTCTTAAGAAATTGTTCATAGCCCAAAGTATCAAATTCTGAGAATAAAATTGGGTTTTGATTTTTAATATAATTATTATTAGTAATCATAGAATTCGATACTTTTTCAGAAAAAAATTTTAATTTTAAAAATAAATTTTTAGGTATTTTTATTGGATATGTATAATTTTTGTATCTTAAAGTATAATTAACATCTAAAGAATCTAAAGGTAGGAAATTAATATTTTTTGTATTACTTGAAAAAATTGAAATGTTGTTTGTAAAATTTTTCATAATTTTACCAATAAATTCTGAACAAACGAAATTTTGATTTTTGTAATTAATTGAAATTTTATATAATTCATAAAATAATTTTAAAAAATTTACTAAAACATTGATTAATTCAGATTTAATTAGTGAGCCAAGATTTACATTTTTATATATCAAATGGTTTTTAATTTCTAGATTTTCATACCAATCTGAAAGATTATAACATGTATTTTGTACAAATAAACGTTCAAAATCTGTTAAAAATTTATCAGAATTGATAGATGAAATATTATTTTTTTCTAGTAATTCATATGTTTCATAATTTGTTGTAATAATTTTTATTTTATCATAATCCACAATATCCAATAAATTTGAATAATCATCAGTATTATCAAATACTAAAATTTTTTCAATAGACATGGTAGATTTAAAATTTTGATTTCTTCCAGTTATAATCTTCAAATTTTGTATTTATCATTTCATTATCATTTGGTTTCCAAGAAATATCTGCTAAGGCTAAAACACGTGAAACATCAGAATGTAAATTTATGTGAGCAGATGCGATATTTTTTGGAACGTGAACTAAAACTGGTTTTTCATCGCTAGAAATAATTTCAGAATAACTTCCATCATTATTTTTAATCACAAAAAGAACCTTACCATGAATACAGACAAAATAACTAGCTCTTTTTGTATGAATGTGAGGACCCTTAATTTCCCCAGGATTTACAGAACTAACGTAGACCATCTTAGGATGATTTTCTAAGAATTCGTCCCAATCTCTCCAAATAACTGTTAATTCACCATTCACATGTTGATCATCAATATTTTTTGTAGGGTGTTTTTCAAGATTTTCTGTCGAAAAATCATTCATACAAAGAGATTCATGGATTTACCATTAAAAGTTTGGATAGAATCATAGTATTCATTACAAGATTTTATAAATCAAACATATTTTTTTGAATTAAGTTGTTAACATTAGATCATCTAAAAAAAATTGATACAGAAAAGATGTTTGAAACTTATGATAACTGGCCTAAAATTGCCGAAAAAAGTTATAATAAAAAATTTTCAAAAATTAATGTAGAGAAGATAGATCATATTGTTTTTGCAGGAATGGGTGGATCAGGAACAATAGGAGATATTTTTTCATCAATACTTTCAAAAAGTAAGATGCATGTAACTGTAGTAAAGGGTTATTCATTACCAAAAACGGTTAATGAGAAATCTTTAGTTATATGTACAAGTATTTCGGGAAATACACAAGAAACATTATCAATTTTAAATGAATCAAAAAAATCTAATGCAAAATTCATTGGTTTATCATCAGGAGGCATTATGGAAGAATATTGTAATAAAAATAATATCGAACACTTTAAAATAAAAAAAGATCATTCGCCCAGAGCATCTCTTATCGGATTTTTATATTCTGCTTTAAACATATTAAATGATACAATTCCAATCGAAAAGAAAGATATCAATGAATCAATTCAAACATTAAATGAAATTAATGAAAAAATTAACTCAAATAATCTTAATGCAAAAAATATTGCTTTAGAAATAGCAATGTGGATAAAACACATTCCAATTATCTACTATCCAGCCGGATTAGAATCAGTAGCAATTAGATTTAAGAATTCTATGCAAGAGAATGCAAAAAAGCATGTAATGTGTGAAAATATTATTGAGATGTGTCATAATGGGATTGTGCCATGGGAAAAAAAATCAGATGTACAACCAATTTTAATCCAAGGTAAGAATGATCATTCAAAAACTATTCAAAGATGGCAAATTATTAAAGAATTTTTTGATGAAAAGAGAATAAAGTTTAAAGAAATTTTTTCTGCTGAAGGAAATATTCTAACCAAAATTATTTGTTTGATTTACGTATTAGATACTGTTTCAATCTATTATTCAGTTTTATCAAACATTAATCCATCACCAGTCGAATCAATAGATTTCATTAAAAAGAGATTATGATTATTTTTTCTTCAAAAATGTTTTAAATAAATTATTTATTTCATCAATCTGGTTAAAAGAATTATCATCAAGTAGTTCAAGATTAGGAATCACACAATGACCTCCTATGAAACCAGGGTATAGTTTTGGACGATTTCCTAAATATTTGTGAATTTCTTCAGCAAAAGACCACATTTCATCATAATCAACATTTTGTTTTTTTGCAATCATTGCACTCATTTGTGCAAAATTGATCAACCAACCATAATACGAGGTATCACAAACAATTTTCGCCAGTTCAAGAGTAATTGGAGAAGACATTTGTTTTCCTCGTAGACCAGAGTTTTTCAATAATTGTTGAAAATCAGTACATGCCCATTTTTTATTTGGAGCATTTTTTTCAATTGCAAAGAATTTAGTATATTTTTTCATATCTAATAGCATTCTTTTGTGTACACCACGAGTTGCACTATAAATTACAGGAATTTTGATTTGTTTCTGAATGTTTGATGTAGTTGAAGGTTGAATAGTACTATGTATTACCACTCCTTGAGGTTCAAATTCTTTTACGAATTTTTTAATTTGAGGTATAAAATTTTTGGTGAATGGAATACAAATATGGATAAAACGAATTTTGAGTAATGAATTTTTTTTTAATTTTTTAGGAATTAATTTTGGATTTAGATCATGACCTTCAACAATGAATGCTTTAGAAAATAATTTGTATAATGGAGAACCAATTTCACCAAATCCAATTACAATATCTTTTTTCAAATACAATAGCATGCTAATTAACATATTAAAAAATGAATTGACGAAAATATCAGTGGATTTTAGAATTTTAGTTATGAAAGATGATATAGAGGTTTTTTTAAATAAATAAAATGAAAGTGACGGTGGTGGCAGAAATTGGTTCTAATTGGGAAGGAGATTTACAAAAAGCTGAAAAACTTCTTCGTGAATGCAAAGAAGCTAACGCCGATGCGGTAAAATTTCAGATGTGGAGAGCAACTGATCTATATAATGAATCACACCCAAAATGGAAAGAGATTAAAAAATCTGAATTAACTTTTGAAAAAGCTAAAAAAATTAAAAAAATTTCAGACAAGATAGGTATTGAATTTTTTTGTAGTGTGTTTTTTCCTGAAGGTGTTGATTTTCTTGAAAAAATTGGTGTTAAAAAATACAAAATTGCATCAAGAACGTGTCTTAAAAAAGATCCTTATTCAATTGATACATTAAAACGAAAATCAATGACAAAAAAACAAATTTTTGTAAGTATGGGTATGGGAGGAGATAAAAATTATATAAAAAATACTTTTAAAAATAATAAATTAATTTTTTGTTACTGTATATCAGAATATCCACTAGAATTCAAAAAAATAAAATGGAATAATGCTCTAAAATTTGATGGATTTTCAGATCATACGGAAGGAATTGTTGCACCCATTATTTTTACTGCATTAAAAAAAGAAAAAAAATCTAAAAATATTTACATTGAAAAACATGTTAAATTAAAAAATTCAAAAGGTCCAGATGCAAGTACTTCTATTGATACAGAAAAATTTGCAGAAATGATTTCTTATATCAGAGATATTGAAAAAAAATAATTTAATTTTTATTAATTATTTTAATAATCTGTGTAATTTGATTATTTGTTAGATTAGGATGAATAGGTATGGTAATGATTTCATTAGCAATTTTTTCAGTAATTGGTAATGAGATATTTTTTCTATATAATGAAAATTGATGTATTGGTTGATAATGATTTCCGGTTTCAATTCCAGACTGTTTCAATGTTTTTTGCAATTTTTTTCTATTTTTAACACGAATCCAGTATAGATGATATGAGCAATTTTTATCAAATGGCATTTTTAGATCAATTTCCAATTCATTGAAATAACGCTTAGCAATTTTTTGTCGAATTTTTGTTAATTTATCAATTTTTTTTAGTTGTACTAAACCAAGTGCTGCAGAGAATTCATTCATGTAATAATTATTACCTAATTCTTTTACATCATAAATAGTAGATTTTCTATTAGTTATACCGCACCATCGTAATGATTTCAGTTTTTTTTCAAGAGATTTGTAATTTGGATGATTAATAGAGATCAATCCACCAGTAGGCATTGCTAAATTTTTTACAGGGTGAAAGCTAAAACATGATGCAAAATTGTGTTTTCCAATTTTTTTATCATCATATTTACTACCAACAGCATGTGCCGCATCCTCAATGACTTGACAGTCATGTTTTCGAGCAATTTTTTTTATTTCATTGAGATTTGAAGGGTATCCACCAAAATGTACAGGTAAAATTAATTTAGTTTTTCTAGTTATGGATTTTTCAATTGACGGTGGATCAAGACAAAGCGTTCGTTCATTTATTTCTGTAAAAATAGGTATTCCACCATTTAACAAAACAGCATTAGCAGTGGATACAAAAGATAAAGATGGTAAAATAACTTCTTTATTTTTTATTTCAAGTAGAGAAATTGCAAGATTTAGTGCTGCAGTTCCACTATTTACTGCAATACATAGATCTGAATCAACGTACTCTTTGAATTTTTTTTCAAATTTTTCTACATTTCCAACGCCTTGACCAGATGCCCAAAATTTACTTTCTAATGTTTTCTGAATAGCATTTTTCTCTTCGATGCCTATATGTGGTTGAAATAGTTTAATTTTCATTCTAGCAATATTCAGATATTCATATTTTTAAGTTCATCATATGAAATATTATTGGATAAAATTACTTCACTACTTTTTGGCCCACAATTAAATAATAAATCAATTATAGACATGTTTGGAATGAACTCACCATTTCCTTGGGGATAATTTGGATGTATATATTCTTGAAAAAATACTTTAATTTTATTTTCATTAAATGAAGATAGATTAGCATAGTTTCTACCTAAAGAACCAAAAATGTAAGTAGATGCTTGAAGTTTTTTACACATATCTAAGACCAAATCAGATTTTTTCCCTTCTAAATCAAGATCTGAAGCACGTAAGAAATTTACATCTATTTTTAATTCTTTTAAGAACCAATGTAGCATATACTCATTTAATTCAGAAAGATATTCCCAAGACTTTGAATAGACTTCTTCAAAGAATGAAATATAATTATCATAATACTGTGTTTTTTTATAATTTAATTTAATACTGGAAAAATGTTTTTGTTGCCAATTCATTGAATTATTAATTTTGATTTCAGATGTTTTTAGATCACGATGACCTTTTCTTAACACTGGAACAGTTAACCATGTAGGTCCATTTTTTGTTTTTATATAATTTCGATTCATCCAATCTTTTGGCAAATATTGTACTTCATCAAAAAAAACGTACGTATCAGAAAGTGAAATTTTGTGAAATAATCCTAACCATGGCAAATAAACAGGCTGATGAGCAGTGAGGATCATATTACTTCTTTTTTGCAACAATATTCCAGAATGCTAAATTATTGTTTTGGTTAGGAAGTTTTGTTTTGATTATTTTTTCATTCAATAATTCAATTTTAAAATTTTGGAATAATTTCAGGATATGAGTTTTATTACTAAAATGTACGTTTCCGATTTTTTTAAATTGTCCATTTTTAAAATTATTTTTTGTGAATCTATCATGAGATTTAGAACCATTTTGGTATTCAAAATGATTAGTGGAAAACCAATCTAATCCGAAATATTTTCCGTTTTTGTTTAATTTTTTTTCAATTAAATCTAAACATCTTTCTATGTCAGTTGTAGAATTATGTGTCAATGATGAACGATCTATGATTAAATCAAATTTTTTTTCAAATGGAATTTCGGATGTAAAATCACAAGATAACAGATTATTTTTTATTTTAGGATATTTTGCCTTTAATTTTTTAATAATAGATGGACTTCCATCAATTCCAAAATATTCTATCTTTAAGGATAAGAAAAAAGGAATGTTTGGACCTGAACCTGAACCTAATTCAAGTACTCTAAGGTTTTTTCTTTTTGTATCGAAATGATTAACAATTAATGAAATTAGATCAGTGAATGGCCAATTATTAATTTGGAGATTTTTTTTATAGATAGTATTCCATTCTTTTGAAAATGTCATTTTACTATTACCGCCGACAAGATTGTATCAATTTGTTCATTTGTTAAAGATGGATAAATAGGGAGAGATACGGTTTGGTGTGAAAGTTCTAAGGAATTTGGAATTTTATTCCAATCATCTAATAATTCCCAATCTTCAGTTGGGACAATTGCTTTAACTCCTTTAGATTCTAATGAATTAATTATTTTTATTGGATTATCAGTTTTCATAATTGCCCTATATCTCACAGGTTCCAATATTCCATGATATTTTTCATCTACATCAAGTAAATCCAAACCAGATTTTTTATAATATTGAAAAATCTCTTCACGTCGTTTTAGAAATGAAGGTAGTTTTTTTAATTGAGATCGACCTATTGCCGCTTGTAAATCGGTCATTTTGAAATTAAATCTAATTTTTGTGTCATTTCTTAAATCAAATTCCCTATAATCTCGAACCGAATCAACATATTCTTTGTTTGTCGAAACAAACATGCCTCCTTGACCTCCAGAAGTCATTAGTTTTGTGGCATAAAATGAAAAGATTCCAACATCGCCGTGTAGTCCAACCATTTTTTTATTGATTTTTGCTCCCAAGGCTTGACAACAATCTTCAATTAATAATGAATTATTTTTTTCTATGAGAATTGGTATTCCATACATATGAGGTACTATTGAAATATCATGTTCATTTTTACTCAGAGTGTTCATATCCAGATTTGGAGAATTTTTTGATGTGTCAACAATTTTTTCAATTCCTCCAGCCATTGAAACTGCATGACGTAAAGCTGAACAGACATAGCCAGGAAAAAGAATTTTTTTTTCATGTGGATTAAGAACTTTTAATGCAAGATATAATGAAGAAGTTCCATTTGAAAGTGCCACTGCATGTCCAGGTGGTAAACCCAAGAAACTACAAAATTCATCTTCGAATGCTTTAACTTCTTGATCTTGGGATAGTTGTTTGGAATTAAGCACGCGTAATGCAGCTATTTCTTCTTCTTTATCAAGTGAAGGAAGATTATGTGGAATCAATTTTTAAATTATTTTGAAATAATTAACAATTAAGCACTTCGATCAAATTTATCAGAATAATATCCATCTTTTATTTGCATAGGGTTTCCAATTACCAAAGAATAGGGGTTTATTTTTATACCTTCAACAATTGTACCAGCAGCAATAACAGAGTGATGACCTATGTGAGCTCCACCTTTTATAACACAATGTGAACCAATGAACACATTATTTTCAATTATAATATTTTTTCTTTCAATTTCATCTGCCAATCCAATACATTTTTTGTGAGAATCTGCACTGTTGATTGATACAAAAGAAGCTATATCACAATCATCACCAATTGATACATCAACATCTTTTGCATTAATTTCTGACATGCCACCTACATACACATTCTTTCCAAATTTTGGAGTTCCAACTATCCATACTAATGGATGAAAGGGGTTTTTCTGAAAGGTCGTATTGCGATTAAATAATTCTTGAAATTTTTCAAAATCTATCATTGATAATCATCCTCTTTTAGTAATTGACCTTTAAGAATTTTTTTTGTAGAATATTTTCCAAGAATTTCATCAATTAATTTAGGAGGCAATCCATATCCTGGTCGTTTTAATCCTAAATTTTCGTTAGTAAATAATTCTCCTTTTTCAATATCTTTTAAAATTACGATACTTCTTCTAGCAATATTTTTCATTTTTTCTTCAATTTTTGTTGGTTGAATATTTTGATTACCCAGCATTTTGAATGAGTTAAAAACAGAGTTTTTCCAAATTTCTAATTCTGACGGATTAATAGAAAACCAATGATCAGGTCCCGGCAAATCACGATCTAGAGTAAAATGTTTTTCAAAAAATCTTGCGCCAAATCCACACGCTACAGAAGATGCAGTGCTATCAATTGTATGATCAGAAAATCCTAAAATTAATTCAGGAAAATGTCTTGAAAGTGTGTGAAATTTTAATAAATTGACATCTTCTGGTGGAGTAGGATATTGAGAAGTAGTAACAAGTAAAATTGTAGGATAACCATCATAGAACCCAACAGCATCTAATGCAGCAGAAACTTCTTCTAATGTCGACATTCCACTAGATAGAATTATCGGGAGTTTCGTATTAGAAAATTTTTTGAGTAAAGGTAAATTTGTTAAATCATCAGAGCCTACTTTAATCGCATCAATGCCAAGTTCTAATAACAATTCAAGATCAGAATAATTTTGTGGTGTAGACATGAAATGGATTTTTTCCTTTTGGCATTTTTCATAAATTTTAGTCCATTCATCTTTTGAAAACTCACACCTAGAAAACATATCAATCATAGGTTCAGTGACTTCTTTGCCTTGAGATCTGTAAGTGTATGTTTCAGAAGAATTACCGCAAAATTCACTAGCCTTGAATGTTTGAAATTTGATTGCATTTAAACCGATTTTTTTTGCAACTTCAATCATTTCAAATGCTTTGTTAATTTCACCATTATGATTAATTCCTGCTTCGCCAACAACAAACGGATTTGAATTTTTTCCAATTAGTTGATTAGCAATTTTTATTTCGTACAAATTATCTCCCGAAGTTTTTAACAATAGATTTCTCAATTCTTAATGAACCCTTTCCGTCAACTAATTTCATTGAATTTTTAGACATAGATTTTAAATCATTATTTGTTAAATTTAGAAAGATTTTTCTAAAATTTATTTTATTAGGCTTAGTTGTTCCAAGGTTAATAATACAATTTTTTGCAGACACTGCTTTAGCAATATCATATTGATCCATTGATGAGACAACAGTTATTCCAGGTAAACCTAAACAACAACGTTCCCAAGTCGTAGTTCCACTCGAGCCAATACAAATATCAGAATTTTTCATTAATTTCGCCATATTTTCTATTTGTTCAAAATACTTAAAATTTGAATTTTTAAGACAGAAGTTTCTTATTGAATTTTTCTTAGAATTTGCTTTTCCAACAACTACAAAAATTTTGAAATTGTGTTCAAAATTTTTCAAAAAATGTAACGCAGACATTGTATAATTTTCTTTATCAGAACCACCAAAGGAAATTAATACTTTTTTAATAGGTAGGGAACGAATACTTGAAAATCGACGTTCTTTGATAAACTGGTTGCGTAAAATAACATATTCAGGACCAAATAATTTTATACAATTTTTTGGAATTTTATCTTTGTAAAGATTTTTCATGGAAGAATGTAAATTCTGATCTATAATCATATCACAAATATGTTTTCTAGTTGTAAGATCATCAATTACAATTAATTTATCAATATTTAATTTAATTTTTTTTTCCCATTTCTCAGATAAATTATAACTATCAACAATTAAGATATTTTTTTTATTAGATAATTTTTTAATTATAGAAATGGTTTCATTAGCATCTTTTACTTGATTTATTTTCTTAGAGGTATAAGATAATTTTTTAATAGAGAAGGATTTTTCGTTTAAACTTTGAATTAAATTTCCTTTCAAATATCTAGTTATAAAAATTATTTTGTAAGTTTTTGATAAAACTAAAGCTAAAGCAACACATCTAACAAAATGACCATAACCTACATCAGTTCCAGAGTCAACTCTAAAAAATATAGTTGTTTTTTTATTTTTCAATTCTTCTAATAATTTCAAATGCTTCTGCAGCTTTAAATCCTGCTACAGAGCCCCATCTCATTGCAACACTTCTCATATTTTCAGATGATCTAGGATGTGGAAAATCACGAATTTCTGATTCAAACAATTTCATAGCATTAATTTTTTTATCAACATGATTTTCAATATTTATAAAATAATTTGGATTAAAAGAATTTGGATAACTCCATTCTGTAGAAGATAATACCTCAAAAGATAAGATCTCATTAACAAAATATGTAGTAGGTCTACATGCAGTCAAAACAGCATTAAAAACAACTTTGTGATCTACATTCAAGTCACTATAATGATTTGTGTATATTCTATCAGGTTTCAAAGACTCAATTTCTTTTTCAATTACTTTTACCACATTTAACAAATGAATTCCATCCATTTCATTATCTGGAAAATCGTAGAATTTTACATCATTAACATTCAGGAGTTTTGCAGATTTTTTAGCATCTTCTCTTAATTTTTCAATATCTTCTTGCCATTGTTTTTGGGTTTCTTTGGGCACACTTTTGATTTCATGTTCTGAATTAGACGTATCTCTTCGTGCAGTAATTCCGGTTGCCATGTAAATGATTGTTACATTATCTTTTTGGGATGTGTGTTTGGAAATTGTACCACCCATACCTAAAATTTCATCATCAGGATGTGCGGCAATAATTAAAACATTCATGTACAAAAAATAATATCTGTGTATATTAATTATTATACGAAATTCTCAGTTTAATAATCCAGTATTAGTAAATATTTTTTTTAGTTCTTCAACTGGTATTTTTTCTACAAAATCAGATGAATAAACATCTATATTTTCAATTTTTTTCTTGTTAGGGAAATTATCTAGAGATGAGATATCTGTTTGAACAGAAGGATTGACTACAACATACATGTCTTCAAATTCCCAAGCATATTTCATTTCATCTTTATTTATTAGAACTTCATCTAATTTTTCACCAGGTCTTATACCTATGATTTCTTCATCAGTTGTTTCTAAAAGATCAAATAATGCATTTTTTACGTCAGTTATTGTATAAGCACGTAATTTTGGAACAAAAATTTCTGATCCTTTTCCAACTTGAGTAGCTTTCAAAATAAAATCTAAAGCTTCATCCATTGAAATACTAAATCGTGTCATATTTGGATCAGTTATAGTTAATTTTTCTTTTTTTCTGATTTGCTCAATAAATTTTGGAATTACTGATCCACTGCTACCAAGAACATTTCCGTATCTTAGTGCAATAAATTTGGTGTTATGTCTTTCTTTTTGCAAATAATTACTGGCGGTTACAAATAATTTTTCCATTAATAGTTTTGTAGCACCATAAGTATTGAGTGGTGAAACTGCCTTATCAGTTCCAACACAAACTGCTCGTTCAACATTTTCTACTAAACAGGCATCGATAACGTTCTGTGAGCCAAGAACATTTGTTTTGATTGCCTCAAAGGGATTATACTCAATTACAGGAACGTGTTTTAATGCAGCAGCATGAAAAACGATATCAATATCTTCAACTGCCCTTACTAATCTATTATAATCTCGTACATCCCCAATAAGAAATCGTAATCTATCATCATGAATTTTTGATTCCATTTCAAGTTGTTTACTTTCATTTCTACTAAAAATTCTAATAGTATCAACTTCTTCTTTGAGTAATCTTTTGGTTAAAGCTTGACCAAGCGAACCAGTACCCCCTGTAATTAGAATTTTTTTACCTTTTAACATATTCTAAAAAATTAATTGATGAATAAATAGTCTTACCTAGTTATGATTAGTACAATATTTTATTAACTTAGGAAAAAAAGTCACAAGTAATGAAATTATTAGTTACAGGCGGTTTAGGATTTATCGGTAGTAATTTCATACATAAATTATTAGAGCATGATGAAGGAATTGAGATAACAAATGTTGATGCAGAGTTATACGGTTCTGATCATAGGAATTTATCCAAAATTGAGAATTCTAGTAGATATAACTTCGTAAAAGGTAACATTTCAAATAAAAAATTCATGGAAGAACAAATTTCAATGTGTGATGCAGTAGTAAATTTTGCTGCAGAATCACATGTAGACAGAAGTATTGATGATGCAAATCCATTTTTAGTATCTAATATTAGAGGTTCATTTACAATTTTAGATATAATTACAAATCAAAAGAAACGAATGGTTCAGATATCAACTGATGAGGTTTTTGGTAGTTTAAATCAAGGAACGGCAGATGAAGAATCAAGATTTAATCCATCTAGTCCATATGCAGCAACTAAAGCAGCAGCTGAACTTCTAATTAACTCATATTCAGTTACATTTGATTCAGATGTAATAATTACAAGATGTACAAATAATTTTGGCCCTAGACAATTTGTTGAAAAACTAATACCAAAAATAATAATTTTAGCAAATAAAAATTTGAAAATACCAATATATGGAAAAGGGAAAAATATTCGAGATTGGATTTTTGTGGATGATCATTGCGATGCCATCGAAACAGTACTTTTCAAAGGTAAATCAGGAGAATCATACAATGTTTCGGCCGACAATGAAACCGATAATCTTACAATAGTTAAAAAAATTCTAAAAATTATGGATAAATCTGAAGATCTAATTGATTTTGTAGAAGACCGACCAGGTCATGATTTTAGATATAGTATGTCCTCTAAAAAAATTAAAAATGAATTAGATTGGAAAGTAAATACGACTTTTGATGAAGGATTAGAAAAAACAATCAAATGGTATATGAATAATCCAGAAATTTTAAATAATATTTCAGAAACGGTTTTGAATCCAACTCCATGGAAAAAAAATTAACGGTGAAACATCATGAAAGGAATTATTTTACATGGAGGACATGGAACACGATTAAGACCTTTAACACATACAGGTCCAAAACAACTTTTACCAATTGCCAATAAACCAATGTCACAATTCTGCTTAGAAGCAATTAAAGAAACAGGAGTTACAGAAATTGCAATAATTATTGGTGGAATAGGATCAAACAAAGTAAGAGAATATTATGGCAATGGAGAAAAATTTGGCGTGGACATTAAGTACATTGAACAAGATGAACCAAAAGGAATTGCACATGCAATAAGATTGTGTAAAGAATTCATAAATAATGAAAAATTTCTTGTTTTTCTTGGAGATAATATTATTCAGAAATCTATCATTGATTTTGTAGAAAATTTTAAAAATTCAGATTATGATGCAACAGTTTTACTATGTGAAGTTGATAATCCCTCAAGATTTGGAATTGCAGATGTGAAAAATGACAAAATTATAAAAATTACAGAAAAACCAAAAAATCCCGAATCAAACCTAGCAGTAACTGGAATTTATCTACTAACTCCAAAAATTTTTGAGATAATAGATGATTTAAAGCCATCATGGAGAAATGAATTAGAAATAACTGATGCTCTAGACAATTTATTGAAACAAAATAATAACATAAGTTTTGAGAAAATTACAGATTATTGGAAAGATACTGGAACACCTGAAGATATTATTCATGCTAATGGAGAAATAATTAAGAAAATGTTGGAACAAGAAGAACAAAAAAATGATGAATATGTGGTAGGAGAAGAGACTGTAATTGAGTCAAATGTAACAATCAAGGGGCCGGTAATTATTGGAAAAAACTGTCAAATCTCTTCGGGTTCCTCAATTGGTCCAAATGTTAGTGTTGGAGATAATACAATTATTGCTGTATCAAGTATAGATAATTCAATCATCATGAAAAATTGTAAGATTAATTCTGTTACAGAAATAAAGAATAGTATAATTGCAAATAATTCAGAAATTAAAGATGAGAAAGGCATTAAGAAAATCTTTCTTCTTGGAGAAGGCTCAAAGGTATCTCTTTGAGAAAAATTTTTGATTAGTAACAGTAAATATCTAAGCACTTTTGTTTGAGATATGAATGAGTCACCTCTAGTTAGTATTATTATTCTTAATTATAATGCGGGAGAATTATTGCTAAATTGTATTGGTTCTTTAAAAAAATCAACATACACAAATCTAGAGATATTAGTTGTAGATAATGTTTCATCAGACGATAGCCAAAAAAAGTGTAAAGAGAAATTTCCCGATATCAAATTAATTCAAAATAATGAAAATCTCGGATATTGCGGAGGTAATAATGTAGGAATTAAAGAAGCAAAAGGGACGTTCGTAGTTATATTAAATCCCGATACAATAATCGAACCTAATTGCATCAGTGAATTAATTTCTGCTTATAATAAATTCGGAGAAGGATTGTATCAACCAAAAATTCTATCATTAAATGAAGATAACACCATACAAAGTACAGGAAATATGCTTCATGTTTTTGGATTTGGGTTCGCTAGAGATAAAGGAAATAAAGTCATAGATAAAATAGAAGAGATCCAAGAAATCGGATATGCATCTGGAACATGTCTTTTTACATCTAGAGAAGTTATCAATAAAGTAGGATTACTAGATGAGTTTCTTTTTTTATATCATGATGATTTGGATTTGGGATGGAGAGCAGCACAAATAGGAATAAATTCATACTATGTCCCAAAGTCGGAAATATTTCATGTTGAAAGTTATTCACTAAAATGGTCTTCAAAAAAATTCTATTGGTTAGAAAGAAATAGAAAATATTGTATTCTCACACATTATTCAAAGGAAACATATGAAAAAATGAAATTTTCATTGATGTTAGTTGATTTATTTGTGTGGGCATTTTATTTTTCAAAAGGTTTTCTTGGTGTAAAGATAAAGGCAGAATTAGATATAAGAAAAAATAAAAAAAATATAGAAAAAAAATACAAGAAATTAGAAGAAAAAAAGATTATTTCTGATGTTGAATTGATAAAAAAATTTCCTGATGAAATATTTGTACCAAAAAATGTTTCACAACAATCAATAAATGTCACATTTAATTCGATATTAACAAAATTAAGCAAAAAAGTTAAGAAAAATATTATTTGATTTTTTCAGATATTACAACAGCCACGGCAATTTCATTCTCATGTGATAATGATGCAAGAAATTTGTAGTTTTGTTTAGAATTTAAGATTTGAATTAACGGTTTAGAATCTAAGTATGATGTTTCAATTTCAGATAAAATTATTTTTTTGTTAATAGATTTGATTACTGCTTCTTTAAGAGCAAATTTTGCTGCAAATTTTTCATAATAATTTTCGAATTTTAAACAATAAGTGATTTCTTGTTTTGAAAATATTTTTTGGTAAAAACTTTCATTTTTCTCGAATGGTTTATCCTTAAATTTTTTTATGCTTGAAATATCAATTCCAATACCAAAATTTTCAATCATCTCTAACAATTATTCTTCCTTCTCCACATAGAAGAATGTCTTTTTTGTTATTTGTGATTTTTGATTCAATTTTAATAATTTTAGTTGATTCGCTTTTATCATTTACAATACTTGAAACAGTAAGTTTATCACCAACATAACATGGATTATGAAATTCAAGCATTTGTGAAGAGTATAATGCATGTTTTCCTGGAAGATACATTCCAACCATTCTTGATAAGAATGAAGCAAGTAGCATACCATGAACAATTTTTTTCCCAAATTTAGTTGACTTCGCAAATTCTTCATTCATATGAATAGGACTAAAATCTCCAGAGATTTTTGCAAAATCATCTACTAAAGATTGAGTAATGGTTACATTGAATTCTTTTGTTAGACCTATTTCAATTTGATCAAAAGTTAATTCAGAAAAATTTTCAGACATTAAGAAACATTATGGTTTTTTAGATGTCGTTTAATATCAGCTACATTTTTTACGTCAGTTATTTCTGATATTGAGAATTTTACTTTAAAATAATTTTCAAGTTCGTCTACTAAAACTAGTCCGTTAAAGGAATCCCAAGTTTCAATATTTTCTGGACTAGATTGATCATTAACTATAGATTCAGGAATTGAAAATACTTTTGCAACGATTACATTAACATCATCAATCATTCAATTTCAACCTTCAAGTGTTTTGGTAATTTTATTTCATTATTTAATTTATAGATCCAATCATCACCTTCTTTTTTGAAACCAAAATCATGAAGAAAATTTTCTGCAGGTTTATTTTTTTGAGTTGGAATGAAATTTGCATGAATTTCCTCTACACCACTATTTTTTGCATCAATAAGAATTTGAGATAGAATACCATTCTCAACTCCTCTACCCATAATTCGACAACTTAAAAGAAATGTATCAATATTCCATACTTTATTTTGTTTATCAATTATGTATACGCCAGTAATTCCGTTATCACCAAATTTATCCAAAACTTGTGCACAACCAACAATGAAATTATTATTATTTGTTAAATTTCTAATTTCTTCTTCTTGATATCGTCTTGTTGTTAAATTAAATTGGTTTGTTTTTAGTGTTAGTTGAGAAATCCTTGGAATTAAGAATTCACTGGATTTTTTAATTTTTACTTTTATATTCAACTGTTCAAGAAAATCATCAAGGCTTGAAATTGATTTTTTAAGTTCATTACGTTTTCTTTGTTGTGTGTACATTTCACCTCTTTTGGTATCTTCTTCAGTTCTTTGTAAAACATTGAAATCGTTAAGATCTTTAAGAATTGGTGAAAATTGTGAGGGATCATCAGGCAATTCAACTGTCAAAACGTCAGAAAATTCTTGTTTTATTCTTTCTCGGTTTATTTTATCGTCATCAAAAAATACAATGCTATTTAACCCGATATTTATTTCATTGGCAATTTGTTTTAAATTTTCAGCTTTATCGTTCCAATTAATTTTAACGCTAGCAAAATTTTTTTCTCTTAAAATCATATTTGGATGCTCTTGAATTATTTTCATTGCATCATCAAAATTATTTTTGCTGTTGATAGCTAGAATTATTCCTTGGTTCCATAAAGATAGTAGTACTTTTTGAAAATCAACAAATGCTCTACCATTAGCTGAATGGCCTAATTCAATTCCATCAAAACCATCTTCCCCAGCAATACCACCCCAGAGTGTATTATCTAGATCTAAGACAATACATTTTCTATTTGTTCCAGTAATAGATTTTATGTAACTCATTAAATCATAAGAAAAATGTGGAATGATATTTAGAGCAATTTGTATGTCACCTAAATGAAATTGTCTATAATCAAAAGTGTTTTTTTCACCATATTTGGATACAAATTGATTAAAATCATAAACATAAACGGAGTTATGTGTTTTAGAGATGTTACGGAGTGAGTTATTTAATTCTTCAATCATCTCATGGAATCCAAAATCAGATTTGTTTTCAATGATACCAGTTGGTGAGTAAGATGGAATGTTAAAATTTGTAATTATTAATTTCGAATTTTGATTTTTTTCAAAATATTTTATAATATTTTCTATATCATTGATTTTTTCTTCAACTAACAATTTCCTTTCTTTATCAGAGATATCATATGGAAAATGAAAGTTTTCACCAAGAAAATTTCTAATATCTATTATCAAAAATGTCACATCAGGACAGAATTTATGGTAGTCACTTTGAGGGTTAAGGATTTCTTGGTTGTATTGGTTATATCCTGCCACAAATGATTGATATCTAATTCCAAGTTCTGAGCACATTACATGTAATGTTTCATTCAATCCATTTAGAGTGAAACTTGATAATATGGCTACTTTGATTTTTTTATCAAATTTGAGATCATTGATGTTTTTTGATAGAGATATGTAATCCGAAAGTGTTTTTTCCAAGTTTCTATACTAAAAACAATTGTTTCAACAATAAATATTATGTATGAATTCTACTATTTTTTATCAGTAAGCTTTAGATTTTGAAAAATCGCGTTAATCATGACTAGTATGAATAATGATGAAAAAGACACCTTCCCTATTAACGAAAAAGAAGTAATGGATTTTTACGGATATTCAGGTGCGATAGGACGATTCAAGATTAAAATAAAATTTTTGAGAAGTTGGATTTTACATTCTTTAGCATATTCTTCACCATTATCAAATTTTTCAGTGTCAATGCAAAGAGCTAGAGGAGTACAAATTGGTAAGAATTGTCATGTTAATCCTTATGTTTTAATTGATTTGATTTATCCAAGAATGGTAGAAATTGGTAACAATGTTACACTTGGTTCACATTCAATGATTTTTGCCCATAGTAACCCATCAGCAAATTTATTTTTAAAACAGGGAGATTTTCCAAGAAAAGTATCAAAGGTTACTATAAAATCTGGTGCAGTGATTAATCCGGGTGCGATAATTATAGCTGGAGTAACAATTGGTGAAAATTCAATCATCTCACCTAGAAGTGTTGTAACACAAGACATACCAGACTACTGTATTGCAGTAGGTAATCCTGCAAGAGTTATAAAAAAAATTAATCATTAAAGATAAAAATGAATATTTTAGGAATAGATTTTGAAGATTGGTATCATCCAGAATTAATTCAAAAATCAATTTCAAACAATAAAGAACCGAAAGTTATCAATGGAATCTATAAGATTCTTGAATTATTACGACAAAAAGAAACCAAAGCAACATTTTTTGTAGTTGGAGAATTATTAGAATACAAACCGGAGTTATTGGATTTAATTTTAGAAGATAATCATGAGATAGCGTTTCATACAATGAAACATACTAGAATAGATTCATTAGATTATGAGAAAAAATTTGATGATGAGATAAAAATATTTAATAAATTAACAAATGGGAAATCAAAGGGATTCCGTGCACCAAGTTTTTCACTTAACGAGAGTAGCTCTTGGGTCATAGAGGTATTAGAAAAAAATCAATATGTTTATGATAGTAGTGTGGTTCCAGCAAAAACAAATTTGTATGGAATTCCAGATGCAGAAAAAGAACCATACAAGATTACAAACCAAAATATAAAAAACAATTCTGCGGATGGAAAAATTTTAGAATTTCCATTATTGGTAACAAAATTTTTTGGTAAAAGTATACCTGCTGCAGGTGGATTTTATTTGAGAACATTACCATCACGAATAATCGAAAATGCAATAAAATCCTATGAAAAAAAAGAAATTCCAGGAGTATTTTACATCCATTCTTGGGAATTGACTCCTGAATTTATGCCTAAAATCAGACTTCCAAAAAAAGATCATTTCATTACATTTCATAATATTGACAAAGCATATCCCAGAATGGAAAACTTGTTGAAAAAATTTGAGTTTACATCATTTAGTAAGTATATTCAAGAAAACAAGGAGAAATTATACTAAACCTTTTTTTTATCATAATGGATTTTTGGATTAACGTGATAATATGAGAATAGTATTTGACCTTGATGGGGTAATTTGTGAACTGAAAAAGCCTTCAGAATCATATTCTGATGTCATTCCTAAAAAAAAAGTTATTCAAAAAATGAGAGATTTGAAGAATGAAGGCCATTATTTAATCATCCATACCGGAAGACACATGAGAACATGTGATGGAGATGTTGCAAAAGTAATTGAAAAAATTGGGAAAGTAACAGAAGAGTGGTTAAAAAAATGGAAAGTTCCCTATGATGAATTAGTTTTTGGAAAACCATATGCAGATATTTACATTGATGACCTTGGAGTTGAATTTTCATCCAGTGAGAAATTAGGGAAAAAATTGGAATCAATACAACCAATAATAATAATTCCAATGGCAGGAGAAGGAAAAAGATTCAAAAATGATGGAATACAAAAACCAAAATTTATGATCGAGGTGAAAAACAAAACACTGTTTGAATGGTCAATAGAAAGTTTACCAATAAATATTTCAAAAAAAATAATTTTCATTTGTTTAGAAGCACATGAAAATGATTTCAAAGTTAGTGAATTTATTAAAAAAATAATGATTTCAAAATATCCAAACTCAAAATATGAACTTGTTTTTATCAAAGAGGTTACTGGAGGACAAGTAGAAACAGTACTATATGCAAAACATTTGGTAAGACCAGAAAATTCAATAATAATTTACAATATTGATACACATTTCATTTCAACAAGATTAAAATCAAAAATTTTGACAATGAAAAATAAAAATATTGATGGTTTACTTGGATGTTGTGAATCAAGTGATGAAAATTTGAGTTTTGTTAAATTAAATGAAAAAGGATTTGTTGAACAAGTTAAAGAAAAAGAAAAAATATCAAAATATGCATCTACAGGTTTGTATATTTTTTCAAAAGCAGGACAATTTTTTACAGCTGGTGAAGAAATGATTAAAAATGAATATAAAATTAAAAATGAATACTATATTTCAGAAATTTTCAATATGTTGCTTAAAGTAAATGCACAATTTGAAATAGATATTGCAGAAGAATTTACTGTATTAGGGACTCCGAATGATCTAAAAAAATTTGAGACATAGAATCATGAGAATAGAAGATCTTAGAGTACTTATTTTAAGTGCAGGCCAAATTGACAATGAATTAGCAAAAATTTTTGGAAAAATTCCTTCAGGATTAATTCCAATTAATGGTAAACCAGTAATTTTTAGAATTATTGATAAACTGTTAGATGAAGGCATTATGAAGATTTCAATTACAGTAGGATACAAAAAAGAAGTTTTAGAGGAAATTATTTGTGAACAATACAAAAATCAATGTGAATTAGAATTTATTCCAACTGATCACCATCAACCACCGGGAAATTCAATCAAAACATCTATGAAAAATTGTAAAGAGGAAAAATTATTAATTATTTTAGGCGATACGTTAATCGATAATAATTTAATAGATCTCATAAACAAAGCAAAAAATTTTGTTTTAACATCCGAAAAATTTTCCGATACAAAAAATTGGTGTGTAATTACAAAAAAAGATGAGAAAATTGATGAGATCTTTGATAAAAAACAGATTTATGATGATAAAAAATATTATGCACTAGTTGGATGTTATTTCTTCAATAACGTAAATTTGTTAAAAACTGTTTTAGATGAATTTCAAGATGAAGATAGACTTGAAATTAGTTCTATAATTGAAAAGATCAAAAAAACTGAGGAATTTGAATCCGTAAATGCACAAAAATGGCTTGACGTGGGACATTTGGAAAATTATTTTTTAACAAAACAATTTGTTTTAAAAACTAGATATTTCAATAAATTACAATTTGATGAACTAGGAGAAAATGTTATCAAAACGAGTACAAATAATGAGAAGTTAATTGATGAGATAAATTGGTATAAAACAATTCCAAAAGAAATTTCAGATTTAGTTCCAAATTTATCAAATTCATCAACAACAGATAATGCATTTATGAAATTAGAATACATTAAACATCCAACACTATCAGAATTATGGTTATATGGTGAATTTTCATCTGATTTCTGGAAAGGAGTTATCAAGAATCTATTTGATATTATTCAAAGATTTAGAAAACATAATCAACAAGTTACAATTGAAGAATACAATTCAATATATTTTAAAAAAACATTGAATAGAATTGATAAATTAGTTGAGACAAATGATTTATTCAAAAGGATTTTTGATGAGAATTTTGTTATCATTAATCATAAAAAACTTAAAAATTGGAAATTAATGAAAGATGAGATTAAAGAGAAAATAAACATCATGTTCAATGAGAAGGATAATTGTTTAATTCATGGAGACCTTTATTTCTCTAACATACTTTATGATTCTGAAAATAGTATTTTCAAATTAATAGATCCTAGAGGGAAATGGGGAGATAGTACGGCGGGAGACATCAAATACGATGTAGCGAAGATAAGACATTCAATAGTAGGGGGTTTTGATACAATTACTAATGGATTATACTCAGCAAAATATCTTGATGAGAATGAGATAGAATACAAGGTTTTCAAATCAAAAGATAATCAGTTAGTAGATCAAGAGTTGGACGATAATATTAAAAAAAATTGGAAATTAGATGAGATTAAAATGATTGAAGGGTTGTTATTCATTTCTATGTTACCACTTCATAGTGATAATCTTGAAAGACAATTAGCATTTTTCTGTATTGGAATAGAAAGATTAAATGAAATATTTGGTAATAAAAATTGATGAAATTAACAATTGCAATTCCAACATTTAATGGAGGAAAAAATCTTGAAAGAGCCATAGATTCATGCAAAAATGTCAAACTTTCATCAGACAATTATGAAATATTGGTCGTTGATAATTGTTCAACAGATGAATCAATTTTAAATATAAATGAATTAAAAAATAAAATTAAAAATTTGGTAATTATGAAAAATAATGAAAATGTAGGAAGAATTCAGAATTGGAATGTATGTATAGATAATGCTTCAGGAAAGTTTTTAATTTTTCTGTTCTCAAATGATACAATTAATGAAGAGAATAGTATTCACGAATGTTTAGAAAAAATGGATAATGATGACTCTATTTCAATTGGGTTTTCAGCATTATTTAAAAAAGAAATCGAAGACTCGTATTTGAAAAAATCATTTTCGGAAAACATGGTTGAATGTAAATCTGAATGTTTTACCAAAGAATGTCTTAACAGAGGATTGTTGCCGTTTGGTCCTATTCAGTCCATTATATACAGAATAGAAGATATCAAAAAGGATAAAAATAGATTTCTTGACAACATGCCAATTAATGCAGATGAAATTTTTACATACAAAGAGGCCTTGAAACGTAAAAAAATATTATTCACACCAAAACCACAGATTACATGGGACCTAACACAAGGTAGATTCCACGGTCAAATGAAAATTGAGGATGAATTTAAAGAACATTCTGAAACATTAAAAATAATTTCAGAAGTGACAGGTATGAAAGTTGACTACGGATTGGTATCTACCTATAGAGCTATAAACCTATTGAAATTTACTACAGGAAATTTAAAAAGTGATGGTAAAAAAACAGCAACTAAACATCTTTTGTCAAAAATGAAAGAGAATAAATCATTTTTTAATACTGACAAAATATTATTCAAAACATTCTTGAATAAAATAAAAAATTCAGGGAAAGATGCAGATGATATTCTTTATTCAGAAATTATTGATAAATGCACAAAAAATTCTATGTAGAAATTTTGTATATTTTTCCTTCCATTAAGGAAATTACGTAAAGTGCACCATCAGGTCCAAATTTCATGTCACTAATTAAACCAAGATTCTTTGCAAAAATGATTTCATCTGTAGGTTCAGTTCCAGATGAATCACCAAGCATATTCAAAACATTATCTTGTAAATGTGGAGATTCAAAAACAAATTTTTTTCTTGTTTCATCTAATTTGAATTTGTAAATTGTTCCATTATTGGTATCTGCAACAAAAAGAAAATTTTCATAGTTTTTAAAATCATTAGAATTTGGAAATTCTATCGCTGTAACACCTACAGGTATTTCCCAGCTGAATTCAGGTTCACTGTAAACATAATCAGAATATTCGGGAATTTTAGTTAAAGATTTTCCATTAGAAGGGCCTTGAATTTTTGCCCAACCACTATTGAATTTATTTTCTACTAGATTTATCTCATCATAAACATCAGGTCCATTTTCTGTATCCCAAATAAAGCCTGTCTGAGGATCAACGGCTAAACCAAAGCTATTACGAATTCCAATTGCAGCATATGGACCCTCAGGTTCTATTTGGATTATTGTACTAGTATCTTTCCAATGACCATTTGAAAAATTTTCATAAGAGAACTGTCTTAAACATGAATCCAAATTTCCCAAAATATTAAAAATATTTAGTTCTGGAGGATTCTCTGACAAATCTGGTTGTTCAGATTGCCATCCAAATGGATTAGTAGTGTATTTTTGGAATGAAACTTTTGTACAGGAAAGTAAGTGTTCAAAGCTATCAGACATTGTACGTCTTACATTCTCATCAGATGATCCTAAAGAACTAAAATGTCTATAGCTTTCTTTTTCAGGGTGGTTTTGTAATAAACCAATTTTATAATTTTCGCCAGTTACAGCAAAAACATTTCCATCTAAATCACTAACCATTTCACCTCCCACATACTCTCTTTCAAATCCAGGAATTGTTTTTAGTAAAATAGGATTAACAAGATTTTCCCCATCCCATGAGTATTTGTAAATTCTATTTTCTAAAGCACGTCCTCCATCATGATATGCTTCTGTAAAAAACAAATAGACATCATTTTGAACTGATGTTATTCCCAGTAAACCATGTTCCCCATAATTACTAACTTCCACATCCAAAACAGGAGATTCTAAAAGAGAATTATTCTTAATGTGACGTACAGTTCCTGAGTTCTTTTCTAAAACTAAAAGATCATTTCCAATAAATTCCATATTTACTGGGACAAATAGTCCTGAAGCAAATTCTTCAATTTTAAAGTCAGAGTCCAAAATTATCGGTGATGTTTTAAAATCAGGATCCATTCGGGAATCGTTAAATTCAACATTGCCAACTAGCACATAACCATTCATCCATGGATGTAAAGTACAAAAATATCCGAAAGTTCCTTCTTGTTCAAATTTATGAGAGAATGATTCGTTTGTTTTTAAAAAACCACTATCAAACAACTCACCATCATTCAGAGATATTGTTGGCACGGTGTTTGAAACCTGACTAACAACTACGTGGATAGCATCATCATTATTTGTCCAAGTTACAATATCATCAACTGAAATTTTTATGACATATGGATCAAAACAAGAGTTATCTAATTCACATCCAAGATTATAGGACCCTTTTGTATTTGAAACAAAAAATTCAGAATTTGCAGAAACCTCTGAGAACATGTAAGATGAGGATAGGAAAAATCCCAGTAAAATCATTAGAAGAAAATACCTCATACAGATATCTTTTATGGAGATTTAATAAATAATTCACATAAATTCAGTAGAAGACTCTAAAAAGCATACAAAAGCGAGAAATTTATGAAAGTTGCTTTAGTATGTCCAGCATCATTACCTGCAACACAGTTTGGAGGAATAGTGTTCTTAGCAGTTGATCTTGCGCGCGAGATTTCGGAAATGGGACATGATGTAACAATATACACTACAGATTTAGATTTTAGTAATGGCACAGATAAATTTAATAAAAATTTACCACACATTGAAAAATTTAAGAAATTTAAAATTAATAGAACCCATGCGTGGTTTTCTTTTAAACTATTTTTTGTAAATACTTCAATGTATAATGAAATTAAACGTGATAAACCAGAAATTATACATACTATAGGACTAAGAAGTTTTCAATCAATCATAGCATGGCGTATTTCAAAAAAATTAGGAATACCACTCATCTTATCAGATCAAGGTGGATTAACTACGCATCCATTTCTCTCAGAATCAGGAATTTTATTAAAAATGTTATACAAGGTACAAGAATTTTTTATAAAACATATCATTAATCAATCATCAGCTATTAGTGTAGGAAATGAGTATGAAAAAGAAATATTTGAAAATTTGAATAATAAATCAAATGTGAAAATAATTCGCAATGGCGTAAATTTAAAAAATTTGATTAGCACTCAAAATTTTAAGAAGAAGTATGGAATTGATTCAAAATTTGTACTTTTTGTAGGCAGATTCTCAAAAGTAAAAGGAATTAGAAATTTAATTCTTGCATGGAATAATATAAAAAATGAAGAGAGATTTTTCGATGTTAATCTAGTCATAATGGGAGTAAATTTTGGATATGAGAAAGAAATGGAGGAATTGATTCAAAATTTGGAATTATCCAAAAGAGTATTTGTTATTAAAAATCCGCCAAGAGAAGATGTGATATCTGCATATGGAGAAAGTGAATTTTTAGTTTTTCCATCACAATGGGAATTATCTCCATTAACTCCACTAGAATCATTTGCATTCAAGAAACCTGTTATTTCAACAAATGCCCATGGAATTCCATATACGGTAAAAAATAATGAAAATGGTATATTAGTTGAACCTGAAAATATAGAAGAATTATCGAACGCACTCATAAAATTATTGAGTGATAAATCATTAAGAGAAAAATTAGGAGTGGCAGGATATAATTTTGTACATCAAGAGTGTAATTGCACATCCATGGCAAAAAATTCACTAAAATTGTATGAACAAGTATTAAGAAATAACCATAATAATAGAGAGATTAGTGAGTGATTAATGAAAAAGGATTTTTTCAAAGATTCAAAAATTAAGTATCCAGCATATGAACCATGGATTTCTGATGCAGATAAGAAAATTGTTAGTAAAACAATGGAACAAGATATGCTTACACTTGGTCCACAGTTAGAAAAATTTGAACAGTCTTTTTCCAAGTATACGAATGCAAAATATGCAATTGCAGTTTCAAATTGTACTGCAGCATTACATTTGTCACTAAAAGCAATAGGAGTTAGTACGGGAGATGAGGTGATTATTCCAGATTTAACATTTGTAGCAGATGCCAATGCAGTTTTGGCATGTAATGCAAAACCAATAATTGTAGATATAAACAAAAATGATTTTTTTATATCAATTCAAAATCTTAAGAAGAATATTACAAAAAAAACTAAAGCAATTATTCCAGTTCACATTTATGGCCAAGTTTGCAACATAGAAGATATTTTAGATGTTGCAAAAGATAATAATTTAAGAGTTGTAGAAGATTGTGCTCACGCTGTTGGAACCTTCCATAATTCAAAACACGTAGGCACAATAGGAGAAACAGGATGTTTCTCATTTTATCCCACAAAAAATATGACAACAGCTGAAGGAGGAATGGTAACAACAAATTCAAAAAAAATCGCAGATAGTGTAAGACAGTTACGAAGTCATGGGATGACAAAATCACTTAAAGACAGATATTCGAAAGGATATCCATGGATATTTGACATTATAGAACCCGGTTATAATTACAGATTAGATGAGATTAGAGCTGCATTAGGTATTTCACAATTAAAAAGAATTAAGAAAATCAATGCCCTACGTAGAAATGCTGCACTTTATTATCATTCAAAATTAAAAAATATTCCAGGCATTATTTTACCCGACATGGTGAATGATAAAACTCATTCATACCACTTGTATACAATCAGAGTTACAGAAAAATTCAGATTATCAAGAAATCAATTATTCAAAAAATTGAAAGATAATGGGGTTAGAACAACAGTATATTGGATGCCAGTTCACGAATATACTGCATATAGAAAATTTGCAAAATCATCATCAACGAAGAATACAAAGAGTATGTATAATGAAATTTTATCTCTACCGTTATTTCCTACAATAACAAAAAATCATCAAAATAAAGTTATCAACATAATAAAATCATGTAAATAATTATCACATAATTTCATCCAAAGCAACATATCTATTTTCAGAGGAAGAAATTCTATGCGCCTCCATAACTTTTGCTTGATTTTGAAAATCTTTTTTAAAATTAAATGGACAGTTACTTTTTTGCGATAATTCCAAACAGAATGCATCAATCATTTCTAGAAAATGATTTGTTGGATCAATTTCATATTGTTTATTTTTTCTACTACTCCAATTTTTTTCAGTATTATATTTTAGATTAACAGAAGCTCGAAAATCAGACGGAACTGAATATGCTCTATCTAATGAAAGAATGCCATCAGTTCCCCAAACTGTATAATTTGCTTGATAAAAATTTCCATTTCCAAATGTTATTGATGCAGATTTATTATTAGTATAGATCAAAATTGATGTTCCACGTGTATCAACACCGAACTTATCATCTATGTATAATTTACATGATACACCCAAAGGCTCTTCATCAAAGATCATTCTACTTGCACATATCGGATAGCAACCAGAATCATTTAGAAATCCACCACCTAATTCTTTTTTATATCTAATATCATTTTCAGGAAAAGATGGAAATCCAAAATTACCTTGAAAGGATATCAAATCACCAATTGAGTTATTGGAAATTAATGATTTAATTTTTTTGTGTTGAGGATGAAATCTAAACATGAACCCTTCAAGAATTTCAACATTGTTTTTATTGCAAACATCTAACATTCTTTTTGCAGATTCAAATGAAATGGTTGAAGATTTTTCGCATAAAACATGTTTGCCTGCAGAAGCAGCCTTTATGACCCATTCTTCATGGGTTCCAATAGGAGTCGAAATGTATACAACGTCAATACTTTCATCAGATATTACATCATCATAACTACCAAATTTTTTACAGTTAAATTCATTTGAAAATTCCTTAGCTTTTGTTAGAGTTCTACTTCCAATAATTTCTAATTCTGCATTTTGAGATTGCATGATGGCAGGAATTACTGAACGTTGTGAAATACGTGAACATCCAATAATACCAAATTTCAATTTTGTATTCATTTGTTAATTACCATATCTACAAAATGAATAAAGTGTTGATAATATTCATGATTTTGTATTAGATTTATCAGCATTATGGAACTTTACTAGATAGTTTTATTATATTTTCTATTAATGAATCATAAAATTTTAGAGAAAATGGAAAAACTTTGAATAGTATCTTTTATAGGTAAAAATTCTGATTTTTTTGTATAATCTTGAAAATCATTGTAGGAATTCCAGCATTTAATGAGGAGAAAAACATAGCATCGATAATTACAAAATTAAATGAAATAACAGATACAATAATTGTCTGTAATGATGGATCTACTGATTTGACATCAAAAATTGCTAAAAAATGTGGTGCTGAATTAATCAATCATGAAAAAAATTTAGGCTACGGCGCAGCTATACGGAGTATTTTTCTTAAAGCAAAGGAGTTAGATGCTGATGTTTTAGTGACATTTGATGCGGATGGACAACATAGAATTCAAGATATAGAAAAAGTGATCAATCCTATAATTAAACAGGAAGCAGATTTAGTTATTGGTTCAAGGTTTTTAGATAAAAGTGAGAAAGAAGTTCCACAGTATAGAAAAGTTGGGATAAAAGTAATCACTAAGATTACCAATGCCAGTATAAAAGAACAATTAACTGATTCACAGAGTGGTTTTAGAGCTTATTCAAAAAAGGTAGTTGATGAATTAAATCCGTCTGAATTAGGAATGGGCATATCTACTGAAATTTTGATTAAGGCGAGTAGTAAAAATTTTAAAATTGTGGAAGTACCAATAAAAATTTTATACACTGGAGATACATCTACGCATAATCCAGTATCACATGGTTCATCAGTTATTCTTAGTACAATCAAGTATACATCAATTGAACATCCGCTAAAATTCTATGGAATACCATCAATGATATTTTTTATTATTGGTTTATCATTTACGTATTTGTCTGTACAGTATTATTCAGAGATTGGTAGACTAAATACTAATTTAACAATTGTTGCAGCAGGAACAATCTTAATTGCAGTTGTATTATTAATCTCAAGTATTTTACTATATAGCTTAGTCAGTGTTGTAAGAGAAAATAATAAAAAATAAAACTGTGAAATAATTGTGGGATAATTTTAAAGATATACTAAAAGAAAATAGTGGAATTTTTTCAATAGGGTTTGGAGAAAGTGCTGGAAAAGTTATTTCTGCAATATTTTGGTTTTTGTTAGCAGGAATATTAGGTCCAGAAAAATATGGAGAGATTCATTATTTACTTGCAATAGCAGGAATGGCACAGATTTTTGCATTAATCGCAACATCTCAAACAATGACTGTTTATACAGCAAAAAATGTGAAGATAGAATCCACACTAATTTTAATTTCCATAATTGCAGGAAGCATAGCATTCTTAGTCATTATTATGAATTTTTACATGTTTGATGTAGCGTTTTTAGTTTTTGCATTCATAATATTTGAGCTTACTAATGGAATTTTGTTAGGAAGAAGACAATATTCTATTTATTCAAAATATTTTTTGACACAAAAAATTTTATTATTTGTATTAGGAATAGGATTTTTCTATCAATTTGGATTTGAAGGAATAATTTTTGGTATGGCCCTAAGTTATGTTCCACATTTAATAATAATTTTAAAAGAAATGAAACAAACAAAAATAAATTTTTCTCTTTTAAATCCACGAAAAGGATTTATCATAAATAATTATGCAACTGTTTTATCCGGTTCATTTGCTAGTCAAATTGACAAATTTATCATTGTACCAATTTTAGGATTTACAATTCTAGGAGAATATTCACTATCAATGCAGATTTTAGTGATCTTATCTATTGGAAATGGAATAATTTTCAAATATTTACTTCCACAAGATTCAATTGGAATAAGAAATAAAAATTTGAAAAAAATGGCAATAGTGTTTTCTATTGCCATAGCATGTTTTGGAGCAATAGTTTTGCCAATGATCATTCCAACAATATTTCCAGAGTATGAAGAAACAGTTGATGCTATTAAAATTTTAAGTTGGACTGTAATACCTGAAATGTTAATTTTAATTTATACATCAAAGTTACTAGGATTAGAAAAAAGTAAATTTGTATTAATTAGTAATATAATTTCAACAACAGTTTTGATTATGGGTATGATTGTATTAGGACCAATATTTGGTATTTTAGGAATAGTTTCAATGGTATTAATTTCTACATGCATACAATTACTCATTCTAATCATTGGAAAAAGAGATGTTGAAGGAAAATTAAATTATAAAAAGTATGAATGAAACTTTTATGAATTTAATTCATGGAATTTTTTATAATCTAATTCAAAGACTTTAACATGAATTTTTTTGAATTCTAACTTTTTAGTGTCCAGGATATTTTTTAGATAAACATAATCATTTTCATTATTAAAAATATTGACTAAAAATGGATATGTGATTTCAGTAACATTATCTTTTTCAATTACAAGATATTTTACATTCTCTTTTTCACAATTAATAATAAATTCAGTTAGATTAGAACCAAATATACTAACAATTTCTATATTTTGACTATCAAGTACATCATCAAATGTAATTTCAGATGTTCCTAAGAAACGAAATTTTGTTTCTGAATCAGATAATTGAAGGTAGTTCATTGCTCTCAAGGTATTACCTGTATCCAAGATTTTTCCAGATAATTGATTATCAAGTATGTCTACAAATTGGATCTGTTCATCTTGTTCCAATTTATTTACAGTGTCATATCTTGTTAAGAAAATTGATGAAAGTATTATAATTATTAAAAGAATTATGATTAATGAAGTGTTTTTTTGCTTATCAGTAAATGAAAATGTGCTTAAACCATATTCTATTAATCTTTGAATTGGAATAGTGGCAAAGATAATTAAAAATGGGAACAAGTAAAACAGAAACCTTCTTTCAGGAATAACTGAAAAAGAGACTACCATAGTACTTAATGTAATTATAATCAAAAACCAATTTGCATTGATAAATTTTTGATTTTGATCAAATGCTCTAAATGAGAAAAATATTCCAATCGGTAATAAAATAATCAGATATGGATATGAAATTTGTATTAGTTGTTGAATAATATTAAAAATTCCAGTAACTAGAAATCTATCAATAAATTGAAGTATTCCATTGTCATTAATGTAATCAATTGCAGTGTATTCAAGATTACTAGTGTTTAGAGATTGAAGAGTTGCAAATTCTCCTGTAAAAATTCTATTTCCGTAATCAAAATAAAATGGATCATCATACATATCATATCTATTCATCAACATAGGTGACGCAATTAAGAAGAATATTGTTAAACATAACAAATATTTTCCAAATGTTTTAGTTTTAATTTGTGAATTATAGAATAGTATGATTGAAACTGTGATAAGCATTATTATTCCTGGCCAGCGTACCCACCAGATAATACTTGCAAAAACAAAAGACAAGAAATGGAATTTTGTTTTTTCTGATAAAATAAAATAAAATGATATCATAAATAATAAAATGTACAGTGGTTCAGATAATGCCTGACCAGAATTATAATTAAGATGAGGTTCAAATGCAAAAAGACATGCTGCCACAAGTGAATATTTTTCTGGAAAAAATTTTCTTGCGAGTATATACATCAGAAATATACTAGTCATCGATACAGCAATGGAAACTATTCTGGCTGTATTAGCATAATCAAGAAAATTATCACTATCTACTAAATTCAGAAATGGACTAAGAAAAATGGTCCAACCTAATGTTTTTGATGACATAGGAGAATAGTCACCATTCGTATGAGCAATAGAACGTAGAATGTATCCAAGCCCATCTTCATCATTAGGAAAAGTAGAAAAATCTATCAGATACAATTTCATGGATAGGGATATGCATGAAATCAGTATTAAGAAAATAATTATTCTAGATTTATTCAAAAAGTCACCTATTCCAAAAAATAAATTCCTTAATTATGCCCAAACTTAATGATGAACCAGTTCCCAAAGGTTTCATTTTTCTTGTTCCACCAACTCGTTCACCTTCATTTCCAATAATTTCACAGATTTTTTGTCTTCTTTTGAGACCTCTAATACTCATTTGTTGAGTTGATGATAGATCCATTGCATCAAAATTTAATTCTGCAAATGCTTTTTTTGAAATAATTCTACTTTCATTTAATGTGTCTGTCCAATAACCTCCAAAAAAAACATTGGCAAGAAATGCAAACATTTTATTTCCAAAACTATCAATTATTCCTGCATCTAAATTTACAGAACCCTTACCAAATCTAGTAACTAGCACTTGATCATAACCTTCATTCATTTTTTCAATTAATAGTGGAATTTTTTCTGGTTCATCATTTCCATCTGGACCAAACAATATGAAATTATCAGATTTTATTGAATTTGCACCTTCTAAAACTGCAGCACCGTGACCTTTTTGTTTTTGAATAATAACTTTAAAACCCATTTTTTTTGCTTCTTCAATAGTACCATCGGTAGAACCACCATCAACAAAAATAATTTCATCCAGCCATTCTTTCTTAATTTTAGGAACTATTTTTTTTACGCCTATAATTTCATTTAAGGTAGTTATAATCAAAGCAGTAGTCATGAATTGACGAGATTTCTTAATTATATAAATAAGATTATGTTGTTATACGACTAATTTTCTAAAAAAAATCTAATCACTTTGAATTTTTATAATAAAATCTTTTGAAAGGTGCTTCAAAAGTAATTCTATTTTTAATAGCCCATTGAAAAAGTTTTTTCAATCCCTGATCCATTGTGATCGTAGGTTTCCAATTTAGTAATTTTTGTGCTTTATCATTATTACATACTAACCTATTAACATCATACGGTCTTTCTCTACTTTCATCATATCTGATTTTAATTTTCTTTTTTGCAATTTTAGATATTTTAAATGCTAAATCTCTAATACTGATTTCATTACTTGAACCAACATTAATTATTTCACCTATAGCCTTTTTTGAATCAAGTGAACGAATGATTGCATTTGCAGTATCAGAAACAAATGTAAAATCTCTTGTTGCATCAACATTACCTAACATTAATTCTTTATTTCCATTCAATAATTGATTCATAATTTCTGGAATAATGTAAGGTTGAGTATATTGTGGGCCATAGGAATTAAAAGGACGAATAATTACAACGGGAAAACCATTTTCCTTATGTAATGTAAATGCCACTCTATCTCCTGCAAGTTTACTTACAGCATATGTTGAATGTGGTGCGGTAGGATGATTTTCATCCATAGGTACATGTTGTGCACTGCCATATACTTCACTTGTTGAAATATGAACAAAACGTGAAACTGTTTTTGACTGAATTGATTTCCAAAGTAGATTTACACTTCCAGTAGTATTAACATGAAAAAAATCAGCTGGATAATAAAATGAATCTGGAATAAAAGGTAGCGCAGCTAGATGTATAACATATTCTTGATCTTTTACAGACTTGCTAACAATTTTTTCATCAGTTATATCACCTTTGATGATTTTCAAATTTTTCTTTTCAGTTTTTAGATACTGTTTTTTGCCTGATGAGAAATTATCAAGTACAGTAACCATCGCATTTTTTTTGAGCAGTTGTGAAACTACCTCTGAGCCAATAAATCCAGCCCCTCCAGTTACTAAAATTCTCTTATCTTTGTAATTCATTTTATTCAAATTTTATATTATTTTTAACCCAATCAATGGTAAATTTTAATCCTTCATCTAGCGGAGTTAGTGCTTTAAAACCTAATATTTTTGAGGCTTTATCATTTTTAAGAACACGCCTTGACTGACCCATTGGTTTTGACTTATCAAATATAATCTCAGGATCATAATTACATATTCTAAGTATCTTTTCTGCTAAATCTTTGATTGTTACTGATTCACCACTCGATAAGTTAATTGGATCAGCTTCACAATATTTTTCGAGTGCTAAAATAATCCCTCTAGCAGCATCATTAGCAAAAATATATTCTCGGATTGGACTACCGTCACCCCAAATAACAAATGGTTTCTTCTTGCTTAACGATTTGAGTATTAATGCTCCAATAACATGTGAATGGTTCGGATCAATGATTTCTCTAGGTCCATAAGAATTAGCAGGTCTGACTATTGCTACTTTCATTCCATATTCTTTAGAATGTGAAATTGCTTGTAATTCACCCATTCTCTTTGACCAAGAATATGATGCATGTATTTGTGGAGGATTTTCAATCCATGCATCATCCTCTGAAAAATCTTTCTCCAAATCAGGATAAACACATGAACAACTTGCATACAAAAATCGTTCAACATTTTCATTTTTTGCAGAATCAATCACATTGCCATCCATGATAAGATTTGGTGTTAATGTACTCGCAGGATAAACAGTTGTACGACCTAAACCTCCAGTATATGCAGCTAAATGAAAAATATAGTCCATTCCTTTTACAGCTTTATCAGAAAATTCTTTATCAGTTAAATCTCCATGAAGAATCTCAACTTTTTTTGGGTTTATTTCATGGGGAATATTTCTCTCATGGCTTGTAATTCTAACCTTAGATTTTTCAGCTAATAGTTCAACAAGATGAGAACCAATCATTCCAG
>CEUQ01169036.1_pt1 | contig 38588 bp, 37 predicted proteins | sample 361491 | NCBI WGS metagenome assembly CEUQ01 (sample SAMEA2622796, study PRJEB7988) | marine metagenome | biome: marine biome (ENVO:00000447); feature: marine epipelagic mixed layer (ENVO:xxxxxxxxx); material: "saline water (ENVO:00002010), including plankton (ENVO:xxxxxxxx)" | depth 120 m | reverse complement strand
TTATATTATAATTTTATTCCTCTGAAACAAGATTACCAGCATTAGCCCAGTTTGTTTTTTCAATATCATGAAATAAAACTATTGTGTCTGTATCATTAACTCCTGCAGATTCTGAAATTGCTCTAGTTACTGCTTTAGCAATTTTTGATTTTTGTTCAGTAGTCCTACCAGAATATAACGATATATTTACTATCGGCATGTTTTTATCCTTATCTTACTAAATCTTAATTGTATTTGATTAGTTTAAAAAATAGTTACCATTTATAATTTAATTATGGCTAAAAAACTAAACATTACAAATGAACAAAGCTTTATATCGTTTATAAAAAAATTAAACAACGCTAAAGGCACTAGTAAACAAAAAAATATACTTAGGCATATAGGTGATGATGCAGCAGTATTTTCAAATTTTTCCAATAGAAGTGTTTTTGCTACTGATGCAATGGTTGATGGATTTCATTTCCATTCTAATAATTCCAAGTGGATTGATATTGGGTGGAAATGTTCAGTTTCAAACTTAAGCGATATAGCAGCAATGGGTGCTGTTCCAGATTATGCTTTAGTAACCATAGGAGTTTCACAAAATTATCCAAAAGACAAATATTTAGAATTTTTTAAGGGGATAAATGAAGCACTAACTACTTATGATTGTGAGGTAATTGGAGGAGATATAGTAGGTACTAACAATATATTTATAAACATCGCAATTATTGGTCACATAAGAGACAAAAACTTCTTATCAAGAAATAGCGCACAGCCGGGTGACGTTGTTTATGTTACAGGGGAATTAGGAGGTTCTGCTGGAGGATTAGATTTACTTCTAAAAGGTGAAAAAATTAAAGATAATTATTCCAAAAATCTAATAAATAGACATTTTAGGCCATATCCTAGATTAGATATTTCTCAAAACATCATTAATGAAAATATTAGATGTGCCATGGATATTAGTGATGGTTTATATACGGATTTAGAAAAAATATCTATAGAAAGCAATGTTGATATTAAAATATTTTTAGATCAAGTACCTATAGATAAGAATTTATCTACTCACACTCTTGAAAAACAAATAGAATTTTCATTGCATGGAGGTGAAGATTACGAACTAATAATTATAGGTGATATTGATAAAATCAATTCATTAAATAAACAATTCAATCAAAAAGGTAAGATTATTGGAGAAATAGTTAAGAAAAGTTCCGCCCCAAAAATTACAATTTTAGATAAAAATAATAATATATATAAAACAAACCACTATGGTTGGGATCATTTAAATAATGGATAAATTAGAAATACTCTCAAAATCAGACTTAGATACCAAATTGCTAGGGAAATTAATTTCAAATTATATAAAACTAGGAGATATAGTATTTCTTAATGGTGATTTGGGGGCAGGTAAAACGAAGTTAGTAGAAGGAATATCCGAAGGTTTAGAATCACCTCAAACCACCAAAAGCCCAACTTTTGTTCTTATTCATGAATATGAAAGCAGAATAAAAATTTATCATTGTGATTTGTACCGAATTAAAAATGAAATTGAAGTAATCGAACTTAACATTGAAGAAAAATTAGAAAATGGAATAGTAATAATAGAATGGCCTGATATAGCTAAAAATATTTTACCATCTCCATCAATTGAAATTTTTCTTAGTCATTCTGGCAATGATAATCATAGAAAAATAATCATTAATAATTATAAAGATACAATAATAGATATAATAAATAAGGAATTTAGTAAATAATGATTCTAGTTAGTATAGATACCTCAACTAAATATGCAAGTATTGGAATAACAAACCTTGAACAGTCTTATTTTTACAACTGGGAATCTCAATATAATCATGGTGTTGAACTAACAAAAAACCTAAGAACTTTATTAGGTAATATTAAATCTGATGCATCAGATATAACTCACTTAGCAGTTGCTTTGGGACCAGGAGGATTTAGTTCAGTCAGAGTAGGAATAAGTACAGCTTTGGGATTAGCTACTCCAAAAAACTTACCTATCATTGGAGTTCCTACTCACGATATACAGTTAGAACCTTTTCGTAAAAAACTTTCTAATAAAATTAATATAACTTCTGTAATCTCTGCAGGTAGAAACGAAGTTAGTTGGAAAAAATATAATATAAACGAGGTAACCAGCGGAATATCTACCATTGAAAAACTTATAGAAACATCAGGTGCAAATGATATGTTTTGCGGAGAATACTTCGAAAAAAAAAATAATCTAAATCTATCGAAACATTCTATATTACTAGAAAAAAAAGTTAGAGACCCAAAAACATTCAATAATTTAGCTAAAAAAATGTTTATAGACGGAAGTTATAAAGAATATAATGAAATAAAACCTATATATTCAAGAGAACCAACCATAAGTTCACCAAAATCAAAAAAAGGATTATAAAATGTCGAATGAAAAAACACTTGTTCTAGTTAAGCCAGATGGAGTACAAAGAAGCCTAATAGGAGATGTAATAGGAAGGCTAGAAAAAACAGGATTGAAAATCGTAGGACTAAAGTTAATTAAAATAAATGATGAACTTGCAGGTAAACATTACGCTGAACATAAAGAAAAACCCTTTTTTGAAGGACTGGTTAAATTTATAACCTCATCTCCTGTTGTCGCTCTAGTCTTGGAAGGAAATAACGCAATTTCAGTAACAAGAAAGACCATGGGATCAACTAACCCTGTTGATTCGCCACCCGGAACAATAAGAGGTGATTTTGCAATAGATTTAGGTCGAAATATTATTCACGGTTCAGCTAATGAAACTGATGCCAAAAGAGAAGTCGATTTATTTTTTGACGATAATGAATTATGCCAATATTCGAGATCTAATGATGAGTGGACAACTGAATAGTTATTGTATTCTTAAAATTTCTTTTGCCCTATTCCATAAACCTTCTAGATCGTAATATTGCCTTATATTTTTCTTGAAAATGTGAACTACTAGGCCTGAAAATTCTAAAATCATCCATCCCCCATTTCCAGAGCCTTCTTTATGAGTTCTATGGATTTTTTGATCTCTAATTACTCTTGTTATATCATTTGCTATAGAGTCGATGTGCCTGTCAGTTTCTGCAGAAATAATAACAAAATAATCTGAAAAAGAGCTTACCTCGCTCGTATCTAATAAAACAATATCTGACCCTAGCCTATCTGAAGCAACCTCAACAGCCAACTTCGCGAGGTTTTCATATTGTTTTTTTGTATCTTTTTCTATCATGTTATTAATATAATTATAAATACAATCAAAATATATTGTGTAAATTAACATACTAAATTAATATTTTATAAACATTATGACATCATTCAAAAAGAAAAAAAGAGTCGTTGTTGCAATGAGTGGCGGTGTTGATTCATCTGTAGCAGCTGGATTGTTAGCTAAAGATGGATATGAGGTTATTGGTGTTACGATGCGACTTTTTGCAGCTAAAAATGAGTCATTTGCAAAATTAAACAAGTCGTGCTGCTCTATAGAAGATGTTGAAGATGCTAGAAAAGTTTGTAGACAAATCAAAGCTAAGCATTATTTCCTAAATTTTGAAAAAGAATTTGAAAAGCATGTAATTAATTATTTTGTAAGCGAGTATGAAAAAGGTAGAACCCCTCATCCATGTTTAGCCTGCAATGATAGATTAAAATTTGACTTCCTACTTAAAAGATCCGAACTAATGGATGCTGATTATTTAGCAACAGGTCATTATGCTCAAATTAAGAGATCAAAAAAAGGCAATAAATTATTAAAAGCTAAAGACATAACTAAAGACCAATCGTATGTTCTTTTTAACTTAAATCAAGAAAAAATGGAAAGATTATTACTCCCAGTTGGAAAATATTCTAAGTATGAAATCAGAGAAATAGCAAAAAATCTCAGTTTATCAATAGCAGACAAACCTGATTCTCAAGATATATGTTTTATCCCTAGTGGAGATTATAAAAAATTTGTTGAGCCAAAAATAACTAAAAATATTAGCGGTCCAATAATAAATAATGGCAAGATAATAGGGAAACATAAAGGTATACACTCCTTTACAATTGGTCAAAGAAAAGGCTTACCTATTGAAAATATTTCAAATAGGCCTGTTTACGTAACAAAAATAAATCCTGAAACGAATGAAGTTACTGTAGGGCATGCTGAAGACCTTATGAAAAAAAGATTGTTCTGCAATAAAGTTAATTGGACTTCTGGCAAATCTCCCAATAAACCAGTTAAAGCAAGTGTAAGAATAAGGTATAACGGTGCGGATTCACCTGCAGAAGTAATACCTTATGGGAAAAATGAAGCAATCATTAATTTTGATAATCCAGTTAGAGCCATAACACCAGGTCAAGCTGTGGTTTTTTATAAAGAATCAGAAGTGATTGGTGGAGGAATAATTGAATACTCACTTGAAACTAATTCTAGTAATGCCGATTCTATAAAAGAACCTATTCTTACAATTACGTAGATTATAATGAAAAACAATGTTGATTTACCTAACTTTTTAATCGAAAAAAAATTACTTGATAAAAATTATAAAACAATAGCGGGTATTGATGAGGTTGGAAGAGGAACCTTAGCAGGGCCTGTATTTGCTTGCGCAGCAATACTTCCATGCGAAGTACCAACTGTAAAAAAAAATTTGATAAATGATAGTAAAAAATTATCCGCAAAAAAACGAATAGAATCTTATGAATGGCTTAAAGATTGGTGCATAGATTATGCGATCGGTTCAAGCTCTGCTGAAGAAATAGATATACATGGAATAGTCTACTCAGTTAAGCAAGCCATGATTAGAGCTGTTAATAATCTATCAATAAAGCCTGACCATCTCATAATAGACGCCTTAAAATTAGAAAAATTAAACATTGACCAAACAAGTATTCCTAAAGCTGATGAAAAAAGTGAATCAGTTGCAAGTGCATCAATCTTAGCAAAAGTATCAAGAGATAACTTAATGATAAAACTTCATGAAAAATATAGTGATTATGATTTCATATCAAATAAGGGATACGGGACCAAAAATCACTTGTTAGCACTGAAGAAAAATGGTCCTTGTAAAATTCACAGAAAGACTTTTGCAGGGGTCAATGACTAAAATATCACTATAAGGTTTATAGGAAAATCTGTAACAGAAGGAAGATGTAGATGATTTAATGTCAAAATTCCCATCTTTGCCTTTTATACAATCTTCAGGTAATTATTTTATACATAAGTTATCAAATTATTTTCAAAACCTATACTATAAATAAATATTTATTGTGAATATTATTAGATGTATAATTATAGGTAATTAAAAATCAATTTTTATATGCCACCAAATAATAAAATATCAGGGATTTATGTAATAGTTGATCCTGAACACACACTTGGTAGAAACATTATAGATGTAGCCAAACAAGTTTTAGATGCTGGTGCAAATGTCATTCAATTCAGAAACAAAATTTCATCAGAGGAAGAAATTTCTAAATCAGCAGATAAAATTCAAGAAATAATTAACTCTTACAATAAAACCTTTATTTTAAATGACTATGTCAATATCGCCAAAAATTTAAACACAGACGGTGTACATATAGGACAAAAAGATATGAGTATAATGAAGGCCCGTACAATCTTAAATCATGAACAAATAATAGGCTCATCAAACGCCACTCTTAATGAGGCTAAAAATTCAGAAAATAATGGCTCGGATTATATTGCAGTTGGAAGTATGTTCGAAACAAGAACTAAAAACGATACCAGGCCAGCAGGTATAAAAACTTTAAGAAAAGTTAGAGAATATACTGAAAAAAGTATTGTAGCAATTGGAGGAATAAATTTAGAAAATTGCGCTGAATTAATTGAATCTGGAGCAGATTCTTTATGCATAGCAAGTGCTATAACAAAAAGTGATAACATATTCGATGCATGTAAAAAATTTGTCGATAAATTTGATCAAATTAAAAAATGAATCCACAATCTTCATTTTCCAACACTCAGTATATTGCAAATATTTAATAAATGTTACAAAATTAAAAGTAGTTTAAATTCAAATCACCCTATACAGGAGTCAAAGAATACATGGAAAATTTATATCTACCAATTTTTGCTGGAATTTTTGGATTAATTATTGCAACAATACTTGCCTTAAGAGTTACAAGACAAGAAATAGTAAATTCCACAGTCAATGAAATAGGTGAATTGATAAAAGAAGGTTCTTCCGCATTTCTAAGAAAAGAATACACAATATTAAGCGTGTTCGTTATTTTTATTTTTATAATCCTAACTTTATTTATTGATTACAATATTTTAGAAAATTCAAAAATTGAACAATTAAATTCAGGAGGATCTATATCTTCACAGGGACCATGGACAGCTATAGCTTATATCTCAGGAGCTATTGGTTCTGCCCTAGCTGGTTTTATAGGAATGAATATTGCAGTAAGAGGTAATACAAGAACCGCAATTGCAGCCGAAACAGGACTAAATAAAGCTCTGCAAGTAGCATTTAGTTCTGGTGCAGTTATGGGTCTTACTGTTGTGGGTATAGGAATTTTAGGTGTCAGTATTTTGTGGATAATTTTCGAAAATCCTAATACTATAGCAGGTTTTGGATTTGGAGCATCTTCAATCGCCTTATTTGCTAGAGTGGGAGGAGGAATTTATACTAAAGCTGCAGACGTTGGAGCAGATCTTGTGGGTAAAGTTGAAGCAGGCTTGGATGAAGATGACCCAAGAAACCCAGCTGTTATTGCAGATAATGTAGGTGATAATGTAGGAGATGTAGCAGGAATGGGAGCAGATTTATTTGAATCTTTCGTCGGCTCTATCATCGCAACAATATCCTTAGCTTTTTTTGTTGTTACTTCAACTGGATTATCAAGCAAACCTTATGTATTAAGTGACCCAAATGCTGTTCTCCCTTTGATGATTGCTGGCATAGGGATTGTTTCATCTGTACTGGGAATGGGCTTAATTCGAACTGGCGATAATGCAGATATGGGTAAATTACTATGGACTTTACGATTTGGAATTTTTGGTGCAGGAGCATTGTCTTTGATAGGTACCGGTATATATATAAATAATTCTTCCGAGCTTGACTTTGATTTATTTTGGGTTGTTGTTACAGGGCTAGTAGTTGGTCAGGTTATAGGAACATCTACAGAATGGTTTACTTCGTATGAAGGGTTGAAAATTGGTTCGTTTGAATTCAACCCTGTTAAGTGGATTGCTAAGCAATCAGAAACGGGACATCCTTCTACAATAATTGCCGGTATAGCTGTTGGATTGTACAGTACTGTAATTCCAACTCTTTCAATAGTTGTAGGTATATATGTTGCTAATGAGTTAGCAGGTTTATATGGAATAGGATTAGCTGCAGTTGGAATGCTTTCTACCCTTGGTATAACTCTAGCGACTGATGCATATGGTCCTGTAGCAGATAATGCTGGTGGTATTGCTGAGCAAGCTCACTTAAAATCAGAAGTAAGAAAGCGAACAGATTCACTTGATGCTTTGGGAAACACAACAGCTGCAACTGGGAAAGGTTTTGCTATAGGTTCTGCTGTTCTAACAGCTTTAGCTTTGCTTGTAGCTTATGGGTTTACTACAAATATAAACAGCTTGGACTTAATGGACCCAGAAGTCTTAATCGGAACAATTATTGGTGGCCTACTCCCTTTTATTTTTTCCGGATTAACAATGCAAGCAGTTGGTTCAGCAGCTGGATCGATGATAGAAGAAGTACGTAGACAATTTAGAGAAATACCTGGCTTAAAAGAAGGGAAAAAAGGTGTAAAACCTGACGCTGCAAGAGCTGTAGCAATTAGTACCGCAGGCTCATTAAAAGCAATGATTGTTCCTGGACTCATCGCTATAATTGCTCCCATTATAATGGGCACATTACTTGGAGCTCAAGCTCTAGGAGGAATGCTAGCTGGCTCGATTGTGGCAGGCTTTTTACTTGCGATTTTTATGGCTAATGCTGGTGGAGCATGGGACAACGCAAAAAAATATGTGGAATTAGGTAATTATGGAGGAAAAGGATCAGATACTCATGCAGCTGCTGTTACAGGAGATACCGTTGGTGATCCTTTCAAGGATACATCTGGACCGGCTATAAACATATTATTAAAATTGATGGCTATAGTATCACTAATTTTTGGACCACTGTTCATTTAGGATGTAAAAAATAAAAATCAGCCTATTATTTTAGGTATACATTATTGTTTTTCTCATTAATAATTCTTGTTTTTTCACCATGCCCTGGATAAACATCAATATTATCTGGTAGTTCAAATATTAAATTCTTAATGCTTGAAATCTCCTGATTAATATCTCCCCCTGGTAAGTCACCTCTACCTATACCATTCTTAAATAATGTATCTCCACTAAAAAGACTATTTTCAATATAAATACAGATACTACCTGGAGAGTGACCTGGAGTAGATATAATTTTTATTTCAAGATCTAATAAATTTATTGTTTCTTCTCCTATTAATAAAATATCAGGAGGTGCGGGTTTTTCATATGTACTTATAAGACTAGAGACCCAAGCTGGTTGATTATCTAGAAAATTCAAGTCATTTTTTCCTATGGCAAATTGAATATCATATTTTTCAATCAATTTTTTTACAGCTCCAACATGATCAGCATGATAATGAGTAGAAATCAATAATTTTGGAGTTAGTTTCATTGATTCTAAAAAGTTTATAATCTTATCAGGCTCTGCTCCGGGGTCAATAATTACACATTCAGAATTTTTTGAAATAATATAACAATTTGTATAAAGTTCACCAACTATTATGTTTGATATTTGCATTTAATTTATCTTAGGTAATATTTCATTTTTTAGTAATGTCATAGAATTTTTCCAGAAGGATTCATTATTCCATTCATGCCCCATAGCTAATAAAGTTCCAAATCCTCCAACGGAATAGTTTAATTCTTGAATCTTCTCTAAAACATCTGAAGGAGTGCCATATATGAATATATTATCCATCAAGTATTTAATATCTACATCGCTGTCTGGCATGTTTGGGTCATTTTTTAATACGTCTAATGAAGAATATTTAGGAAGCATTTTTAGGAAATATTCCTCAAAGTCTCTAGAAATCACACCTTCTGTTATTTCTTTTTTTGCTTCTTTTCTTGATTCTGATACAATAATTTCTCTGGAAATTCTCCAATTTAATCTATTGGGTATTTTATTCGCTTCTTTGGCACCCTTTTCGATAGAATCCCAATGAGTTTTCAAGATATTTACATGAGCAAAATTTATACTAAGAGGCAACCATTCATTGGCTCCTGCAATTTTCAATGTTTCTGAATTAGCAGACACGCCAGCTACACCTATTGGTGGATGTGGTTTTTGAAAAGGTTTTAGATGAGTTCTTAGACCTATCTCTTTATCCTCTTCTGGAATTTCTAGTTCCCACCATTTACTCTTATATATCCCTGGTTTAGGATCATTCCAAATCTGAAAAATTAAATCTAAAGATTCCTTTGTCATTTGTCTATTAGTACCTGATTGCAAATCATGTCTAAACAATTTCAAATCGCCAATAAACCCACCAGATCCAATACCCCACAAAAATCTTCCCTTTGACATATGATCAATCTGAGCTATCCTATGAGCAAGAACAAAGGGATTGTGATTTGTCAAACAATTAACTCCTGTACCAAGTTTAATTGATTTGGTTATTGCAAAAAGGTAGGATATAAAAATATCTGGAGATGGTATATTTTCCCATTCTGCAGTAAAATGCTCCCCTATCCACGCCTCATCAAAACCTAGTTTGTCAAGGAAGACTATTTGATCAATATCACCTTCATAGGTTTTAGTATGATTCGACCCTGGAGGGTGAAGTGGCATATTAAAATAACCTAGATTCATTTTTTATTATCCCTGTTCATTGATATATTTTTTTATATCATATAACTTATTTATAGCTTCAAGTGGAGTTATGTTTTCAACATCAATATTTTTTATTTGGTTTATTAATTCATCTGATATCTGATTGTTTTTATCATCAAAAATATCCATTGGCAACTGATGTTCTTTATCATTTTTATTTTTTTCATTCTCAAAAGACTTAAGGATTTTACCAGCTCTAATAATCACATTTTCAGGTATTCCAGCAAGTTTTGCAACATGTACTCCATACGATTTGTTTGCTGCCCCCTTAACAATCTTATGAAGAAAAATCACATCATCCTTATCTTCTGACACCTGAACTTTTAGATTACATACCCTAGGTAAGTATGAAGATATTTCTGTCATTTCATGATAATGTGTTGCAAATAATGTTTTACAAGCAACTGAAGGTGTATTATGAATAAATTCTACAATTGCTGTTGCAATTGCTAAACCATCGTAAGTTGATGTACCTCTTCCTATCTCATCTAGTATTGCTAACGATCTATTAGTTGATTGGTTTAAGATTGAAGCCGTTTCAAGCATTTCAATCATAAAAGTAGAATTTCCCCCTGAAATATCATCAGATAAACCTGCACGTGTGAAAATTTTATCGATGATTCCTACTATCGAATTTTTTGCAGGTATAAAAGAACCTATTTGAGATAGAATCACTAAGAGAGCAGCTTGTCGTATGTATGTTGATTTTCCTGACATATTTGGGCCAGTTATTATGGCGATTTGATCTTCATCATTTGATAAAAAAATATCATTCTTAATAAACATATTTTTACCGATATTTGACTCTACAATTGGATGGCTAGATTCTAAAAAACTAATTTTTATTCCATCATTTACAACAGGCTTTGACCATCCATTTTTGAATGTAGCAGTAGCCAAAGAAAGTATAGAGTCTAAACTTGCAATAGTTTTTGCATTAGATAAAATTATTTTTGTGTAGAATGATATTTCTTCACATATATTAAGATACAACTCTTTTTCAATATCTGAAATTAAATCTCTTGCATTTAAAATTTTAGATTCTAAATCCTTGATTTCACTAGTAATATATCTTTCAGAATTTGTTAATGTTTGCCTAACTTGAAAGTCCTCAGGCACATTTTTTTTATTAGAGTTAGAGACCTCAATAAAATATCCAAATACTCTATTATATCCAATTCTTAAGTTTTTAATTCCAGTTCTATCTTTATACTCAGACTCAAGTTTAGCTATAGAAACTCTCGCGTCATTAGATATATTTCTAATATCATCAAACTCTTTATTGTATCCTTCTCTTACTACCTTGCCATCACCCACTAATATGCTTGGATCCTCTACTATAGAATTTTCTATAAGAGTTACCAAATCATCAAGTTTAGTAATCCTACCTATAACCGAGTTAGAATCGATGTCATTATCTCTTAATATTTGCAATATTTCAGGTAATATTTTTATCCCATTTTTTATAGAAATCAAATCACGAGGATTAACATTTTTAGCTCTGATTTTATTTGAAAGTCTCTCTATGTCTGGTATTTTTTTTAATAATGCTTGAATGGTAAAAATAACTTCCTTTTTAGTCAGAAAAAATTCAATTATATTTTGTCTACTTATGATACTTTCAAGATTAATTAATGGTCGAATTATCCATGATTTCAAATTTCTAGCACCCATAGATGTACTAGTATAATTTAATATTGAAAACAATGATTTTTTAGAATCAGATTTATCTAAAAGATCTAAATCATTAATTACCTTTGTGTCTATTTGTAAATAATTGTTAGGTTTTTGTACTTCTATGGTAGCAATCTGAGAAGTATTACCCATTTGATTATCTGCTACGTATGAAATAGTATTAGCCACAGCATTGATTCCTGCAGTTAATCCTTCTAATCCAATATCAGAAAGCAATTCTTTTTTAAAATGCCTTAATATATTAATTTTTGCTTTTTCTGTATCCTGTATCTTAACAATTGAAATTCTAATTGCATCTTTTTCGAATTCTACAAAGTCTTTTTGCAAATCTAAATCTTCAATTATTATTTCTCTAGGTGATATTTTTGATATCTCAGAATTCAATTGCTCTTTTGGAATCTCTAGGACCTCAAATTCACTGGTAGAAATATCAAAATAAGCTAATCCATAAATATCATTCAATTTCGATATTGATAACAAATAATTATTTGAAAATTTATCCAATAATTCAGGATCTGTAACAGTTCCTGATGTAATAATTTTTGTAACTTCTCTCGATACTAGACCTTTGGTTTTTTTTGGATCGCTGGTTTGTTCAGCAATAGCAACTTTAATACCAGCATTAACTAATTTTGATAAATGCTTATCTAGCGAATGATACGGAATACCTGATAGATCAGTTTTTACACCACCTCCAGCATCTCTAGATGTAAGAGCTATACCTAATATTTCTGATAATTTTTTTGCATCCTCTTCAAATGCCTCATAAAAATCACCCATCCTAACTAGAAGCAATGAATTAGGATTATTTTTCTTAAGAGTTAAATACTGTTTTCTTCCAGGAGAAATTTTATTATTTTTATTATCTTTCTTAGGCAAAGTTTTTTAATATGTAAACATTATTAGATCACCAGCATCCCACTTAAGTTGATCTGCAATTGAAGATTCTGGAACTTCAAAAATCAACATACCAGTCACTTGTTCTTGTGGATCTAGTTGAATAGACCCCCATAATGGTATAAATCCATCGACCAAATAAGTATCGCTTCTTTCAGATGCATAAGTTCTTTCAATAGGATTTATAGGTTTGTATTGTATAGATTTATCGTCATATAATGTGGAAGCATTATCATCAATAACTATTTTCACAGTACCAGAACCATAGTTTATAAGAGATAATTTTACAAAAATTAAATTGTTCTCTTGATTAATTGGTGAGATCGCCCAGTATTGTTCATTTCCATTTTCATCATTTCCTATATAAGTAATAAATTCTTGGTTTACAGGTTCGTCCGATTTCACCCATAAAGATCTTCCAGCTAAATATAAATTATCTCCATCTCTATCCATCCAATATACCCTGTATGAAACAAAGATTACAGCAATCATTATTGAAATAATTGCCAAAGTGAATATTGGCCAAGGAAAGTTTTCTTTTGGCTTATTTATAATTCTTCTTACCTGTATAACATCGTTATCATCAATGTCTATATATTCTAATCCTGATTTGGAATTAATATTTTTCTCATCTTTGAACTCAAAATAAATTCTTAAGATGTTTGTTGATTGAGCTTCAATTTTGGTAACAACATAACTCAATGTGACATTTTTTAGGCTAGGACCATATTCGTAGATGTTATTTGTCAAATATTCTAGTGATTTAGTAACCTTATACTTATATAAAAGTTTATTTTCTTCACTTATATTATTACTAAATTTGTAGTTATTCATATTTTCTTTATTAACCATCTATTTATAATACATAAATTTTTTATCTTTTATAAGAAGCAAGTTGTGTCAAAACACCCTCTAATGAGCTTACAAATTGATGTATATGATCTTCTGTAGTCTCCCTGCCAAGGGAAATCCTTATACTCGCTAATGATTCTTCCTCTGTAAGACCTAAGGCGGATAAAACATGAGAAGGCTCAATGGAAGCGGAACTACACGCACTACCACTTGAGACATAGATTCCTTTAAAGTTAAGGCCTAAGATAATTGATTCTCCATCAAAACCCGGGAAACTGAGATTGATAATACTTGGAACACAATTTTCTCTTGAACTATTTAATTTATAATTTTTAATACGACTATTAATTCCTGAAATTAATAAATCAGATAATTTTTTCATTTTTTGTTCGTTTTCAAGTCTTTCTAGCTCAGAAAGTCTAAGTGCCTCAGCAAATGCAACAATATATGGCACATTTTCAGTTCCAGATCTCATCTGATTTTCCTGCCCTCCTCCACTAATTAGTGGTTCAATATCAATACCGTTCTTCTTGTAAAGCAATCCAACACCTTTAGGTGCATAAATTTTATGCCCAGAAATGCTTAAAAGATCCACACCTAAATCATCTACATTTAGTGAAAGTTTACCTGGAGCCTGTACAGCATCAGAATGAAAAATAATTTTACAATTATTGTCGCTCTCAAATTTTTTTATTATTTTTGATATTTCTTTCAAATCTTGAATTATGCCAATTTCATTATTAACATACATAAAAGTAACTAGTTTTGTTGATTTATTTATAGTTTTTTTAAAATTATCTAATTTAATTAATCCTACTTGATCAACTTCTACAAAAGATGTACCTACACCTATATTAGAAAGTTGCTCTATTGGGTGAATAACTGCGTGGTGTTCTATTAATGAAGAAATAATATTAAAATCAGTATTATTTGAAAAAATTCCTTTAATAGCCATATTATTTGATTCGGAGCCCCCACTAGTAAAATAAATCTCTGATGGATGACAACCTAATATCGTAGCAGAAGTTTCTCTGGCCTCTTCAATAGCATTTTTTGATTCCTGAGCAATGTCATATAAGCTGGAAGGATTACCAAATTTTTCTGTGAAAAAAGGCATCATTTTTTCTAGCACTTCAGGTCTTACATAAGTAGTAGCAGCATGATCTAAATAGTTATTTTCTGTTATAAAATCACTCATAATTATAAAAATATTTTGTATATTGTAAGTAAAATTGCATAAAAATCTACCCAGAGATTGATAGAATAGAACATTGTTATAACAATACTTATGTACTAATTATAATAAAATATAATTGTATTAATCATACAAGGATTAGAATTTTTGATAAAAATTGAACACATGTCCAAAAATTATGGCCCTTATCCAGCTGTAATAGATATTTCTTTTGAAGTATTAAAAGGTGAAATCATAGGTTTTCTCGGACCAAACGGTGCTGGAAAAACAACCACTATGCGTGTGGTAACTGGCTTTACGCCACCTTCAGATGGTGAAGTTACAGTTGGTGGATACAATGTAGTATCACACTCCTTAGAAGTAAGAAAACACATAGGATATCTTCCAGAGACTGTTCCACTTTATTTAGATATGACCGTAACCGACTACTTAAGATATATGGGAGAAATAAGAGGCATGAGCTCTAAATGGGTTAAAGAAAGACTCCCAAAAATTATTGAAATGGTAAGACTTGGAGATTACAGAAATACTTTGGTCGGTAGACTCTCTAAGGGATATCGACAAAGAACTGGTATAGCTCAAGCAATTTTACATGACCCTGAGGTTTTGATTATGGATGAGCCTACTATAGGTATTGACCCTATACAAGTTGTCGAAACAAGAGAACTTATAAGTGATTTAGGTCGGGAACATACAATGTTATTGAGCTCTCATATTTTACCTGAAGTTAGCGCCATATGTAAGCGAGTTTTAGTAATTAATGATGGCAGAATTGTTGCCGATGATAAGCCTGAATCTTTATCTGACAAACTTCAAACATTTGAAAGAATAGAATTAAGTATTACAAACGACAACAACAGTGATTTTATCTCAAAAATGAGAGACATATCGATTGTGATCGACGCAAGATCAGATCAAAGAGCTTCAAAAATACAAAGATCACAGAGAGAAAATTCCATACCATATATTGTTGATGCTAAACCAAATTCTAAAGCATCGGAATTAATATCAAAAACAATAATAGAAAATGGCTGGGGGCTTACAAATCTAACGCCTCTTCCAATGACTTTAGAAGAAATATTCCTAGAATTAACTACAGAAGAGGAATTAGGAGAATAATGAAATTCATATCAATAATAGCCCTTAAAGAGATTCGAACATATTTTGCATCTCCTATGGCATATGTTGTTGCCGCTGCTTTTCTTGCAATTACTGGCTTTTTCTTTGTTGCTTCAGTTTCTGATGCTTTTGCAGAAGCTTCCATTAGAGGTTATCTAGCAGGAGCAGTATTTTTTATGATTTTTATGTCTCCAGCCTTAACAATGAGATTAATCGCTGAAGAACAAAAACTTGGAACACTTGAATTGCTACTTACATCACCATTAAGAGAATTTGAAGTTATTTTTGGGAAATTTATTGCTGCATTTTTTATGATATTTATAATGATTTTATTATCATTTTTCTTTATTTTAATACTTTTTGTCTATGGTGATCCAGATCTAGGACCAATTTTGTCAGGTTTGCTTGGGCTTCTATTGTATGCATCAGCTACCTTAGCAGTAGGGCTATTTTCATCAGCTCTTAGTAGTAACCAGATTGTTGGACTGGTTGTGGGGTCAGGAATTCTTACAGCATTAACTATTATTGATTTTATAAGCGACAGAATTACTGGAACTGCAGCAAAAGTTCTAGACAGTTTCCAGCTGGGAGCATCATTCTCTGTCTTTGACTTAGATAGCTTAGGTGTGGCTGAAGGTGGGCATTTTGCAGATTTCGCTAGAGGAATTATTTCAATGACTGATATAGTTTATTACGTTTCAGTAACAGCAATATTTTTAGTATTGACAACCCTAGTACTTGAATCAAGAAGGTGGAGATAAAAATATTATGCCTGAAGAAAGAAACGATAAAGTAAGACCAAAGCCAGAAACTACAGCAAACAAAGAATCATTACTTAAATTAGTAACTAAAGATAATAAATCCTTAAGGCAATCCTTGGCTTTGATAGGAATAACAACTGTTCTATTGGGTATCTTGATCTGGATTTTCCTCAGAGGTCTTGAAAGACCTGCATTGATAATTACAGTTATAGGCGGATTTATTCTTGTTGTTGACGGATTAATTTCTCTTGCAACTGTTAGAAAAGCTATATTTGGTAGACGTGGAAGATATGGATTAAACACTGCAATAGTTTTTATACTGGTTTTGATCATAGCAATAATATTAAACATTACTTTATATGTCTCTTCTAATAAGCCTAATCCAGCTGGCTGGCTAAGAATTGACACTACAGCCACTAAACAATTTCTTCTCGAAGAACAAGTTGTTAATACTTTAGAAAACATAAAAGAACCAATTAAAATTACGGCTTTTTTTGAAAGAGATACTTCAGCAGGAGCAGCCGCATGGCGTGATACTGAAGACATGTTAAGTGAATTTAAGCGTAGGTCAAGTATATATGATCTAGACTATGAAGTGCTAGACCCTGAACTTAATCCAAATGACGCAATAAGTCTAGGGGTAACCCAATTTCCTGCATTAGCTGTACAAGGAACGGAAAGTTTAAGGACAGAGGTTATTGAAGGTGGTAATCCAAATGTAAGTCCGGATGTATTTTCAGAACAAGATTTAGTAACAGCAATACTTATAATAAACCAAATTAGGCAAAAATTAGTAGTTTTTATAACGGGACATTCAGAAAGAGATGTAACTGATATTACTTCTCCCGAGAATATTGGTTTAGCAGGATTATCCTTACTAAGAGAAAATTACGCGATCGATAATTGGACTCTTCAAGAATTACAAACTGTTCTTAATTTTGGGAATCCAGAAGATATGCCCGCTGCAATTGTCTTTGCGAATCCTACTCAAGATCTCTTGGCGATTGATAAAGAAGCACTTTTGCAATATACAAGAAGCGGTGGTGGAATTTTGCTATCTGTCGAACCAAATGTGATACCTGAAACTTTTAAACAATATTTATCTAGATTTGCAGTCTCAGTAGGTGATGGTGAAGTAGTTGATGTTGCAAGTTTCGTTGCACCAAACCCTACCTTTGTTCAGGTCAAGAGTAGCAACAGTCAACTTCCTCCTCATCCAATAACGGATGATTTTGAGGTCTTATACTTACCTGGATCTACACATTTTGGATGGTCTATTGATCCTCAAACTATCCCATTGAATGAAAATGAAATTCCAATCATACAGCAGGCTATCTTGGCATCTTCGACGATAAGTAGCTGGTCTGAACTTGATTCTGAAAAAATAGAATTTGATGTTAATTCTGAAATCCCTGGACCATTACCATTATCTGTTATAGTTGACATTAAGGGAGAATTACCAAATCGTGTTTATTCATATTTAGATGATAATACAAGTTCAAGTATAGTATTAATAGGTGATACTGATTTCTTTACTAACAACTACTTAGAATCGGCAAATAATTCGGACTTATTTGTGAATACTATAAATTATTTAGCTAAAGATTTTGAGCTCATTTCAATCCGTTCAAAAACTGATACTAACAGACAAATGTTCTTAACAAAAAATGAGAGAGACTTCATTAGATGGTCAGGATGGTTACTTATGCCTGCAGTGATAGGATTGTACGGAACATGGAAGTGGTGGAGACGTAGATAAAACATGAATGTTCGTTTTTTATCTGTTTTTATAATTGTAGCTTCAATATCTATAATGCTATTTACTTTTTTTATGACTGAGCCTGAAAAAAAATCATCTGAGCCAACTCCTCCTTTTTTTTATACAATATCACCAAAGGATATGAACAAAATTCATATAAAAACTAATAATTTAGAAAATAGTTGGTATTTTGATGATGATTTAAACCGTTGGTTTTTTGAAAATCTAAACAAAATTCCTACTGATCTTTACCGCTGGGGAGGGATCACTCAATTGCTCAGTGGGCCTAAAACTCAAAGGGTTATTAGTCAACAAATTGACGATCCTATAAAATATGGTCTTGATGATCCAAAAACAGAAATTAAGTTATATATAAATGATGGAACTTACATAAAATTACTGATTGGAAATCTAACTCCAGACCAAGAAAAAAACTATGCGCAAATAGAAGGTTACCCACAATTGGTGGTAGTCGATGCTCTATGGGATTCAGTTCTTAGTCGATTAGTTGAAGATCCACCATATCCTGATTGGTATATTTCTGGGATTGTTGAGGGAGGCAAACCAACAGAGTTATTATTATTTAAGGATAATGAGGTTATTAGAGGGTATGGTGCTAATAGAGAAAGTGGTATATGGTTTGTTTGCGAAATACCTCCTGCATCAGAACCATGTAGAGGAAATGAATTAGCTAATGGAGATGTATTGTTAGAAAAGATAGATAAAATAGCTAATCCTGAAATAGTTGGGGCCCATTATTTAGACATAGTTCAAGATGAAAATTTGCATAAAATCTTTGGTACAACTGTAGCAGACCCATACATTTACGTCAGAATTGAAAGATTAACTGAAAAAGATTTTACTGAGGTTACTGCGATAACAATGACAATAGGTAATGAAGTTGAAGGAGAAAATAGTCGATATGCGATGATAATGGAAACATTAGATGTCGTAAAGGTGAATAAAGAATGGGCTGACAGTATATTGACTTTGTTTGATGATGAAGTTTTATATAAATAACCTAAGTGGTTAAGTTTTTGTAAAGCTGAGGAAGTCTTTTAGGTAACATACTTATATCCGTTAATACTTCATATGAAAAATCTTCCATCATTGTCTTCATATAATCATGGCCAGATTTGTCTACAGTCAAACAAAAAGGAGTTATACCTTTATTTTTTGCTTCTATCAGTGACTGCCTAGTATCATGAACAGCATATTCTTTTTCTACACCTTCTCTTGAGTAGCCTCTGTCTTGTGGTCGCCCATCTGAAATTAAAAATAAAAATTTAGATTTTGTATCTACTTCTGAGAGTTTAGTAATTGTATGCCTTATTGCAGGTCCCATTCTTGTGGCGTGAAGAGGAGAAATTCTATCAATTCTTTTTGGTATAATTTCAGAAAATTTTTCATCCAAGTCCTTAATGGTATAGAATTCAACATTTTCTCTACCATAACCTGAAAATCCATAAATTCCATAAGTATCTCCAAGAGTTTCTAAAGAATTAACTAAAAGTGAAATTCCTTCTTTTTCTACATCAACTATTCTTTTATAAGATCTTCTAATACCATCTGTCCTTCTAGATCTTAGCCATGCCATATATTCAACTGGATCATCAGGGGCACCCCATTCATCTGAAGATTTTTTCGTATCATCAATTGCTTCCGCTGTAGATGCTGACAAATCTAGCAAAAACGCAACAGCTACAGAACGTTCATGTTTATTTCTTCTCCAATATAATTTTTCATCTGGGGTAATTCCTGTTTTCAAATCAATTACCGCCTCTAATACAGCGTCTAAATCATGTTCTTCACCATCGATCAGTCTTTTTTGCTTTCTATACATTTCAGGTATAAAGAGTTCAAATTGTTTCTTAATCTGAAAGAGAAGATGTGAATTATCATTTAGAGTTTTTTTGTAAAATTCTGAATCACCATCAGGCATAACCTTTTCATTAATCATACACCAATTATTTTTATATTCATTAGCTCTAAAATCCCACTCATCATAAGTAAAAGTGCCATCTTCTGTAGCACTTAATGGACCTCCATCTTCATCAACATGTTGTAAAGTGCCTGAATCATTTTGATTGTTTTCAATATCTCTATTACTTAATTCTTTCATAAGATTTTCGATAACGTCTGATAATTTGGAATTATCTGATTCTTCCATGTTTTGATCAAACTCCTCCATTTCAGGAGAATTTTTAAGCATCTCTTCAAGTTGCTCTTGTGTAATTGGTTCATTTGCGCCTAAGTCGTCAAATTCATTTTCGGAGTATTCCATTTGAGATAAAAGTTGCGATAATTCTGGTTTAAATTCACCTCTATAATCAATATCTTGTGGGGAAGAATATTCATTATCAAGTTCATTACTTTCTAAATTTTCAGGATTATCAGAAGACTCATCAAGATTATCATTAGATTGATTAAATTCAGAAAATAAACTCTGAATTATTTGCTCTTCTTTATAATTTTCGTGTTCTAATTGATCATTAGTTTCATCTGTATTAAATTCCTCAAATTCATCTTCATCTATTTGTTCATTTTTTATTTCATTTAATATATAATATGCTCTTATGGTGGCTTCGGCAGAATCTTCTACAGTTGCTTTATTTGAAGCAATAGTTTTAATTAAATGTTTTAATTTTTTTGCCTCATTTGAATATTCGGACGGAACATATAAGTTGGAATTTTGCCCCAGACTAATCCTGATAAGGAATTCAACTAGCGATTCTCTAACAGGCAAATCTTTTATTTCAGGTCTATTTGCTAATGCTGAATCACGTATATCTGTATAAATATTTATGATCCCTAGATATTCTGAAAAAATATGAGAATCTACTCTGGTACTTTCAAATATGGTAAAAATATCAAGACTAAGCTTTTTATCATTGAAAATATCAAAAAACTTACTGAGATCGGTCAAATAATCATTACTTAACATATTTTTATTAAGTGTTTCATTTATTCTTAAGTTTTTAAAAAAATTAGATGATTTCTTGAAGTCAAAATCAAAAGAACCAAACTCAATATGACCAATTTGATGAGTAGAAATAACCTTTAAGAATCCAAAATTTTCCTCTTTTGATAGATATCTATTTACTATGGATGGCATGAAAATTGTAGAGCCTTCAGTTGTAGCTAATTCATCGCCAAACCATCCTATATTTTTTTCTGCTAATTGAGAAGACTCTTTTACTTCAATTTGCCTACCTGTTAGTGCTAATGAATAATTTCTTATTATGTCCTTAACTTTAGAAAGTTCAATACTTGAGGATAAAGAATCAATCATTTCTCTAGACTCCTTAGACTTTAAAGTAAAAAAATCATTAATAAGTTCTATATTTTGATTTTCAGAATTTTTAATTCCATGAGAATGCCATGAACTAATTTGTTGAAAAGTAATTTTTTCTAATAAAATGGGTACGACATCAAAAAAATCATTACTAGATTTCGGATCGATTGTTGATAATGATTTTGCCATATTAAAAAAAAGATCTTTGTCTTCGTTATTTATTTTAGATACTATAGAAGTAGTTTTTTTCATAGTATCAATAGGATTGATATTTCCTGTCACTAATAATTTACGAGATAGGTTTAGAATTTGATTCCTATTAAAAGCTTCCATCTCAATAATATAAGCGTTTATTGTTTCAAAAATCATCTTAATATCTTTCCAAGATTTTTCAGATGAATCTAATAAAAGATTTATCACTTCACCTGAATCATTGTCTAATTTTTCAAATAGAGAAATTGATAGTTCTAATGAGTCAATAGCTAAATCATAAGATCTTTTTGATAAATTATTTAGAAATTCTGCATATTTAGCCCATTCTTCGAAACTGATGTGTTCCATAAGTAATGGAGTTAATTCAAAAAATTTCGAACAAAGTTTTGCTGATTTCCATGTTCCTTTATATAACTTGCTTGATATATTAGCCCAGTCATCAATGTGTCTTGGCCTAATTCTCAGCATTGATTTAGGAGATGATAAAAAATAAGATTTAGCTACATCTATTGATAATTTAGTTAACCTTTTACCTATTTTTGTCCATGAAATAAACTGGGCAGATGGTAAATGTCTTTGAACATCTGTTGAAGAATTAAAATAATTAATAGAAACTTCCCATGATCTTGGAGAAAGTTTACAAATATCTAACCCTTCCGAAGCCCATATTTCAAGAGTTTCAAGTGATAACCTTGTAGATAATTTTTCATGAGAATTAAGAAAAGAAGAAGCAACTTCTGAAGGAAAAGATTCTAAATATTTTTTATATTTTTCTTGTAAAGTTTCTATTTTTTTCTCCTTCCAATATGGGATTAAAAATATTAGTAATTATTTTGGCAGATGCTCCCCAAATAATTTTCCCTTTATACGTAAATGCGTCGCTTTTTCTAAAATTATTATTTTCATAGAATGTTATTTCTCTTTTATATTTATTTTCGAAAAAAACTTTAATAGGAATACTCATAACATCAGAAACTTCATACTTATTTAATTGTAAATTATCTTTAGTAAATTTATTTATCATTCCTAAAAAAGGCCAAATAGTAAAACCTGTAAATGTATTTACCGGTTTCATTCTAAGCCAATACTTTATATTCGATTTATCTATACCTATTTCTTCTGCAACTTCTCTGAATGCTGTCTCCATAAGATTATTATCTGAAAACTCAAACTTACCACCCGGAAATGCCCATTCTCCTGAATGATTTTTAAGATTTTTTGAACGCTTAATCATAAGCACTTCGGGTGTGTTTTTTTGATTATGAAACAACACCATCACAGAAGAAGAAGATTTATCTATAACTTCATATTTTGGTTGATGAATTTTTTTACTTAATTCAGTTTTAAGATTTTCCATTGAAGTAAACATTACAATAATTAAGCAAAAATTGATGTAACAACTTCATCAATACTTCTCTGTATTTGAAAATCATCAGTTATACCCCATGTAACTGATACTTGACAGGCACGCCTTTCAGGAACACCATCTTGTATTAATTTCCCGGCGTATATTAACATTCTGGTACTTGCACCTTCTTCAAGACCATGCTCTCTTAGGTTTCTAATTTTAGAGCCTAATTTTGCAAGTCTTTCAGCTACTTCAGATTCACATCCAGATTCATGCATAATTATTTTAGCCTCACGTTCTTCATCAGGAAAATCGAACTCTAACGCTACAAATCTTTGGCGTGTGCTATGTTTTAAATCTTTCAATGCATTTTGATAGCCTGGATTGTATGAAACAACCAATAAAAACCCAGGTGCTGCATCAATAACAGTTCCTAATTTATCTATTGTCAAAGATCTTCTATGATCAGTTAATGGATGAATAATAACTGTTGTGTCTTTTCTGGCCTCTACTACCTCATCTAGATAACAAATACCGCCGACTTTTACAGCTCTAGTCAATGGTCCATCAATCCATCTAGTTCCATTTGCATCAAGCAAATATCTACCAACCAAATCACTTGCATTAAGATCTTCATGGCAAGCAACAGTGATTAATGGTAGCTTCTCTGAATTTGAAATATTCTTTTTTATGCTTGAGTTGCTTAATTTCCAGGCCATATACTCAACAAATCGGGTTTTCCCAGTTCCCGTTGGTCCTTTTAGTAAAACTGGTACTCTTTGCTTATATGCAGATTCGAAAATTTCAACTTCATCAGAAGTTGAAACGTAAAAAGGTTCTTCAGTGATATGAAATTTTTCTATATCCTGTTGAACAAAATTTTGTTCATTTGTCATAGGTTTTCCTCAAGACTTTTTTAAATCAAATGATTTATTTTGATTATAAATAATTTTATAGATTTATTAAGTTGTTTTTTGAAAAATATTTTACTTTTTTTTCTAATTCGGAATAAGAAAAGTTATTATCGAGTATAAAATCAGATAAGTTTCTCCTATATTTGGAGGATGATTGATTTTTCATTCTCATCAAAATATCTGACCTTGAAAGATTAGAGCGTTTGATTGTCCTAGAAATACATATTTCTCTATTAGCTTCAACCGTTAATACAAAATCACACAATTTGTCCCAACCTGCTTCATATAGCTTTGAAGCTTCAATTATTGTAATATTATCTTTTACTATATTCTTTTTGACCTGTTGAAAAGCTATCGGCCATATGAATTTTTCAAATTTATTTAAAGCCTCTAAATCCTTAAATAATATATTGGCTAATTTTTGTTTATTTATAGGAAAATTTTTCAGGCATTTGTCTATATGAATATCAAAGTTTATTTTGCAAAATTTCATTACTTTAAAATCTTCCATAAGTAAATTATTAACAATTTCATCAGATTTAATTTTAGTAATATTTTTTGATTCTATTAATCTTAATACTGAAGATTTGCCCGAACCAATACCACCAGTTATACCTAATATTCTCATTGAAAATCCATAATTTTAATACTAATATATTTAAAATATATCTTTTTGTTAATTTTAGCAAAAATATAGATAAAAAATATTTTTAGGATATCTAGTTATGAGAAATAAAAAAAGAAGGATAAAAAAACATAATAATCAACTAGATAGTCAAGGTATATCTATAGATGTTCATGGTTATAGATATAGGGATGCTGAGTTAAAAATTCTTAATCATATTGATGAAGTTTATTATTCAAATTTACATTATGTCAGAGTTATTCACGGCCATGGAGAAGGAACACTAAAATCCTTAGTTCGGAAAATAATGAAAGAAAGTAACAAAATTAAAAGTTATCAAGCAGTTGAAGGAGATGCAGTAACTATCGGAGAGGTAGAATTTTTGGAACAAAATTAAAAAACTATGAATCTATTTGATATACAAAGCAATAAATTGTCAAAACAATATTCACCCTTATCTTCAAGAATAAGACCGACAAAATTGAGAGATATATATGGGCAAAAACACCTGATAACTGAAGGTAAGTTTTTGTATGAGGCAATAAAAAATAATAATGTACCTTCTTTGATATTTATAGGGCCTCCAGGTTGTGGGAAAACTACACTAGCCAAAATAATATGCGATGAATCAAATAATTATATGGGAGAAATTAGTGCTGTATCATCAGGAGTAAAAGATATAAGAAATTTTGCAAAAATAGCAAAAGATAAATTAGGCGAAAATGGGATTCAATCAACTTTATTTATTGATGAAATTCATAGATTTTCTAAATCTCAGCAAGACGCATTATTGCCTTATGTAGAAAATGGAAATTTCAAGATAATTGGAGCTACTACTGAAAATCCATCATATTCAATTATTAATCCCCTTCTTTCTAGAATAAAGCTTTGTTATTTAGAAAAACTAAGTGATTATGAAATAAAAAAATTACTCACAGATACTATAAAAAACAAAGATCACGGAATAGAGAATTTACAAAAAACTATTACTGATGATTTGCTTGAAATTATCACGAATTATTCTGGAGGTGATGCTAGATTTGCACTAAATTCCTTAGAAATTTGCTTAAATCATGCTAACAATACTAACACTAATCTAACTAAAAAAAATATAGAAGAAATTCTTGAAAAAAATATTTACTATGATAAAAGTGATGATTATCATTATCACCTAATTTCAGCTTTTATAAAATCAATGAGAGGCTCTGATCCAAATGCAGCAATCTATTATTTAGCAAGAATGATTGCCGGAGGTGAAAATCCTGAATTCATAGCTCGTAGACTTATTATTTTTGCTAGTGAGGATATTGGGCTAGCAAATCCACAAGCATTAAATTTAACTACATCAACTTTATATGCAGTGAAAAATATTGGTATGCCAGAAAGTAGAATAATTTTAGCTGAAACTACAATTTACCTTGCTTCTTCACAAAAATCTAACTCTTCTTATAAATCAATCGACTTAGCGTTAAGTCATGTAAAAAATTCACCAGATGAAAAAATACCAATACATTTATTAAACCCTATTACAGAATTAGATAAGCAAAAAAATTTTGGTAAAAATTATAATTATCCACATGATTTTCCTGGAAATTTCGTAAAAGAAAATTACTTGCCTGAGAAAATAAAAAATAAAATTTTCTATGAACCAAAAGAGGTAGGTATTGAAAAATCAATTAAGGATAGAATTAGCAAACTTTGGGATAGTTAAACCAAAATTTAATTTTTTAATATTTTCGCTATAGATAAAAGAAAATGTTCACAATCTTTTTTTGAAATATCATGATGAGTTACTACTCTAAAATTATCTTTAGAAGGGTTTATAATAATATTTTTTTTCATCAGTTCAGAAACTAATATTTTACTTTTTTTTGAATATTCTTTAGACAAATTAAATCTAACAATATTTGTTTGAATATTTTCAGGATCTATTAATACTCCTTTGATATTAGAAAGACCTTCAGCCAAAAACCTTGCATTTAAATGATCTTCAGCTAATCTGTCTATCATAGTATCTAAAGCTAATATACCTGGTGCAGCAATAACACCTACTTGCCTCATTCCTGAGCCTAAGATTTTTCTCCATCTTCTACATTCTTGAATAAATTCTCTGCTTCCTACTATTATTGAGCCGATTGGGCAACATAATCCTTTAGATAAACAAAATGTTACAGAATCAAAATAACTTGCTATTTTTTTTGGCTTAACACCTAAATATATACTGGCATTAAATAATCTTGCACCATCTAAATGTAATGATAATGAAAGTCTTCTTGCTTGTGATGTAACTAATTCTAATTCGGTTAGGTTTATTACCTTACCTCCAGCTACATTATGAGTATTTTCTAGTGCAAGCATTTTTGTTTTTGGTTTATGATAATCATCTGATTTTTTTGCATTTTGAAGATCATTAATATCTAACGATCCAGTGCTATCATTAGGTATTGGAAATAGTGACGTACCTCCAATGATCATTGTACTACCAGCCTCATAATTATAAATATGACTCATATCCCCTACAATGACTTCATCTCCTCTATTGGTCTGTGCCAAAATTGATATAAGATTACCTTGTGTGCCCGATGTTACTATTAAAGCATCTTCTTTTCCTAAAAGTTCAGCCGCTTTTTCTTGAAGTTGATTCGCAGTTGGATCATCTTGGTAAACATCATCTCCCAACTTAGAGTAACTTATAGCATTCAACATTTCTTTTGTTGGTCTTGTGACTGTATCACTTCTTAGATCAACTAAATTCATAAATTTCACCTAATATTCTAATTCATACAATTAATATTTAAAATATAATTCACATATGAAAAATAAAAAACAAACAATTTTTACAAAGAATTTTCTTAATTCATATTTTCTTATACTAACATTATTTATTCTATCTTTAGATCAGATTTCAAAATATATTGTAATACAAAACTTAAAATTAGGTGAGTCCATACCAAATAGTGGTATTTTTAGATTAACTCATGCTCAAAACACCGGTACTGCTTTCTCTTTGTTCCAAAATCAAACAGATATATTAACAATCGTTTCCTTTGTTGCTATAGTGTTGATAATATTTATTTATCTATCTATAGAAAAACCTTCAAAATACGTTTATTTATCGTATGGATTATTATTTGGAGGAGCTTTGGGAAATTTAATTGACAGAGTTAGATTAGGCTATGTTACCGATTTTTTTGATGTTGGGTTTTGGCCTATATTTAATATTGCTGATTCAGCAATATCTATAGGTATTATAATAATGTTATTTAACTATATAATTTATAACAAAAAAAATGAACAAAATTAAGATTAATTCCACTTATGACGCTAGATTAGATTCATATATTTCTGATGAACTAAATGGTAAATTTTCAAGAAACCATGTAAAAAATCTAATAAAAAGTGGCAGAGTATCAGTTAATGGAAAAAATGTAACGAAACCATCAAAAATCATAAAGATTAACAGTGAAATTTTAATCTCTGATCATAATTTAGAAAAAAATATTCCTCATAACTCCCCACTACCAAATATAGAGAATATAAATATTAATGTTTTATATGAGGACTCATTTATTGCTATTGTCGATAAACCACCATTTATCTCAATGCATCCAGGAAATGGAAAAAGAAAATTTAATATATCTGATTATATACAAATAAAATGGCCAGATATAATAAATGTTGGAGAAAATAATCGGAGAGGAATAGTCCACAGATTAGATAAAGATACAAGCGGACTAGTAATAATAGCCTTAAAAAAAATATCCTATGAAAAACTAATTGAAATGCAAAAAATTAGAAAGATAAAAAAATCTTACTATGCTTTGGTAAATGGTCACCCAAAAAAGAAAAAAGGTATTATTGATGCACCAATAGGTAGAAATCCTAAAAATAGAATAAAACAAGATATAATTCATGGTGGAAAGCAAGCTATTACAAAGTATGAAATAATTAAAAAATATGATAATTTCTCTCTTTTAGAAATAAAAATTAAAACTGGAAGAACACATCAAATTAGAGTGCATATGAAAGCTATAGGTCACCCTGTAGTTGGAGATAAAAAATATAACAATTTTAGTCATAATATAAAAAGACAATTTCTTCATGCGTATAATATAAAATTCAAACATCCCATAAATGATAAAATATTAGATATTAACTCAGAAATACCTAGAGATTTGAATGAGTTTCTAAAAAATTTATCTTAGGCATGAGATCAATATGAATAATGTAAGAGTAAGATTTGCACCCAGCCCAACAGGAATCCCACATATTGGGAATATCAGAACGGCTTTATTTGCTTGGATATTTGCAAAAAAACATCATGGAACTTTTATTCTGCGCATTGAAGATACCGATCAAAATAGATATGATCCCAACTCAGAATTAGCAATAATCGAATCATTGAAGTGGTTAGGATTAGAATGGGATGAAGGGCCAGAAATAGGCGGAAATTACGGCCCATATAGACAATCAGAAAGAAAAAGTATTTATGTTGAAGTAGCTGAAAAATTAATTGAATCGGGAAAAGCTTATTATGATGATACAACTCCGGAACAACTAAACGAATTAAGACAATCTCAAAAAAAACAAAAGTTACCCCCAAGATATGATGGAAGAGGCAGGTATAGAACTAAAGAAGAAATTGAAAAATCAAGAGATATGGGATTACCAATAACTGTAAGGCTAAAAGTACCAGATACAGGTAAAATCTCTTTTGTTGATACTATCAGAGGAAAAATTGAAGTAGATGCAAAAGAGATAGATGATTTTGTTATTTTGAAGTCAGATAACATGCCAACATATCATCTTGCCCATGTAGTTGATGATTACCTAATGCGTATAAGCCATGTAATCCGAGCTGAAGAATGGATATCAAGTACTCCTAGACACATATTAATTCATCAAGCATTGGAATATGATTTACCAGAATATGTTCATGTCCCCTTAATATTAGGTAGTGATAAGTCAAAATTAAGTAAAAGGCATGGTGCTACTTCAGTTCTTGAATATAAAAAAGAAGGATTTATAAATGATGCATTGTTTAACTTTCTTTCATTATTAGGTTGGTCTCCTGGAGATGATAAAGAACTATTAAGTAAAAATGAAATTATTTCAGAATTTCAATTAAACAAAATAAATTCTTCATCAGCAATTTTTGATCTAAATAAATTAGAATGGATGAATGGAGTCTATATAAGAGGTTATAGCGATGAGAAGATCATTGAGCAAGTCATCCCAATATTAGAAAGTAAAGATAAGTCCATAGGTCTCCCTAAAAGCGTAAAAAGACCTCTTGATAAAAGATACTTAGTCAAAATAGTCCCACTTGTAAAAGAGAGAATTCGAACATTAAATGAAATAACTGAGCTAATTGATTTTTTTTATGAAGAAAATATAACTAATATAAAAGAAAATATAATTATAAAAAATATGAACGACAAAGATAGTATAAAAATCTTAAATAAATCAATGGATATTTTAAACAAGACTAAGTCATTTAATAGTCAGTCATTAGAAACTAATTTTAGAAATCTTGTAAAAATCGAAAAAATTAAGCCTGGACAATTGTTCACCTCATTGAGATACGCCATATCAGGGAAAAAAATTGCTCCACCTTTATTTGAAACCATGGAAGTTTTAGGAAAAGAAAAATGCTTACAAAGAGTTTCCGCTGCTATTACCCTACTTACATAAATAAAACTATTGACCTTGATATATACTAATCTTTATACTTATAATTTATATAAAAAAATAAAATAATGGAAACATATGGTTGAAGTAAAAATTAATGATGGTGAAAATTTCGAGGGATTTCTAAGAAGATTCACCAAAAAAGTCCAGCAAGAATCTATAATTTCGGAAGCTAGAAGACGACAACATTTTGAGTCTGCTAGCGTTGTAAGAAAAAAGAATGCTGCAACAAAAAAAAGAAAGAGTATGAAAACTACTCAAAAAAATATGTAATTTATATTTTTTTCAAATTAGCACCATTAATTGGTGCTTTTTTAGTTTAATAACCTTTTTATTTGATGATAATTTTATTGGGAGATAGGAGAATTAGTCCTATAAGGAGTATATTTTGAATATAGGTATTGTTGTTTTTCCAGGCACATGGAGTGAAAAAGATTGTTTTTATTCACTTTCAAATATAAATAAACAGTTCTGTGAATTTATTTGGCATAAAGATGAAGATATAAATTTAGAAAGTTTTGATGCAATTATACTACCAGGAGGATTTTCGTACGGAGACTTCTTGAGATCTGGCTCAATTGCTAGTTTATCTCCAATAATGAAAAAGATAAAGATATATGCAGATAAAGGTAATCCTATCATAGGAATTTGTAATGGTTTCCAAATTCTTTGCGAGTCTAATCTCCTACCTGGAACTTTAATAAGAAATAATAATTTACAATTTCGTTGTGAGTGGTCAAACATAAAAGTAACTAATGATGAAACTATTTTTACTTCTTCAATTAAGAAAAATAAAATTCTTTCAATCCCTATTTCACATGGTGAAGGAAATTACTATGCAGATAAAAAAACAATTCATGAGTTAGAAAATAACAATCAAATAATTTTTCGGTACTCAGATGATAAAGGTTATGTAGACCAATTTTCTAACCCTAATGGATCTATAAACAACATAGCCGGAATAATTAATAAAGAAGGAAATATCCTAGGAATGATGCCTCATCCTGAAAAAGCATGTGAAGAAATAATAGGAGGAGCTGATGGTAATTTAATTTTTCAATCCTTAATTAATTCTTATAATAGGCCAGTTAAGTGAATATAAACAAAGAAATTTTAGATGAAATAGCTATTTCCAAATTTGAATATGAAGAAATAGTAAATAAATTAAAAAGAGAGCCAAGCCGACTAGAACTTGGTTTATTTGGCGCTTTATGGTCTGAACACTGTGGCTATAAACATACAAAAAAATTATTAAAAAAATTATCAGATAATTCGAACGATTTACCAGTAAAATTAGGAGCAGAAAATGCAGGTGTTATTGATATAGGCAATAACATTTCAATAGTTATGAAAATTGAATCACATAACCATCCATCTGCAATTGAACCCTTTCAAGGTGCTGCGACAGGTGTTGGAGGAATAATAAGAGATATATTTGCCATGGGAGCAAGACCAGTAGCAATACTTAATTCTTTGAGATTCGGTCTTCCAGAAAATAAAAAAAATAAATACATAATTAATGGTGTGGTGGCTGGAATATCACATTATGGCAATTGTATTGGCATACCAAATGTCGGAGGTGAAGTATATTTTTCTAAAACATATGAAGGTAATCCATTAGTAAATGCTATGTGTGTAGGTATTATTAAAAACAATAAAATAATGAGTGCAAAAGCAGATCAGTCTGGTGATTTATTAGTTTTAGTTGGTTCTGAAACAGGAAGAGATGGTATTCATGGAGCATCGGGTCTTGCCTCGAAAACATTCAAAGAACAAGATGAGCTAAGATCTGCAGTTCAAGTTGGGAATCCTTTTCTTGAAAAAATACTTATTGAATCATGTTTAGAAGCAATCAAACTTGAAGAAGTTGTTGGGTTACAAGATTGCGGAGCAGCAGGAATAACATCAGCTGCAATAGAAATGGCTGAGAGATCGAAGCTAGGACTTATGATTGATGTTTCTAAGATTCCTCAAAGAGAGTCTCAAATGAATGCATATGAATTGATGCTTTCTGAATCCCAAGAAAGAATGCTTTTATCCATTAAATCTAATGGTTTTAGTAAAGTTAAAAATATTTTTGATAAATGGGACATAAAATGTGAAATTATTGGTAAGTTTATACATAAATCTAGTATTGATATTTATAAAGCTGAAAAAAAACTCTCCTCAACACCTGTTTCAGCGTTAACTAATCCACCATTGTATGACCTAAGTACTAATAAGCCTAATTGGTTAAGCATTCTTCAAAAAACAGACTTAAATAAAATAGATTTACCTTCTGAATCACCTAAGGATATTTTATTACAAATAATAACCTCGCCTAATATTGCATCCAAAAAAACTATATTTAGACAATATGATCATCATGTACAAACAAATACCGTTGTTGAGCCTGGGGGTGATGCATCACTACTAAGAATTAAGGGATCTAGTAAGGGTATATCTCTATCAACTGATGGCAATGGAAAAAAAATCTACCTTGACCCCAAGGTTGGGACACAAATTGCAGTTGCAGAAGCATGTAGAAATATATCATGTACTGGAGCGAAACCCGTAGCATTAACAGACGGATTAAATTTTGGAGACCCTGAAAAAGAAGATGTACAATATCAACTGAACGAATCAATTGAGGGATTAATTCAAGCATCAAAATGGTTTTCTACTCCTGTTATTTCAGGTAATGCAAGTCTATATAATGAATCAAATGGTAATTCAATATATCCTACAACAATCATAGGAGGTATAGGAATAATTGATGATGCTAACAATCATGTTAATATAAAATTTAAAAATGATGGAGACCTAATAGTGGTTTTGGGACATTCGACTGTATGGGGTGTAACTAATGACCTATCAGGTAGCGAATATTTAGAGACAATCCACAAAAGAGTGCAAGGCCAACCAAAAATAGATCTAAATTTAGAATTAAGGACACAAAAATTGTGCCGCTTGGGAATAAAAAATAAAATTATCAAATCAGCACATGATGTTTCAGATGGTGGAGTAGCAGTTAATATTATAGAGAGCTGTATTTCAGGAGAAATAGGTGCCAATATAAATGAAGAAATTATTAACAGGTGGGACGCGGCATTGTTTGGTGAAACACAATCAAAAATAATTGTGAGTATATCACCATATGACATAAATCAATTAACGATTTTGGCAAATCAAAATAGTGTTCCCATAAAAACTGTAGGTAAAGTGGGAGGAAATTCAATTGTATTTTCTAACTTGATATCAATTACTTTAGAAGAAGTTGCAAAAAAATGGGATAGATCTTTAGAAAACTTATTGAATTAAAATTATGAAAACATCAAAAATTTCTATAAAAAATATTATTAAGAATTATGATAGTATTTTATTTGACTCATACGGGGTATTGTTTGACGGCTTAAAGCCAATAGAAGGATCAATTGAACTTATTAATCACCTAAATAAAATCAATTATAATTATTTTATCCTAACAAACGATGCTTCAATAACTGATCAAGAGAGATCAAAAATTTTTATTAATAAAGGACTTAATATTTCTAGAGAAAAAATTATTTCCGCTGGATCATTAATATTCAACGTAATGAAAAAAGAAAATTTCTTTGAAAAAAAATGTTTTGTATACGGCACAAAGAGCATAAAAAATGACTTAAGAAATAAAGGTATAAAATTATTAAGAAAAAATGAAATTGAAAAAGCAGAAATAATAATTTTTTCTGATGTTGAAAAATGGCCAACAATTGAGAATTTAAATAAATTACTTAACTTCTTTTATAAAAAATATTCTGAAAAAAAATTCATTAAAATTATTTTACCTAATCCTGATATAATTTACCCAATTGGTAACGAGCATTTCAACTTTGGAGCTGCAGCTTTTATAGATATTTTAGAACAAGCAATATTTAGAATTTTTGGTAAAAATATACAATATAAAGTAATAAGACTTGGAAAACCTTATGAAATGATTTTTGAAATCGCCAAAAGCAGGTGTAAATCTAATAAAATAATTATGATAGGTGATCAATTGGAAACTGATATACTTGGTGCAAACAATGTAAAAATTGACTCTGCATTAGTCACAACTGGAATTAATACCACAAAGAAAAAAATTACTATAGATAAAATAGAAAAAAATTTATTACCGAAGTTTATACTTGACTCTATAAGGTTATAACTATGCCTACATACATTTATAAATGTGAAATAAAAAAATGTCCAAGCGAAATTTTTGAAGTTATCAGAAGTTTTACGGATTCAACAGAAGTTAAGTGTCCTAAATGTGATGTTGTAGCTGCTAGACAAATCACTTCTCCTACAGTAATTTATAAAGGATCTGGCTTTTATACTACTGATTATGGAAGTGGTTCTAAAAATACTAATAGTTCACCAAATAAGAGTAACAACAAATCAAAAAAGCCTAATAATAAATCTAATAAAACGAACAAAAATGAATGAGATTTTTAATTCAGAAAGTTAGATCAGCGGAAGTATCCGTTGAAAAGAATATTATTGGAAAAATTGAAGATGGTCTTTGTGTTTTTGTGGGATACAAAAATAATGACACTATTGAAGACATAAATTATTTAGTTAATAAACTAGTTAATATGAGAATTTTTCCAAATGAAAATAAAACAAAATATTTCGATAAAAGTATACTTGAAACAAAATATAAAATTTTATTAATAAGCCAATTTACCCTTTATGCAGATAACAAAAAGGGAAGAAGACCGTCATTTTTATTAGCTGCAAAATCAGAAACTGCTAAAAATTTATATAAAACTACAATAGAACTTATAAGATCATATAACATACCTTTAGAAACTGGAAAATTTCAAGCAATGATGGAAATAAAATTAGTTAATATCGGGCCAACTACAATAATGATAGATTCTGATGACAAAAACTATACTATTTGATCATAATCCAAAGAAATATCCAATGATGCAAAAGAGTGAGTAATAGCACCAACAGAAATCATATCCACTCCAGTTTTTGCAATTTCTAAAATATTATCCTTTGTAATTCCTCCGGATGCCTCAAGTTTTGATCTACCTGAATTAATCACAACTACTTCTTTCATATCATTAATTGACATATTGTCTAGCATTATAATATCTGCTCCGGCTTCTATTGATTCAATAGCATCTTTTATAGATTCAGTCTCAATTTCAATTTTAATCTCTGAAGAAACAGCATCTCTTACCAACTTAATTATTTTTGCTAGACTATAACCATCATTTAGAAGGGCTTCTATATGATTATCCTTAATTAGTACAGCCTCAGCAAGATTAATACGATGATTAGTGCCACCTCCCATTTTTACAGCATACTTATCTAACATTCGATACCCCGGAGTAGTTTTTCGTGTATCAACTAATTTAGCAGATGTAGAACTAATATATTTTACTAGTTTATTTGTTTCAGTTGAAATTCCGGACATCCTTTGTATAAAATTGAGCGCAACTCGTTCAGACGAAAGTATTGATGCCATTTTTCCAGAAACATTAGCTATTTTTTCATTTACAAAAACATCTTCACCGTCAGTTTTATAATTTTTAAAAACAATAGTGTTGTCATAAAGCTCAAAAACCCTTTTTACAATATTAATTCCAGAAATCACCCCTTGAGACTTAGCAACTAAATTACAAGATGAGGATATATTAGGATCTAATAGAGTATTAGTTGTAATATCATCAAATGCAGAATCTTCATTAAATGACATTGTTATTAAATCGTCAATATATGATGACGATAGATTTATTATTTCAGATTCATACTTATGATTAAAAAAAGGTAATCCCATTTAAGCTCTATAGCCACCCAAGGCAAGCATTCTTTCAAGTGCTATACTTGCATTATATTTCTTCTCATCATCAACCTTTATTCGATTGATTGCTACTCCTGCCATAATCCCTTCTAATACCCAGAGTAAATAGGCAGGATGGATTCTATACATTGTAGCGCAAGGACAAATAACTGAGTCTAAGCAAAAAATTTCCTTATCAGGATTATCTTTGGCAAGTCTATTAACCATATTAATTTCAGTTCCAATTGCCCAGCTTGAACCAGGGGCGGATTTAATAACTGTATCCAATATTAACTCTGTTGAACCATTTATGTCTGCAGCCTGAACAACTTCGCTAGTACATTCAGGATGAACAATTATTTTTGTATTTGGCTTATTTTTCCTAACATTATTAATTTGCTCAACAGAAAATCTTGTATGTACTGAACAATGACCCTTCCATAATATTACTTTAGAATTTAATATTTCTGCATCATCCAAGCCGCCATTTTTTTTATAAGGATCCCAAACTGAAATTTCTGAGTCGTTTATACCAAAAGCTTTAGCAGTGTTTCTACCCAGATGTTGATCAGGTAAAAATAGAATTTTTTCACCCTTATCAAAAGCCCATTCAAATGCCTTCATAGCATTGGATGAGGTACATACTATTCCTCCATTTTCTCCACACAGTGATTTTATATCTGCAGATGAGTTCATATACGTTATTGGGATAATATTAGATTTTCTATTCAAAACAATTTCTATCTGAGACCATGAGTTTCTAACATCAAGAAACTTAGCCATATCTGCCATTGAACAACCAGCGGCCAAATTAGGAAGAATAATATTTTGATCATCAGAAGTTAGTATATCTGCTGTTTCTGCCATAAAATGAACACCACAGAAAATTATCCACTTTGCTTCATTGTTTTCAGAAGCTATTTTTGAGAGTTTATATGAATCTCCAGAAACATCAGAATACTTAAAAACATCATCTCTTTGATAATGGTGACCTAAAACAAGAGCTTTTGAACCTATTTCAGATCTAGCAAATTTAATACCTTCATCTAGCTCTTCAGGTGTAAGCTTAAGATACCTGGTAGGGATTTTTTGCCATCTGACACCAGAGTTGAATTCTTCTTCAAGTGTTTTAGTTCTTAGATTACCTTCAGTCTGACAAAAAGCTGATTGTTCCAACTCAGTTATAGGTACAATATTTTTGTCAGAGAACAAAGTTGTCATACTTTAATTTCCTCAAATTTATTAAGTTGATTTTTTATAATATCAGCAGATAATGACCATGAAGAATAATCAGTAATCTTTACATCCATCATTTTTCCTATTATTGAATCATCTAATAGTTTATTTAAATTACTATTTAAGTAAACTATTTTATCTGTTCTTGTTCTTCCGTGCATCACTCCTCTCTTACGTCCTTCGACAAGAATTTGATAATTTTTTGCCAACATCTTTGAATTTAGAGATTTTTGAATGTTTTTTTGGAGTTCATCTACAAGATTAAGTCTCTCTTTTTTTGTACTTCGATCAATATTATCTGGTAATTTTCTTGATGCATATGTTCCATTTCTGTTTGAGTACGCTGCGACATGTACTTTATCAAATTGTACTTTTTTTAATAGATTGATAGAATTTTGAAACTGTTCATTCGTTTCATTTGGAAATCCAACAATAAGGTCAGTTGTTAAACTTATGTCGGGAATTTTATTTTTTATAAAATCAATTTTCTTTAAATATTGGGTTACAGTATAACCTCTTCTCATATTAACTAGAACTGTGTTGTCGCCAGCTTGTACAGGTAAATTGATATTTTCACAAACCTTTGGTAAATCAGCAACTAAATTGATTATTCTTCTCGACATATCATTTGGATGAGAAGTAAGAAATCGAATTCTTTCTAAACCCTTAATTTCATGTATTTTTTCAACTAAATCAGCTAAATCTAAGCGTTGTTTTAGGTCATGACCATACGAATCAACATTCTGTCCTAGTAGAGTGACTTCTTTTAAGCCTCTATCAACCATGATATCGATTTCATCGTATATCTCAGATAAATCACGACTGGTTTCTTTTCCCCTTCTAAAAGGAATAATACAAAATGTACAAAATTTATTGCAGCCATGCACTATGGGTACAAAAGCAGAAATTTTTGGAGTAATTGGTTCTAAGTCAGACAAACAACCTTCCATATCTTTATTGAATCTGACAGATAGTAAATCTAATATCGGGTAAAATTCCTGAGGGCGAGCCCAAAGATCTACGTGTGAAAATCTTTTTTTCAATAATGACGAATCAGGACCTACCATGCAGCCCATAACAACTATGATTTTTTCTGGTGATTTAGTTTTGATTTTTCTTAATTTTCCTAAAAAACCTGTTGTTGTGTCTTCGGCTGACTGACGAACAACGCAAGTATTAACAACTATAATAGATGAATCTTTGTAAGAATTCTTTGACTCGAAACCCATCTTAACAAGACTAGCTGAAAGTTTCTCTGAATCAGAAACATTCATTTGGCAACCCACTGTAGATATGTTGAAAGATGTCATAT
>CEUQ01003727.1_pt1 | contig 38942 bp, 33 predicted proteins | sample 361491 | NCBI WGS metagenome assembly CEUQ01 (sample SAMEA2622796, study PRJEB7988) | marine metagenome | biome: marine biome (ENVO:00000447); feature: marine epipelagic mixed layer (ENVO:xxxxxxxxx); material: "saline water (ENVO:00002010), including plankton (ENVO:xxxxxxxx)" | depth 120 m | reverse complement strand
CAATTTTAGACTCAAATAGATATAAAATAGAAAATCTTCTTGAAGAAGGGGACTCTAGAGCTAAATCTGTAATAAAAATTCTAAATAACTATGAGCAGTTTTTTGGGACAATTTTATTACTTGGAAATATGTTTAACGTTGTAGTAGCATCTGTTGGTACAACTCTTGCAATATCAACAATTGGTGGGGGAAATCCTTCTGTAACTTCGACTATAGTAGCAACTGTTATAAGCACGATTCTTATCGTTATAATAGGAGAGTTAACACCTAAAACATTAGCAGTATTATCATCTGAATCAATAGCACTTAGAAATGCTAGGATTGTAAATATACTAATAAAATTGACATGGCCTTTAGTTTTTATATTTACTCTTTTTCCAAAAATTATAATTATTCTACTTGGTGGTAAAGATACTCTGACAAAACCCATAGTCACCGAATCTGAACTTAGAACTCTGATTGACCTAGGAGAGGCAGAAGGTACTGTTGAAGAATCTAAAGGTGAAATGCTAGACAATATATTCAAGTTTAGTGAAATGGAAGTAAGGGATTTAATGACTCCTAGAACAGAAATAATATGGATAAAAACAAATACAAATTTTAGGGAATTTATGAAAATTTACAACAGTAATCCTCATACAAGATTTCCAGTGTTTGAAGATGATCAAGATAACGTTGTAGGAATATTATCGGTTAAAGATATCATAGGGAAAATGCCCAGCACTTCTTCTCCAGCTGAACAAATTGTAACAAAATTAATGAGAAAACCTTTTTTTATACCTGAAACTAAACAGTTAGATAATCTATTCGAAGAAATGCAAAAGTTTGGTCACAAAATAGCATTAGTTGTAGATGAATTTGGTGGTATTTCTGGTTTAATTACCCAAAGTAGATTAGTAGAAAAAATTGTTGGAAAATCTAGCGAAGAGGGTGAAAAAATAGAAAAAGATTATATCTCAATAAACGAAAATACATTTGTTGTTGACGGAAGCATAAATATTGATGATATTAATGATGATTTAGATACAGAAATACCTGAAGGCGACTATGAAACATTAGCTGGATTTTTTCTTGAAAATGCTCAGATAATCCCAAAACTTGGTGCAAAAATCAATTTTAATAACCTAAGAATGGAAATCAATGAAATGGATGACTCAAAAATTACTAGCATTAGAATTACCAAGATTTCAGAAGCAACTATTAACCCCCCAAAAATTAAATAAATATGAATGCTAATTCAAATTTTTTTAATATATTTTCAAAAAATCTTGAAAAATATATTTATGAGATTGATAGAAATGTTTTAGTAGGTTTTTCTGGGGGGCCAGACTCCACTGCATTACTATTGGGTTTGAAATTTTTTCTTAAAAATAAATCTAAAAAAATAATTGCTTTACACCTTAATCATTTAATTGAAAAAAATTCTGATTTTTACGAAGAAGAATCTAGAAAAATATGCGAAAATCTTTCTGTGGATTTTTTCTCTCGTAAAATTGATATTCCAAAATTGGCAAAGAAAGAAAAAATTTCAATTGAACTAGCAGGAAGAAATGCTAGATATAATTTTTTTCAATCAATGGCAAAAAAATATCATACGGATATTGTATTTTTAGGACATACAATGGATGATCAAGCTGAAACAGTTATTCATAACTCTATACGAGGGTCAGGTTTGGCTGGAATATCAGGGATGAAAATTTTATCAAAAAATCGTTTCCTAAAAGTCCTAAGACCTATGTTAGATATTAGAAAATTTCAATGTATGAAATATTGTGAAATAAACAATGTAAAACCTCTAATTGATCTTTCAAATCAGAAAAAAATATATACTCGTAATAAGATTAGATTAGGAGTTATACCAGAACTAAATAAAATCTCAAAAAGAAGTATAGAAAATATTGCTAAGCTCTCAAAAAATTTAAGTTCAGAAATCAAAATTTTAGACTGGATAATTGATAAATATTATAAAAAAATTATCACTGATAAAAAAAATACTTACAGGAAAGATATTCTTAGTAAATTACCTATAGAACTTACTGCAAAAGTTATGATGAAAATTTGGTCAATAAACTATAGTCACAAGGGAAGTTTAGACAAAAAACATATTTTAAAAATTTCGAGCCTAGTATACGAAAACAGCGGGAAAAAAGTATACCTACCAGGAAAAATTATTCTATATTTTGACAAGGATACATTCGTATTTTCAGGGGATGGAAACAACTCAAAAATAAAAAAAATAATTACAAAAAAATATACAAAACTTAATTACCCTAAATTAGAAGAAACTAATTCCATTAGTTTACCCAACACACAATATTCTTTAAGCGCTAAATTAGAAAAATGTCCTAGTATTTTCCCCCCTAGCAATAAATTAGTAGTATATATTTCTACAAATATATCCTTAGATTCAATTAAACTAAGAACTATCACAAAAAAAGATGTATTTAAACCTTTGGGAATGAAAGAAGAAATCAACGCATATAATTTCCTCAAAGGACAAAACATGCCTAATAGACATAGAGAGAAAACTATGGTGCTAGAAAATGAAAAAGGGATAATATGGGTAGTAGGATTGAGAGTTGCAGAATGGGCAAAAGTAAAAAATATTGATTCTCATGCAATAAAATTAAATTTGACTAATTTAAAAGAGTCTAATTAGTTTGTTATTTTCTGTTATCCCAGGCAATCTACCTCGTTTTGAAATAGGTATAAAACTTTCCATTACCTGGTCTATATCATCAATATTGCCATTATCGAATTTTACTTTATCTGATTGAATAGCTTTTATATCTGCAGTAAAAGACAATGGGCTAGCTGCAGAAATATAATTACCAACGCCAAAGCCAATAACAGGAGCCCCACTATCAACAAACTCCATTATTCTTTCAGGATTTAATCCACCGCTGACATATATATCAACATTATCAAATCCTTCATTTCTTAATCTTGACTGAATTTCAAAAACCATACTTGGAGTTACACCACCTCTCTCCTTAGGAGTATCAAGCCTAATTCCTCTTAATTTTCTCTTTAGTGATCTAGCTATTTCAACTGATTCTTGACCCTCATCTCTGAATGTATCAACAAGTGCAACTCTAGGAACATCTGCAGCCATATGCTTATCAAAAGCTAATACTGCTCTCAAGGTATCACCGAACAACAGTATCATTGAATGAGGCATAGTTCCAGATGGTGTACCACCGTGTAAGTCTGACCCAACAGCAGTAGAGGTTGCAGCACACCCACCTATCCTTGCTGAATAATCCATTACTCCAACAACTTGGGGATGTACATTTCTAGCCCCCATACAAACAATAGGAATATCATTTGCAGCCTTCACACATTCCTTTGCTGCTGTGGCCCAACCAGAAGATGATGACAAAGAACCTAATATTGCAGTCTCATATAAGCCAAAAGATGCATATGGTCCAACAATTCTTACTACAACTTCTCCTTTATAAATATCACTACCTTCTTGCACTGACCAAAGGCCTCTAGAATTTTTCGGTAAAGAGAATAACCAGTCTCTTAGCCACGTATGAATCTCTGTAACTCCACACAAAACTCCATCCGATTCAGATGTAACTTCCATAACAACCAGAGGATTTATTCCTTCGTTTCTCAATATTGTCATTGATCTAGTTAATTCATTATCTGCTGTTGCACCCGTAACAACTGAATTATATGTTACAAAAGGAGATTGAAATTTATCTTGATGATTTATTGATGTCATAATTATATTTTAAATTATAAAACGTTACCTATGATTTATCTAAAAGTTAAGTCTCACTCTTATGAGACCTTTAATATCTTTTATCGCAGTAGATATTACTTTGACCCTAGTATCCGGATCATCTTTCCAAATCACAGGTATTTCTGAAATTCTATACCCATATTTTTTTGATAACAATAATAATTCTGTATCAAAAAACCATTCATTATCTTTTATTTTATGTAATAGATTCTTTCTTATATTCTTAGAAATAGCCTTGAATCCGCACTGGGCATCCTTAAAACCTGGAAAAGGAAAAATCACATGAATTAAGAGATTATAAGCTCTAGAAGTGAATTCTCTCATTAAAGTTCTATCATATACTTTTGATTTTCTGTGCAATCTTGATCCTACTGCTATATCAGAATTATTTTTAGTTATCTCATCAATCAATAATTTAGTAAAATTCAAATCAGTAGATAAATCTACATCCATATACATACTTACATCCGAATTTGATGATAACCAAGCTTTTTTAAGAGCCCTGCCTCTTCCTCTTTTAGATAGTGTAATAAGAGAAATATTCTTGTATTGTTCAACGTATGAACTAGCGATTAAGTTGGTAGAATCGGTTGAGCCATTATCAGCAATAACAATATACCAATTATACTGTTTATTTTTATTTATATATAACAATATTTTTTCTATACAAATTGGTAATGCCTTCTCTTCATTTAAGACAGGTATAACTATGTCAATACTTTTTTTACTCATGTATAAAATTAATGTAGAAAGTGTCTTCTATTTGTAAACATCATTATTATTCCAAGGTTATCAGCACATTCTATAACTTTTTTATCATTAATAGAGCCCCCAGGCTGAATAATTATGGATGCACCATATTTGTGAGCTAATTCTATGCCATCTGGAAAAGGGAAAAAAGCATCACTTGCCATAACAAAATTTTTATTTGCTGTGTGGATCAAATTTTTTCCTGCAAGATAAACACTAATGGCTCTATTTGGTTGTCCTGCTCCCATTCCTTTGATCATTTGGTCCTTAGCAAAGACAATTGCATTTGAATGAATATATTTACAAGCTTTCCAAGCAAACTCCATATCAAGGATTTCTTTTTTAGAAGGCTTTTCTTTTGTCACACATTCCCATTTGTCATAACTATCAAACTTATTGTCTTTTTCTTGAATAATAACACCTCCTGATACATTCCTTATTTGTAAAGTATTATTTAAAGTTTTGGAAGCTTGCAAAATTCTTGTGCGTTTTCTTTGTCTTAATAATTCCAGAGCAGGTTTTTCGTAGTCTGGAGCTACAATTACATCATATAATATACCCTTCATTTCCAGAGCAGTTTCATACGTAACTCTTGAATTAAATCCTACGATTCCACCAAAAGCTGATATTGTGTCACCAGAAAAAGCGTTTTTATAAGCTTTGGTTTGGTTTTTATTAGTCGATAAACCACATGGGTTTGCATGTTTTATTATGGCAACACAATGTTCAGAGAATTGATTCACAATATCCCATGCAGCGTCTGCATCAAAATAATTTAGATAAGACATATCCAATCCATGAATAAGTTTTGAATTAACTATTCCATTTACCTCATTTATATTTGAGTAGACTGCTGATTTTTGATGAGGATTTTCACCGTATCTCGTTTCTGATATTTTTTCCCATGTCATAGATAATTCGTTTGGATAAATTAATTTTTCATCTGAAAGAAAACTTGCAATATTTGCGTCATAAGCTGCTGTATGTTGAAAAGCTTTTGATGCAAGATATTTTCTATAATCTAAATTAATATCCTCTTGTTTTATTTGATCAATAAAATTTTTATAATCTTTTGGATCGACTACAATAAGAACATCTTCAAAATTTTTTGCAGCAGCCCTTGTCATGGCAGGCCCACCAATATCTATACTTTCTAAGGCTTCATTAATACTTACATTTTGTTTTGAAACTGTTTTATTAAATGGATATAAATTATTTATTACAATATCAATTTTTTTTATAGAATATTTCTCAATTTGAGTAATATGATTTGGATCTGATTTTTTAGCTAAAAGTCCTCCATGTATAAAAGGATTTAATGTCTTAACCCTTCCGTCTAATATTTCAGGAAAACCTGTAACTGTACCTACATCAACAACACTTACACCTAATTCTCTTAGATAATCTGCGGTACCACCAGTACTAATGATTTCGATATCTAGATCAATAAATTCTTTAGCTAAAAATTCAAGATTAGATTTATCAGAAACAGAAATTAAAGCTCTCATTCACTCTCCTTATATATGTCTATAAACCTATTAATTTTACGTTATTTTTTTCATTTAAATTTTCTACCAATTTACCGATTAAAATTGAATTTGGTAGTTGTTTTTTTATCTCATTGTATTTATCTGGATCAATAATTACAGCCATACCTATTCCCATATTGAATACTCTATACATTTCTTCTAGGTCTACATTACCTTCTTTCATTATAAATTCATAAATTTCCGGAGTTCTCCAGCTATTGAGTTGAATTTCTGCTGATAGATTTTTATCAATTGATCTAGGAATATTTTTGTAAAAACCACCTCCTGTTATATGAGATAAACCATTGATATTACTTAATATTGGGGATAATTCATCAAGATAACTCTTATGAGGCAAGAGTAGTAATTCTCCTAGCTTTTTATTAGTCTTAGGAACTATCTCTTCTAATATGCTAGGGTTATTCTCCGTATCAAAGATATTTCTTACTAATGAGTATCCATTAGTATGCAGTCCATTAGATGGCAAGCCCAAGATTAAGTCACCTATATTTGTTTTAGAAGGTGACAAATAATCTACTTTTTTTACTTTTCCCACTATAAATCCTACAAGATCATAATCTTCACCATTGTATGTATCAGGCATTGATGCTGTCTCTCCCCCTAGTAAAACACAGTTGGATTGCTTACAAGCATATGAAATACCTTGAACTATCTCTGTAACTTTTTTGGTATCAAATCCATTTGCTCCTATATAATCTAAGAAGAATAAGGGTTTTGCTCCAGATGGTAAAATATCATTTATACAATGATTTACTATGCTCTCTCCAACTGTGAAATGATTGTTAAGTATATTAGCAATTCTTAATTTAGTTCCAACTCCATCTGTACTTGAAACCAAGTAGTCTTCACCTGAATCACTAATATTAAATACTCCTCCAAAGGCTCCTGGCCCAGAAATTACATTTTTATTAAAAGAAGACTCGGCAATATCTCTAATCGATTCCTTTAGAATTTTAGCTTTACTTAAATCTACACCGGATTCCAAATATGTTTTGGAATTTTTATTTTTCATATTTTCATTTCTTTTTCTAAAGTTAATTTATCCATTTCTAATTGCACTGGTATAGGATATTTGCCTGTAAAGCATCCCTTACAATATTCACTTTTTTTTGATTTGGTAGCTTTTTCTAATCCTTCAACAGACAAATAAGCTAAACTATCCGCATTAATTAGGTCCCTTATCTCATCATTCGTTTTATTCGCCGCAATCAGTTGACTTAAGGTGGCCATATCAACCCCAAAGTGGCATGTAGATTTTATTGGAGGAGATGCAACTCTTACATGAATTTCTTTTGCCCCAGCTTTTCTTAGCATTGATATTACTTTTTTTATAGTTGTACTTCTAACTATTGAGTCATCAACAACAATCAATCGTTTACCACTTATAATTTCTTTCATGGGATTAAATTTATTAGCAACATTTGTATCTCTAGAGCTTTGATCAGGATTTATAAACGTTCTACCAACATACCTATTTCTAATAATTGCATCAGAATAAGGTATCTTAGATGCAGCGGCTAAACCTGCTGCATGAGGAGTTGAAGAATCTGGGATTCCCACAACAATATCTGCTTCTACTGGATGCTCCTTAAACAATTCAGATCCAAGCCTAAATCTGGTCTCATATGCTAATTCACCATTCAATATTGAATCTGGCCTAGCAAAATAAATATGCTCGAATATACACATTTTATGGTTTTTACTAGAACCATTCCAAATCTTAGATTTTACTCCTTCAGAATTTATTACTAAGGTTTCACCATTTTCTATTTCTCTTATGAAATCAGCTCCCAAATTATCTAGAGCTGAACTCTCTGAAGCAACTACCCATCCATCATCAAGTTTTCCTAAGCATAATGGGCGGATACCGAGAGGGTCTCTAACTGCAATTAATTCATTATCATTCATAATTACTAAAGAATAAGCACCTTTTAGTCTTCTCATAACATACGAAGATATTTCAAACCAATTCTTACCAGGAGCATTTGCAAACATTTCTAGTATAACTTCAGTATCGGATGATCTTTCAAACTTTGAACCAAATTCTATAGATAATTCTTCTCTTAGTTCAGAAGCATTAATAACATTACCGTTATGTCCTATGGCAATTTCTCCTCTTATTCCAGAAGTAATCAATGGTTGTGCATTATTTTTTTTACTTCCACCCATAGTTGAGTACCTAGTATGACCAATGCCAATACCTCCAGATAACTTAGATATATTTTCCTCATTAAATACTTGAGATACCAACCCCATATTTGCTTCTAATTTGATACCAAAGCCTGATGATGTGGCTATTCCTGCACTCTCTTGACCTCTATGTTGCAAAGAAAATAACCCAAAAAACAAATCTTTTGCCACATTTTTTTTAGTGTTATATACTCCAACAATACCACATTCTTCATGAGGTTTATCTGGTCTATTAAAATAATTTAATTTAGTCAATTTGAATAATTATTAAAGAAAAAATTTTATGCACACTGTCACTCTAACTTTGAAATGAATTTTGGTCAAGAAAATATTATAAGAATTATGAAAATTATCACTAATATTTTTTTAGATAAATCAAAAATTCTGTATTAATATTAGTTTTATAATGATTATATTTTGAAATATTTAATATCCTAAGTTTATTTTTTACCGCCCAGTTTATAAATTTACCTATAACTGAAGAATAAACTGAAATATCCTTTATTATTCCTCCCTTTGGAACAAGTTTTTTCTGAGTCTCAAATTGAGGTTTTAGCAATACTAACAAACCGGCATTATTTTTTAATAAACTCAAATTTTTTTCAAGGACTATGCTTAGTGAAGTAAATGAAACATCTGCTACTAAAAATTCAACTACATCCGGTATGCTCAATCCAAAGGCTGCATTAGTTCTTTCTAAACTTATTACTTTTTTATTATTTCTTAATTCATTATGTAATTGTCCTCTACCGACATCAACAGAATATACTTTTTTAGCACCTTTTTTAATCAAACAATCTGTAAATCCACCTGTGGAAGCTCCGATATCTAAGCATGTAAAATTCTCAACATATATTCTAAATTTTTCTAAGGCAAATCTTAACTTATATCCCCCTTTAGATACAAATTCAGGTGAATCTAAAATTTTCACATGAATATTTTTGTCAACTAATAAACCAGGTGTAGGGTAAGTTTTACCATAATTTAATATTACCTTCCCAGATAAAATTAAAGCCTCAGCATGCCTTAAGTCTTTTGCTATATTTTTCTCTTGTAAAAGAATATTAAGTTTAATTTTTTCTTTTTTAAACATTGTAATTAGAAAACATTTTATATCATAACCTGATTATATTATTGTAAACTTTATAAGTTATGAAAAAATTAAACCAAATAATAGTTACCTCTAGGCCACAACAAATAACAAAAAACTTTCTTGTTTTAATTCCTCTTTTCTTCACTATTAATATTTGGTTTAACCAACAAGATGTTTCAGGAGTAATTTCAATAATTTTAAAGTCATTACTAGCATTTGTGATAGCAGTATTAATATCTTCGGCTGCCTACTATATAAATGATCTCTTAGATATCAATCAAGATAAAAATCACCCTACCAAGAAAAACAGACCAATTGCCCAAGGATATATTTCTGTTAAGCTAGCTATAACAATTATAATAATACTTGTTACATCTAGTCTTACTCTTTCTTTTATCATCTCTTACCAAATGTTCTTGGCAACATTTACCTATTTAATAATTAATGTATTTTATAGTCTATATCTAAAAAATATAGTAATTATAGATATTTTATGTATATCTGTAAGTTTTATTATAAGAGCAATTATGGGTTCAATTGCAATAGATTACTCTATAATAACTATAGATGAAAATCAGATTGAATTAGACCTTACTATCTCACCTTGGCTTTATGTCGTTACTGGACTTGGTTCATTAATGTTAGCAATAGGTAAACGTCGATCAGAAATAAAAAATTTGAATCGCTCAACTAATTTTGATCAAAGAATTGTACTTAGTAAATACTCTATACCATTTCTTGACAGTATTTTAAATATTGTCTCTTCAGCAACTCTTATATGCTACACACTTTATACTTTTAACTCTGAATCTAACTCTAATGTGCCAGAAAATAATTCTATGATGATAACAATACCTTTTGTCGCTTTTGGTATTATTCGTTACATATACTTACTTTATCATGATAATAAAGGAGAAACTCCAGAAAAAATTTTACTTTCTGATTTTCCAATAATAATCAATATAATTTTGTGGATAATTGCTGGTTCTACTATACTTATGGTTGGAAAAATTTAGTTAATGAATAATTTTATCAACCATTATTCCTTACTAATCTTTATTCCTATTTTAGTAGTTATTTTATTATTTATAATTCTTAAAATAACAAAAAACAAATTTTTATTATTGTTTTTATTTTCGGTGAGTTTTTTTATAATTTTTGTCATAATCAATTCACTTACCCCAAAAGAATTAGATCAAAAAGTTAATTCATCTGAAGTACTAAATTACGATAAAATTAAATTTATTCAAATATACTCAAAAACTTGTATAGGTTGCATTATCAATGAACCATTTATCAGAGAGCTTGAACTTGAGTTAGTTAATAAATTTAGTATAGAAGTTATCTTCTTAAAATTAGATGTAAGTAATAAAACTAACTTTGAGATAATAAAAAATTTAAATGCTTTTACCACTCCAAGTTATCTGATATTGTCTTATGAAAATAAAATACTGTGGAAACAGTCAGGTGGTCTAATTAATAAAAAAGAAGTAATTAATCAAATTGATAATTATATAGTATCAATCAATTGATAAATTTCTTTATCAACCAAACTAAATTCTAATCCTTTATACTTTATAGATATCGCTGAACATGCATTAGCAAATTGAGCTGATTCAATATGATTTTTACCTTGAGAAATTGCTATAGTAAAGGCAGTAGCCCAGACATCTCCAGCACCATTAAGATCCTTATAATTAACTTCAAATGCAGGTACTAAAAAACTTTTATCATCTTTAAAGATTTCAACTCCCTCTTTACCTTTTGTTACACAAAGAAATTTAGAAATTTTAATTAAATCTGATAAATTAATATTAGTTGATATTAATTCATCATTTGAAACAACTACTATATCCCACTTTCCTTTATGAATTTTTGAAATGTTATTTTTTAGAAAAATACTTGAATTATTACGCTTTTCTCTAAACCATCCAGATGGAACTAAACACGAAATTTCATAATTGAACCAATCATAGCAATTAGGAGAAATTTCATCAAATAAAGGTGCTACAAAAAGGATTTTTGTAGAAAGATTTTTTGGTAAATTATTAGCGGTAATATAAGTGGAAAAATCGAATAATTTTTGCTCTCTTTTTTGACCAGAAAAATAATTGTAAAATATCGGAATTTTTGCTTTATCTTTTGTTAGAAGATCTACTTGATTTAAATATTTTCTTAGGGGATAATCATCACTAATTGAAGTAATCATACCTGTTCTTAAGCCTAAATTCATAGAAGTTTTAGCTGAGTAAGCCACTGCTCCACCAGCGACAAGATTATCATTGATGACCTTGTCATATTTGTTTATATCATATGAAAGGCTACCAACAGAAATAAAATCATACAAAAATTTATTTTTCATAAATATAAATTATTTTGGTTTTATTACAACAAATCTGTCTCTACCTTTACCTTCTGATTCTGTGGTTATTTGAGAATTTTTAGAAAGAGCAACATGTATTATTCTTCTATCTACAGGTGACATTGGTTCTAATGTTCTTTCTTCACCTGAATCAATCACTTCTTTTGCTAAATTTCTTGCAATATTCCTGAGCGTCCTAACCCTTCTTCTTCTATAGTCTTCAATATCAATTTGAATGTTAGATTTTCTACCCAATTGTTTACTAGTAATCATTCTAACTAAAAATTGTATTGACTGAAGTGTTTCTCCTCTCTTTCCGATAAGGAGAGCTGAATCTTCACCTTCTATTTCAAATGACACTCTTGAATTATTTGAATCTTCACGAATATAGGTATCTGCCACTACTCCGATTGAGCTTAAAAAATAATCTAAAAGTTCTGAAGATAGTTTTTCAACTTCTTGGATATTTTCAGAAGATTCATTTTGAGCAGGTTCATCATCCTTAGAAGTGGAATCTTTGTTTGCTTTAGGTTCCATATCGGATTTTTTTGCTTTTTTATTTTTACTCACTGATTTCTTTTCAACTTTTGTAGTTTTTTTAGTTTTTATATCTTTCAGAAGTGTGACGGTAATTTCCGCAGGTTCGCCTCCAAAGCCCATAATTCCAGATCTACCAGGATTATCTACTTTTATGTCTATTTCTTCTAGCTCGACGCCCATCTCTTTTAGTGCGGTTTCGGTTGCTTCGTCTACTGTTTTTCCCGAGAATTTCTTCATCTTCGTCATTGCTACTTTCCTCCTTATTATTGTTTTTTGTATTTGGATTAGATTCCATCTCTAAAAGTTGCTTTCTTTCCAAACGAGTTTGCTCTGTACCAAGATATAAACTACCGAAAAGTTCTATCGGTTGTTTTCCACTTGCATAATATTGTATAATCACACCAACAATGTTTGAAAATAATATATATAGACCTAAACCTGCTGGAAATTGCCAAGTAAAAAATCCAAACATTATTGGCATCATCCAAAGCATCATTTGATTAGTTTGTCTTTGCCTAGGGTCAGACGTAGGATTAGTTGTCATTTTTTGCTGTACGAACATTGATGCTCCTACCAAAATAGGCAGTAGATAGTTCCATGGAAAATAGGCGCTAGAAACTAAATCAACTAGTAAAATCCCAAGAAATTCACTATCAAAAGGAACTACTAAAATAGCGGGATTCCATGAGTAAAATAGAGTTGATAATTTTGCCATTCCTTCTGGAGTTGAAGGCATAGTTTGAACAATTGCACGATATAAACCTATCCATAACGGCATCTGAATTATCATAGGACCTAGACATCCAATAGGGCTTACTCCAGCTTCTCTGTAAAGACCCATTGTCTCAGATGACATTTTTCTTCGTGCGTCTCCTGATTTGCCTTTATATTTTTCCTGAATAGCCTTCATTTTTGGTTGTATTGATTGCAATTTTTTCATCTGACTAGTCTGCCTGATAGTAAGTGGAATCATTAATATTCGAATAAATATTGTAAAAACAATTATGCTTAGTCCAAAATTAGAAAATAGGATATAGTAAAGTATGGCCAAACTGTTAATCATTGGCCTCATTATTATTTCTAACCATAAAGTTCCTAAAAATTCCATCTAGATATCCCAAACCCAATAAATATTTAATATCCTAGCCATCACAGAAACCTCCTGAATCTAAATCAAAGCAACCTTCAAGATTAGTTGAAATAGTCGAGAACCACCTAAACTCATTATTATTCGTTTGTAGATAAATTCTTTCATCATGAAATATAGGACTTGAAACAACTGAGTCTTCAGTAATGAAAATTCCGAGTTCTCTGCCATCTAATACAGAAATTATATAAACATTTTTCTCAGAAGAAGGAACAGCTAGAGATCGTTCTGTAATAGTCCCTCTGCTACGATTGAATAGAACAGGACTAGAAACTATTTGACCTTCTGGAATTTTCGTTTTCCAAATCGTTTCACCCGTATCATCATCGAGAGAATAAATTTCTCCAGCCAAAGAAAATACGAATAAGCTCTCATCTTCAATCATTACTGGAGTACCTATCCAAGAATCTAATTTTTTTCCCCATTCTCCTAATGTGGAATCTAATTGAGTGATATTATTTTTTTTATCACTAGAAATGTTTAATTTGTAAAGTGTATTTGAGAAATCTCCAAAATATATGTAATCGCCGTTTAGGTATAGAGAACTATAAATTGCGCCATTTGATTGAAAAGTCCAAAGAATTCTATCATTAGGATCTATATAATTTTCCCCAGATGATAAATCGATTGCGTATAACTCCCCAGACATTGTCGGTACATATGCAATAGAATCGTTTACGAGTACCCCCCCCCATGATGCTCCAGACAAGGGCAATCTCCAAGATTCATACAAGTAGTTGTCATCTAAAATAAACTCAAAAAAATAGCCTGGATCAGAATTAACTGTATCAGATATTGATGAAGTAGAAACGTAAATCTTTCCATCAATCTCAGCTATAGGACCAATTAATTTTGTTTTTAATTGATATCCATCTTCACCCCATGATAATAGACCTGAGTTTTTATTAATTTTATAAATCTGGCCCTCACAATCATCCCCCCTACATGAATATGCTGTTCCTATAAGGTCATTGCCAACATTTATAGGACTTGAGTATGTAGAACCTATGCTTACATTATTTTTATAACCCCAGTTCCTATCAATACTATTAGAGTTTGTATCGAATTGGACAAACTCACCTTTTTTAGTAGGAATAATAATTTTTTCATCGAGTATTAGAGGGTCTGCCCAACCCCCTTGTGGAGAAAGATCATTCATACAGCCAGAGATAATTATCGTAACTAATATAAACAAACAAACTGATAATTTACTTTTATATATCACTTTAATTTTTCTCCTGAATCTTTACAGGATCAAATATAACTTTGCTTGATGGACGACATTTAATGACCCTAACCAAACTCATATACATCCCTTTGATAATACCAAATTCACAAAAAGCTTGGTATGAATATTCTGAGCAGGTAGGATAGTACCTACATTGGCTAGGTAAGTATGGAGAGATTGAAAGTTTATAAAACTTCCATAATAATTTTATTATTCTATTTTTCATTTACATTTTCGAGACCTGTAGTAGTTATGGGAATAACACATAAATATTGCAAAGAATTCATAAAAGTTTTTCTAAAAAATTTATACTCTGTTTCTAACGATTTTTTCTTTGGTATAACTACTATATCCCAACCTTTTTTTATATTTTTTGTACTTATAAATAAATTTCTTACTCTTCTCTTAATTAAATTTCTTTCGTGTGCATTACCCAACGATTTAGAAACAGATAATCCTAATCTAGTAATTCCTAATGTATTAGACTTAACTGATACATCTAGTAGTGGATCGTTAAACCAATTTCCTAAATTGTAAACTTCTATAAAATCTTTAGTTTTAGTAATACGGTATTTTCGAGAAAAGTCCAATTCAAATTTAACTATACTGTTAAATGCAATCTGCCCTTGCTTCTACGTCTGGCCAAAACTGAACGACCATTCTTGGAACTCATTCTTGAGCGAAATCCATGAACTCGCATTCTTCTTCTGTTTTTAGGCTGATAAGTACGTTTAGGCATAATTTCAAAAAAGTTATTTATTTTTACTTAAATAATTTTAATAGTCAAAATAACGGAATGTCAATGGAAAAAATAACTAGTTGATTTGTCTTAATGAAGATTCAGAATTATCATTAAAGGTGGTTTATGTTTAAATATCAAATGGGAAAAATTAATTATGAGTGAAGAAATCACAAAAAATGTTGAATCTAAAGATGAAATTTCAATAACTATCAATGATGCATTTCAAGAATATGTCAAACAACTACCCAAAAAAAATAAAAGAAATGCACAGTCCGATGTTGCAAAATTTATTAGATGGATTGGGGGAGAAAGGTTAACATCTTCTATTGTCCCATCTGAAATTGGTGAATACAATGAAAATTTTGGGCCAAAAAATACTTCTAGAGATCTTACAGATAGAATTACATCTACCAAAGAATTCTTAATTTTTATTAAAAAGAAAGAATATGTAAATTTAAATCTAGCAACACACTTAAGGTTGCGTAAATCGAAAGTCTCTTCCAAGGAAAAATCAATGATTTCTAGCCCCACTATTAGACTAACGCAAAGTGGTTATAATGAAATGACTAAGCAACTCGCATCTCTTCAAAAAGAAAGAATTAAATTAACTGCTGAAATACAAAGAGCAGCTGCAGATGGTGATGTTAGAGAGAATGCACCCCTTGAAGCAGCAAGGGAAAGTCAGGGTATGACATTAGGAAAAATTAGAGAAATTGAGGCCACGCTAAAAGCAGCAGTAGTTATAGATGGCTCAAAGAGTGATTCAAACATTGTACAGATAGGTTCTAAGCTTGAACTAACAGATAAAACCACAAAAACTGCTGGTAAATATCAACTAGTTGAGGCTAATGAAGCAAATCCTCTAGATGGGAAAATATCAACAGTTTCGCCACTTGGATCTGCAGTTCTTGGCCAAAACGTGGGAGAAGAAGTAAATGTTAACACCCCAAGAGGAAATCAAGTATATATAATTAGTAAAATATTATAATTTTACTTAAACTAAAAATAAAATTTCGGAATATAAATTGGTAACATTCACACACTGGATAATTTTTAACATAGTACTTGTGATTGCTTTAATCATTGATCTGTACGTTTCTCGTCACACAAAAGAAGTAACAATGAAAGAAGCTGCATACAGAACACTTTTTTGGACAGGAGTTGCTGCAGCGATTGGTGCATGGATCTTCATAGAGATTGGTTCAACAAAACTAGGTATCGAGTATACAACAGCATATGTGGCGGAAAGAGCCTTAAGTCTTGATAACTTATTTGTATTTATTGTTATATTCAAATATTTTAAACTCCCTAAAAAATACGAGGCGAAAGGTCTTTTATATGGGATTCTTGGAGCTCTTATCTTTAGAGCATTATTTATAACAATTGGTGTTGCAGCTATAAACACCTTTTCATGGTTTTTACTTATACTAGGGGGATTCTTAATATATACTGCCTACAAATTAGCTTTTGCAGGCGATCATGAAGTCGATCCATCCAATAACCTTGCGGTGAAAGCTTTTAAAAAAATAATGCCAGTAACTAAAGAATATCATGGAACCAAATTCTTCACTAAAATAAAAAATGTCCGATATGCTACACCTTTCCTAATGGTTGTAATCGTACTCGAAACATCAGATATAATTTTTGCAATTGATTCAATCCCTACGGTTTTTGGAATAACGGATGACCCTTTTATTGTATGGAGTTCCAACACTATGGCTATACTTGGCATGAGACCATTATATTTCCTACTTGCTGGCATGGTAAATATCTTTAGATATCTCCAATATGGCTTGGCCTTAATTCTAGGTTTTATAGGGTTAAAAATGATCGTGGAATATTTATTTCATGGTTTTCATATAATTAGCGAATTAGGAGATGTGTACCTCTCATTAGCAATAATAATTTCTATTATAATGGGTAGTATAATATTTTCATTCGTAAAACCCGAAAAAAACCAAAAATGAATTAAAAACAATGGTAAGTACATTAAATAAAAAAGTTAACTCCTCTTATGCAGATTTAGAAAATGAACTGAAAAAAAATATTTCTGGTGAAGTTAGGTTTGATGAAATAACAAAAAACATGTACTCTACTGATGCTTCTATATACTCTATGGAGCCAATCGGAGTTGTATTACCACACACTAATGAAGATGTTTCTAACATAATTAAAATCGCATATAAAAATAATGTCAGTATTCTTCCTAGGGGTGGAGGAACTGGACTTTCAGGTCAAACTGTTAACCATTCCATAGTCATAGATTTTTCAAAATATATGCATAAAATACTCGATATAAACCCTGAAGAAAGATGGGTAGAAACACAACCTGGTATAACTATTGATCAACTAAATACTAACTTAAGAAAATATAACCTTTTTTTCACCCCTGATCCAAGCACAACATCACGTGCTAATGTAGGAGGAGCTCTTGGAAATAATTCATGTGGAGCCCATTCAGTAGTATATGGAAAAACTGTTGACCAAATAATTGATATGGAAGTGATCTTGTCAGATGGATCTGTTGCTGATTTCAGAGAATTAGACTTTGAGGAAGTAATAATAAAATCAAAATCTAACTCTTTTGAGGGTAATATTTATAAAAATTTAATTAATATTGCAAAAAATTCATCCCCAGAGGTTGAAAAAAGGTTTTCAAAAGTTCTTAGAAGAGTAGGTGGATATAATTTAGATTTAATACAAGGAACGAACAGCTTAAATTTATCAAATATTATGGTTGGATCAGAAGGTACACTCGCAGCAATAACAAAAGCTAAGGTGAAAATTGAAGAGATTCCTAAATTTAAGGCTCTTTCAGTATTACATTTCAATGATATAAATTCAGCTATGGAAGCCACAGTAGCAACACTTGAAGAAAGCCCTGCAGCAGTAGAACATATTGGAGAAATGATCATACGTCAGGCTAGAGAATCTTTAGGATTTTCAAGAAACTTGACTTTTCTTGATGGTGAACCATCAGACATACTAGTAGTTGAAATGACTGGAGATTCTGAAAAAGAAGTAGAAAATAAACTTAAAAAACTAGATCAAAGAATGAAGAAAAACGGTAAGCCTTACGCTGCTACCAAACTACTTAAGAGCTCTGATCAAAATCAAGTATGGGGGATGAGGCAAGCAGGATTAGGTCTGTTAATGAACATACCAGGAGATGCAAAGCCTGCAGCATTTGTTGAAGACACAGCTGTATCCCCAGAAAAGTTACCTGAGTACGTTAAACGTTTCGATGAAATTGTAAGATCAAATAATACTGAAGCCGGATATTATGGACATGCCTCTGTTGGATGTTTACATATAAGGCCTGTCGTTAATTTGAAGGACAAAGAAGGTATAAAGACTATGGAAAAAATTTCTGCCGAAGTTTCAGACCTAGTCTTAGAATTCGGAGGTTCACTTAGTGGAGAGCATGGAGATGGAATAGTTCGCGGAGCTTGGGCAGAAAAAATGTTTGGTGCAGATTTAGTTAATCATTTTAGGGAAGTCAAGTCAACTTTTGATCCCAAAGGAATAATGAATCCAAAAAAAATTTTTGACACAACACCATTAACAGAAAACTTAAGATATGGAGATGATTATAAAACTATAGACATTAGCACAAAGTATGATTGGAGTAAAGAAGGAGGATTTTCATCAGCTATTGAAAACTGTACAGGAGTTGGTGCATGCAGAAAGCTAAAAGCAGGAGCAATGTGTCCATCCTACCAAGCAACAAGAGAAGAAATGCATTCTACTAGAGGCAGGGCAAATGTGCTTAGAAGTATAATCACTGGAAAACTCCCTCATGAAAAATTTCAGTCAAAAGAGCTTTTTAATGTACTTAGCCTATGTGTTGAATGTAAATCTTGTAAGTCTGAGTGCCCATCAAATGTAGATATGGCAAAAATTAAATCTGAATTTTTATACAATTACAACAAAAAAAATGGTACACCAATCGCATCAAAAATTATAGGAAATATACATCTCTTAAATTCTCTGGGATCAAAGTTTTCATTTGCTACAAATCTAGTTTTTAAATCTTATTTCTTTAGAAAAATTAACGAAAAAATTTTTGGTTTTGATAGTCGAAGACCATTACCTGCACTAGCAAATTTCACTTTTGAAAAGTGGTTCAAAAAACATAAATCTAAATCATCAAAATCAAGAGGAAAAATAATTTTATTTCATGATACATACATGAATTTCAATCACCCTGAATCTGGTATGGCTGCGACAAAAATTTTAGAAAACTTAGGTTTCGAAATTGAAATCTTAGAAAGAAAATGTTGTGGTAGACCAATGATCTCTAAAGGACTTTTAGACCAGGCGGCAAAAAATGCTAAATATAATGTAGACCTTTTGTATGAATACGTGGAAAAAGGATACAAAATTGTTGGATGTGAATCTAGTTGCATTATGACCTTGAAGGATGAATATCCTGATTTACTTCATCAAAATGAAAAGGCTTTAAAAGTAGCAGATAATACATTTATGATTGAAGAAATAATTGCTAAAACACATAATGATGGAAAAGAACAGATTATATGGAATGAAAAAAAATCAAATATTAACATCCAACTTCATTGTCATCAGAGAGCATTAGTAGGCCCTAATCCTACAGAATTGGTCTTAAATCTACCTAAAAATTTTAATGCTAAAATTATCGATGCTGGGTGCTGTGGAATGGCTGGATCTTTTGGGTTTGAAAAGAAAAATTATGACATATCGATGAAAATGGCTCAAGAGAGGTTATTCCCTGCTCTAGAAAAAAGTGATGATGATGATTCAGTAGTGATTACTGGAGTTTCATGTAAACAACAAATTAATGATGGTACTTCTAAAAATGCCAGATTTCTTCCTGAAGTTTTAGCTGAAGCTATAGATGATTAAGATTTTTCGAGGATTTCAGTAAGTCTTTCAGCAATAATAATGTCTTCTCCATCTTGAATATTCACCATAATTAGGCTTATTTCATTGATGTGTGGTTGTGTGGATACAAAAATATTAGGTTTCCCATTTTCCAATTCAAATAGTATTTTTTTTAAAGATGGGCCCTTGTAATTTTTTCCAAATCTAATCACAACTGTCGGACCTTGTCTAGTTTCCTCATCATCCTCAATTGTAACTTTGATTCCTTTAATATTTTCAATACGATTTTTAATCCTTTTTGATTTATCTAACCAATCACTCCATTCCTTCGACTCATCTGTATCTATAAACATTTCTAATGCTGTTACTAATCCGACTATATTTTCCTTTGATACTTTCATCGGTCTTCCTATAGCCGCAAGTTCGGCATGCAGATTTAAAGAGTTCATAAAAGCTGCATCAACTAAATCTTTTTTTCCGGCTAAAAATCCAGTTGACTGAGGGCCTTGAATTCCTTTTCCCCCACTAAATGCAACTAAATCAACGCCCATGTCAATAAATTTTGACAGGTTAGCTCTTGGCGGAAGTTCAGCAGCAGCATCCATTATTATAGGGACATCTTTTTCATGAGCTAAATCTATGGTTCTACTTAAACCCAAACCTCTGCTTAACCAAGGAGCTAAAACATAAGCAACGCATGCTGTTTTATTTGAAATTAATGATTTCAATTCTTCTTCTGATGAGAATTCAACGATTGTAGCGCCTGGCATTGTAAAAGATTTTTCATACCTGTTTCGTTGTTTTGAATGTAACAATACTTGATTTTTTCCCAAGTCAGAACTCGGCAAAAGATTTATTTTACTCTCGTCTTTACCAGTCATACAAGCAGAAACCATAAGTACTTGAGCAGCAGCGCAACCTGATGTTATTAAACCTTTTTCTGCATTGCAAATTTTTGCAATAAAATCTCCAGCAGACTTATTCAATTTAATCATATCAACAAACACAGATGAGGCTTCATTCATCGCTGATAAAACTTCTGGTTTCATCAGTGAACCTCCTAAAACCGTAACCCAGCTTTGTGCATTAATTACCGGTTCAATACCTAATTTTTTGTAAACATCTGGTGAATTCATTTAAGCATAATCCATATATTTGATAATTTATGAAAGATTATTTTACTAAAAATCTTAATTACTTGATAGTACTCTTTCTCGTAATTGACCGCATCCAGCATTTATATCAATACCCTTTTCTACACGTATTGTGGATGGGATACCAAATCTTTTTAATACCCCTTGAAACGATCTACTAGCATTATCATCTGTCCTAGAATATACTCCGTTATTTGTAGGATTTACAGGAATTAAGTTTACATGACAATGCAATCCATTTAATAATTTTCCAAGTTTTTCAGCATTAGAAAGTGAATCATTTTGACCTTGTAGTAATACATATTCAAAAAAAATTCTTCTATTAGTTTTTTGAACATAGTAGTGACATACATTTATAAGCTCTTCAATTGGAAACCTTTTATTAACAGGCATTGTTTCGGATCGTGTTTTGTTATCTGGTGCATGCAAAGAAATAGCTAAGTTTATTTGTAATTTTTCATGCGATAATTTTTTTATTTGAGGTACTAATCCCACAGTGGAAATAGTTATATGACGAGAACCAATATTTATTCCTGTATTATTAATTATATTTCTTAAGGACATAATCGTATTTTTATAATTTGCCAAAGGTTCTCCCATGCCCATATATACTACATTGGTGATTCCTTGAATTTCTCCTTTTTTTCGTATCCCCTGTTGAACTTCCATAAAATCTTCTTCTAGAGCAATTTTTTGAAGCTGTAAAACCTGTTCAATGATTTCTCCAGATGTGAGATTTCTCCTAAAACCTTGCTGTCCAGTAGCACAGAAAGTGCAACCTAAAGCACAACCTGCCTGAGTAGAAATACATGCGGTTTTTCTACCTTTTTTACCATAATCTGAAGTATATCTCATTAGGACACTTTCGATTAACTCTCCATCATTTAAAGCAAATAAAAGTTTAGTAGTAGAAGAGTCTGCAGAATTTAAGTGAATTTTTTTTTCTAATGTACCTATTCTAAATTTTTTTGATAAAAAATCTCTAAAGTTTTTTGGCAAAGTTGTTATTTCTGAAAAATCTAAGTTACATTCTTTATATATAGATCTCCATAATTGTTCAGTTCTATAAGGTTTTTCACCTAATTGAGCTACTATTTTATTTAGCTCTTCTTTTTCAAGACCTAGTATAGAAGGAATAACAAATTTTTCAGTAGAGTGTAAATTTTCCATTACTTATATGTTATGATAAAGTCTACATATGAAGCAATAAACTGTTTGATACAGTTTTAATCGAAATTTAATTTTTCATATGTATAATCTAATATAAAAAACTAAAGAGAGCAGAAATTAATGCAAAAAATTGACAATCAAAGTATAACTTCGTCAGGTAGTGATGAAAATATAATTAAATTTGATCAGTCAAATAATATTCTTCAGTGCGAGAACCTATCAGTAAATTATGGTGAAACAATTGCAATTCAAAAAGTAAGTATGGGTATCCCAAGAAACAGTATCGTGTCACTAATTGGGCCATCTGGATGCGGTAAAAGTACCCTTTTGAGATGTTTTAATCGTATGAATGATCTTATACCTCAAGCTAAAGTAAAAGGTAGCGTGAAGTTTTTTCAAAATGAAATTTATTCTGATAAAGTTGATCCAACTGAAATAAGATTTAAAATTGGTATGGTTTTTCAAAGGCCAAATCCTTTTCCAAAAAGCATATACGAGAACATAGCATTTGGTCCAAAAATTAATGGGTTAACAGATAATTTAGATGAAGTGGTTGAAACTTCTTTAAGAAGAGCAGCAGTTTGGGATGAAGTAAAAGATAGGCTTAATGAAAGCGCATTAAGTATTTCCGGCGGTCAACAGCAAAGAATCTGTATAGCCAGGGCCTTAGCAGTTAATCCTCAAGTAATACTAATGGATGAACCAGCATCAGCACTTGACCCAATATCGACTCAATCTATAGAAGATTTGATAGTTGAGCTATCCTCTGAAGTTACTATTCTTATTGTCACACATAATATGCAACAAGCTACAAGAATTTCTGATTATGCTGCTTTTATGCTTTCAGGACAAGATAGGATTGGGAGGCTGATAGAATATGGTACAAACGAACAGATATTCGGGAATCCTAGGGATAATAGAACTGAAGCTTATGTTACGGGAAGGATTGGTTAAAGATGGACAACAACAATGATTTAAACGTTGCACGTCAAGGTTTTGAGGGAAGTTTAAACAAACTACAATCAGATATTTTGCTTTTGGGAGACTTAGTAATTCAAGCTATTAAAAAATCCATACATTCTTTAAAAACAAGAAACATCGAAGAATCGGAAGAAGTTATAAAAGATGATGATAATATAGATGAGCTAGAAACACAAATACAAGTTTTATGTGTAGAACTGATAAGAAAAGAAGCTCCACTAGCCTCAGATCTCCGAAGAATAGTGTCTGCACTACAGATAGTAGACGAGCTTGAGAGAATTGGTGATTATGCTGAAGGCATAGCAAAAATAAGTGTAACTATGGGAAAGTTAATCCCGATAAATGAGTTAGTACTCATACCAAAAATGGCCGAAAGTTCTGTAAATATGTTGTCTAGATCTCTAGAATCTTACACTCTAAGAGATTTCTCAACATGTAGCAATATACTCGAAGAACTAAGAGCCAAGGATAAAGAAATTAATGCTATGCATAAACAGGTTCAAAAAGAATTGTTAAACACAATTAAGTATGACTCAGCCGAAGGAGGAGAGCAAGCTACATATTTGATGTGGGCTGCTCATAACCTTGAAAGAATAGCAGATCGTTCAAAAAATATTGCAGAGAGATCACTTTTTCAGGTAACTGGAGAAATAAACTAGGGCATTATTGGCGAGAATGTTTTTGTCAGTTTAGTAAACCACCTATTCTTTAAATACTTATCCATGCTAGACTAATGCTAATTATTTATTGCCCATAATATAGTGGAGGGATTTTAATGAAAAGTAAAGCTGCTATTCATGTTGAATATGAAAAAAAATTAATTATTGATGAGATCAACATCCCAAGTCCAGGAGATGATCAAGTGATTGTAAAGCTATTCTCTAGTGGTGTATGTCATTCTCAGTTACACCAAATGCATAATATTGAAACACAAACACCCACCTTATTAGGTCATGAAGGATTCGGGATAGTGACTCATGTTGGCAAATCAGTTACACATCTCAATGAAGGAGATAGAGCAATAGTCACTTGGGTTCCAAGAGAAATAATGTCAGGGAGATGGTTCCCTCCCCCAGGTGGTGCAACCTGGAATGGGAAAAAACTAAGTGGTGCTACAGCAACATGGTCTGAAGACACAATTGTATGGGGGGGGTATGTAGTAAAGGTGTCAGATGATGCACCAAAAGATGTCACATCAATTGTTGGATGTGCTGTATTAACTGGAGCTGGAGCTGTGACACATACAGCAAAAGTACGACCTGAGGAATCAGTGGCTGTTTTTGGAGTTGGAGGAGTTGGGGTTTCTGCCATACAAATGGCTTCTATACTGGAAGCATATCCAATTATTGCTGTAGATTTAGATGATTCTAAATTAAATTTTGCTAAACAATTTGGAGCAACCCATGGAATAAATGCAAAAAAAGAAGATCCTGTAAAAAAAATAATAGAAATTACTAAAGGTGGTGCTGATTACTGCTTTGATGCAATAGGACTAAAAATTACAAATGAACAAATACTACCTGCAACACGTGGAGGGGGGTCTGGTGCAGAAAATATTGGAGGAATGGCGGTATTAATAGGTATGCCAGGTAAAGAAATGACCGTTGATCCTGGACATTTTATGTTTCATCAAAGACAGTATAGAGGATCATTAGGAGCAACTTATCCCGATAAGGATTTTAATATGTACCTAAGATTAAACAAAGAAGGGAAGTTTCCTCTTGATAAGCTTGTAACAAAAAGGTATAAATTAGATGAGATTAATGATGCTTGCGACGATTTACATAATGGAAAAATTTTTGGCAGAGCAATACTAGAGTACTAGGCTAAGTATTTTTCGTTTATTTCTCTTTGATAAATATCTTCCTTGCCAGAAATTACATCATCAAGTTTTATCAATTTACCCTTAAGGCCTGATTCAATTAGGCCATAGGCTAATCCTAGTGCTTCTATGCCTTCATTGAAACCAACCTCAGGTTTTTTATTATTTATAATTGATCTATAAAAATCTAGATATTGAAATGCTAAAATTTTTGCATCAATAAGATGAAACTCGTGGCTATAATTTGATAATTTATCAACACCATCCCATATTTTTGAGGTGTCATCGTCTAAACTAAAACTAGGGACTAATTCAAATAATTTATCCCCGGTCATCTCTTTTCCATCAGAAAAAACTATCCTCGGAGACTTTCCAGATCTACTTGAAGATCTATACAAAGTACCTTCGCTTCCAGTTATTGTACTTACTCCTAGATTTTGACCATGAGATGTATCAGAAAATGAAATTTGCCCTATGACTCCTGAATTAAATCTTAATACTCCAAAAGCTGAATCAATCGCATCCTGAACTATTTTATCCCCTTCCTTATTGTTTTCCTTTCTGTGAGAGTACATATCAGATAAAACTGGTGCGACATCCTCCATTTTTCTTAGTATTCGTTCTTTTTCAAAAATTGAAACTTGAGCAAAAATTGTTTCTACCTTTCCTAATAAATATAAAAGCATATCTGCATTATGTACTCCTGCATCAAGAACATTACCTCCAGCTTGATACTTTTTTGTTCTCCAAACAGTACTATGCATAACAGACTTATTTGAGCTAGAAAGATTTAAATCAAGAGTGAAATAAATATCTCCAAGTATCTTTGAATCAATCAATGCTTTTGTAAGCCTGTTAATAGGATCTCTTCTATAATTTTCTGCTACAGATAATACTTTTTTGGTGCTAACAGAAATATTTTTCATTTTATTTGCAGCTTTAATTGTTATAGCAATTGGTTTTTCTGTAATTACATGAAGCCCATTTTGCATTGCATTGATAGCTATCACATGATGCATAGGTGTACTAGTTGCAATATCCACAGCATCTAAGTTTTTTAAGGAGTATATTTTTTCTATATCAGTTATTACATCTGGTCTTTTACCTTCGTTACTATATATATAATCAGCAACTGACGCTGCAACAGATTCATGAATATCGCACACGGCTACAATATTCAAATCAGAAAAATATTTCTTAAGCTCTAGATAGCCATTAGCATGTCTTTTTCCCATCCCCCCAGCACCAATCAATGCCATATTAATTGTCATAATTCTTCCTATAAACTTAACATTTTAATTAGTGGTTCTAGATGTTTTTTATCACTATTAAAATTAATTCCTAAACCCTTAATTATTTCAACAATCTTGTCATTAAATGGCGTTTCAACTCCAACTTTTTTACCCATCTTAGACACATATCCATTGAGATAATCAATCTCATTTCTTCTCCCCTTTTTAACATCTTGAGCAAATGAAGGATAACCTAAAGAGCCAGCTCTTTTTCCAGATTCGGCTAATGAGTTTTCTAATTCTTCTACATTTTTTCCTTCAGCAGCATCGATTAATGCCTCAGGTGAAACACCCCCAACAGAATAAATATTATGACCTAATGCCTTAGCAACTTTTGCTACTTCTGATCCTAGTTGTATCCCAATTTTTCTAGGATATAACTCCGTTCTAACTTCCGCTGTTCCATAGCCACTCAAACCAGCCAAAGCGTTAGCCATACAATTAGTAATAAGCTTTGACCATCTTTCACCCCACAGATCATTTGCTAACTCCGTTTCTCCAACAGAATTCATTATTTCTACCAATTTTTTAGCTCTAACTGTTGTGGAGCCATCCTGTTCTGCTATCTTAAATGCAGGGGAATTATTATCGGTCCTAATCGCAATACCTGGCTCATACGCAGCAGCACCTATAGTTATAATACACCCCAAAGATCTCTTAGATCCAACTATACTAGCCATTCTTTCATCATTGACACCATTTTGAAAATTAACAAAAAAGCCCTCATTTTCTATATAATTTTTCATCATCATAGATACCCACTCAGTGTCATATGATTTAACAGCTATAAAAACTATATCAAAAGCAATCTCTTGATTCTGTAATTCGCTTATGTGTATAGCTTTGGGCTTTGATAAATATTCACCATCCCTAGTTTTTACTAAAAGTCCATCTTTTTTAATTTTTTCTACATGCTCATGCCACTGATCAACTAAAGTTATGTCATATCCACTTTTTGATAACATTCCACCAACTACTCCCCCTATACCACCTGCGCCTGCAATAGCTATTTTCATAACTTACTCCATATCATTTACTACTTAAATCAATTTTAGTATATACACCGAATTTAAAAAGTCTATCCTCTTTTAATTTTTTTTATCTGATATTTAATTTTTCTTTTTCGATTATTCCTATTTTTAGCTACTAAGGCTTCAATAGTTTTTTCGCCCTCATCCGTAATCCTCACTCTACCAATTGTTGTTATATCAGCCAAGCCTTTCTTGATGAGGAATCCCAGTTTTGCATTAGCTGTAGTAATATGGATAGTCTTGTACCACTTTGATAGCATTATGTAACATATTTCCATGGCGGATAATGAATCTGTTGAAGTTGCAAGAACAAATAAAACTCTATCAGTAGCATTATTCAATTTAGCGAAATCTGAAATGTTAAATAATGTTCTTCTCGAATCCCATATTGAAATGATCCATTTTTTTTCAGAATCTGATAGTTTTTCCCATAGTAACTTTCTTTTTTGCTCAAGATTATGAGATTGTCCTTTTCTATGAGGAATATACGATAATGATATTTGATGATTTACTATTGCCATATCTAAAGTATAAAAAATAAATTAAAATAAATCTAAAACTAAATTAAAAAACCTAATAGATTTATGAATATAAACAAAAAAATAATTGCAGTCGATATAGGCGGTACAAATATTAGAGTTGGCATCACAAATCCTGATGGGAAAATATTAAAAAAAATATCTTTTGAGAATGATGGAAATAAAGATATATCAATTGCTACTGAAAAAATATTATCCAAAATTTTAAATATCAAGGAAAACAATAATATACTTGGTATTGGCATATCCTCTGCTGGCCCAATTGATCCAAACACAGGGATATATAACCATTCGCCTAATCTAAGTTCTTGGCATGGGAAATCAATGAAAAAAGCTTTAGAACAAGCAACTAATCTTCCAGTTTTTTTTGGCCATGACGCAACCCTAGCTGCACTTGCAGAAGTTACCTATGGGGAATTTAAAAATTCAGAAAACTTAATTTACATAACTATAAGTACAGGTATTGGTGGTGGAATTATAGCTAATAATAAGATGATTACTGGGGAAAAAGGATCTATAGAGTTAGGACATATGATTGTTAACCCAGGAGGAGAAAAATGTAATATTGGGTGTGTTGGCTGTCTAGAAGGATGTGCATCAGGCCCAGCTATAGTTAATATTACAAAAAAGCTTTATGACAAATTCAGCGATGAAGATGCCTTAAAAAAAACAACTAAATTTGATAAAAAAAATTTAACTACAAAAATAATTTTTGATGCAGAAAAAATGGGTAGTGATCTCAGTAAAAAAATTGTACAAGATACGATAAAACATATTTCTACTGGAATTATAAATTTATTAAATATTTTTGATCCAGAAGTGATAATTCTTGGCGGAGGTGTAATAAATAGCCTTAGTAGTTACTGGACAGAATTACAAAGCAAGTCCAATAAGGGGGCTTTACCCGGACATAGAAAAACCCCTATTGAGATTACATCACTTGGAGAGGATGTTTGCCTTCTGGGTGCAAGTGTTTTAGTAACTAAAAAGATAACTTAATTACTCTTCATCATAATCGAATAAATCTTCCGGTAGCAAATCTATGTCAAAGGGATCACCTCTATCCAACCCAAGTTCCTCCGCTTCTTCGGTTATACCAGTCCCAAAATCATTACTCTGACTAAAAGATGTATTGATCTCATCAAAATTGATTTCTAAAGGATCATAACCTTCTAAGTCAATACCTGGCTGAATATCCGAAGAGCCATAAAGATTTTTCGCCATCTCTGGCGTAACCACAAGATCCAAGTTTTGCTCTTCTTTAATAATTTGAATAGATAATTTTGATTGTTCAACTACTGAAGGTTCAGTACTAAGCAAAGATTTTTCTATAAGTTTCAAGGCCTTATCACCACCAATAGTTTGTATAGAAATTATAGTTGATAATTGTACACCTAAGTCTTCATCTTCTAGCAATTTTTCTAGATGGAATAATTCATTTTCTGTACCAATAATTCCTAAAGAATTTGATGCTTCATATCTTATTTTTGAGTCTTCATGACTTAAACCTTTAACAACATAATTCGTCCATTTTGTATCTCCAGATAACCCCATACAAACAACAGATGATTTTTTTAAGTAAAAATCATCTGAATCCCATGCAGATAAAATATATTCATCTATACTGTCGTGATTAAAAATAGATATAGATTCAAGTGCATTCATTCTTAGACTATTAGGCTCGCTAATATTAGAAATTATTCTATACAAAGAATCAAAAATAAGTTTAGAATCACTAATAATTAATTTTTTTTCAAAAGCCATTACAGAAAATCCCATCAATGCTTTAGCAGCTTTACTTCTGAGTTTTATTGATTTGCCTTCAAGCATTGTTTCAACAAAAATCTTTATTAGTTTTCTATCCTCAGATTCAATTAGTCCTTCGATGCATGATATTTTAATTTTTTCATTTGGATAACTCAGAAATTTCTTAAATATTGATTCGTATTCTAGATATAATTCTTGTTGATTAATTTGAACTAATTTATTTATTATTTCTAATATTTCAAGTAATGAAAACTTAGAAATGTATTCAAAAAAATTTGAAGATTCATCGTCGCTTAAGTTTGTAAGACTTACTAGGTCTTTATACTTTATTTCATTGAAATTTTTATTTAGTAAATTTTCAAGAGATATATTTTTTGACATATTTCACTTATCTTACATGTAATAATATAATTATAGACAAATAAAATAATATTAGCATTAGTAAATGAAAAATAAAATTTTTGAAAAATCTCTAACAAAAATTTTTTCTTTGGCAGATTTTGAGAGGAAAGAGAACTCAGTAAATTATAAAGATTTTCATTTATTAAAAGTTAATAGATTATTAGATTACATAGGCAATCCTCACAAAAATCAAAATTTCATTCATGTCGCTGGAAGTAAAGGCAAAGGAAGCACCTCAAAAATAATCTCAGCCTGTTTAGTGGAAAATAAAATCAAAACAGGCTTATTTATATCGCCTTCAATACATAGATTTACAGAAAGAATATCAATAAATGGGAGAAATATTTTGGAAAAAGAATTTGTGAGTTTAGTGGAAGATTTATGGCCATACGTATTAAAAATTAATAATGAAAAAGATTTGGGATCTATAACAGTTTTTGAATTTCTTACAGTTATGTCATTTGAGTATTTTAAGAGAAAAAAAACTGAATTAAATGTTATAGAAGTTGGGTTGGGAGGTAGATTTGATTCTACAAATGTAATAGCACCAATGATTTCAGTAATTACACCAATCAGTTTAGATCACATTAGCGTTCTAGGAAAAACAATTTCAAAAATTGCATACCAAAAAGCCGGAATCATTAAAAAAGAGACCCCAATAGTTATTTCAAAACAAAATGTTGATGCTAAAAAAGTAATTATTTCAGAGGCAGGTAAAAAAAATTCAAAAATTTATGAATCTAATAAAGAAATTGAAATAATCGAAAAAATAGACGAGGGGCTAAAGGGAGTAAAATTAAAACTTCGTAACAAAATTTTAAAACAAAACCATAAAACTCAACTCAGTTTACTAGGCGAGCATCAAATTGAAAACCTAAAGACTGCAGTAACAGTTTTATCTATCATAAAAAAATTAGGAGTAGAAATTGACCTAGATACCTCATGTAAAAAAATACAAAATATCACATGGCCAGCAAGGAATCATTTAGTTTCTAAAAATCCATATATATTTGTAGACGGAGCACATAATGATCATTCTGCAGAATTATTATCAAAAAGTATCAATGATTTATTCCCAAAATTAGAGGATTTGATAATAATTTTTGGCTGTAATATTGGGCATGAACCTAAAGATATAATAGAAATATTTAAGAATTACAGCCCAAAAATTATAGTTACTCAATCTAGACATCCAAAATCATTCGATAATAAGACAATGAAAAATCTACTAGTTAATAGTAAAATAAAGATAATGGAGTATACAGAAAATACTAATTCGGCACTAATTAAAGCAAAAAAACTTGCTAAATCAAATGATTTAATATTGGCCACTGGATCTCTATTTATTGCTGCTGAAGTAGTTGAAATCGAAGAAAAAATTGAGCCTGAAATATACAATATATAGAAAAATTTTATGAACGAAAATGAAAAAATAGTTGTTACTGGATTAGGTTTAGTCTCGTGTTTAGGAGATAGCGTAGAAGATTTTTGGAATTCTCTAAAAAATGGTAAATCAGGTATAGATGAGATTAGTTTGGTAAGCCCTGATGGCTTTCCTTGTAAAGTTTCAGGTGAAGTTAAGGACTTCGATCCTACAAAGTATATTGATAAAAAAGAATCAAAAAGAATGGGTAGATTTTCACATTTTGCTGTTGCAGCAGCCAAAAATGCATTAGATGATGCAAATCTAAGTATAAGTAATGAAAACTCAGACAGAATTGGAGTACTAATCGGAAGTGGCTCAGGCGGATTACCAGAAACAGACCAGCAAGCAGAAGTTAAAGTTAAAAGAGGTCCTTCAAGAATGAGCCCTTTCTATATTCCTATGATGTTAGTTAATATGGCTTCTGCAAATATATCTAGAACATTTGGAATAACCGGTTATACTAATACATGTATTACTGCCTGTGCAGCTAGTACACAAGCTATTGGAGAAGCAACTGAGATAATCAAAAGAGGTGATGCTGATATAGTCATAACTGGTGGTACAGAAGCTGGTATTTGCGAGATCGGAATGGGTGGATTTAGCACTATGCAAGCTTTATCTACTTGGGACGGGGATCCAAAATTAGCAAGTAAGCCATTCGATTTAAAACGTGATGGATTCGTACCTTCTGAAGGAAGTGGAATAATAATTTTAGAAAGTTTTAGTCACGCAAAAAAAAGAAATGCAAAAATTTATGGTGAAATTGCAGGTTGGGGGGTATCATCAGATGCTTATCATTTAGTACAACCTCACCCAGATGGTATCGGAGCAGCAAAAGCAATACAATCATCTTTAAGATCTGCCAAGGTTAATCTTGAAGATATAGATTACATAAATGCTCATGGAACATCTACTCCAATCAACGATAAGGCTGAAACTAACGCAATAAAAAAAGTCTTTAATGATCTAGCATATAAAATACCAATAAGTTCTACTAAATCAATGATTGGACACAGTTTAGGAGCATCTGGTTCCCTTGAAGCAATTGCATGTATTAAATCTATTGAAGACAATATAATTCACCCAACAATAAACCTAGCAGATCAAGATCCTGAATGCGACCTTGATTATGTTCCAAACAATGCTGTAGAGAAAGAATTAAACGTGGTTTTGTCAAACAGTTTTGGTTTTGGGGGACAAAATGCTTGTTTAGTAATAAAAAAATTACAATGTTAATTTTTGTACACTATAACTGATCGATTTTTACTTAACGTTATCTGTACTTTTGAGTCAATTGCAATATTTGCGAAGTTGTTCATTCTTGAATGAATGATTTCTCCTTTTTCTGATATTATCTCATATTCGTCATACTCACCTCTATATTCTCTAGAAATCACTGTGTTGGAAAAATTTTCTCCACCTTCGTGGCTTATATATATATCAGATGGCCTAATTAGAACTTTCACTTTTTGATGATCGTCTATTTTTTGTAGAGGTTTAGCGCTAAATTTTCCAAATGAGGTTAAAACAGTATTATTATTGTATTCACCATCAATAAAATCACAAGGACCAACTAACCTTGCAACCTCTGGTGTTAATGGATTGTTATAAATATACTCGGGTGAATCTATCTGCAAAATTTTTCTATTGGAAACAACAGCAACTCTATCTGAGATGGCTAAAGCTTCCTCTCGATCATGTGTCACTAAAATTGTAGTAGTTTTTGTATTGGTTACTATTTTCTTTATATCTTTTCTTAATTCTCTTGCCAATATTCTATCTAGATTACTAAATGGCTCATCTAAAAGCAGTGCAATTGGATTTATTGCTACAGCTCTTGCAATTGCTACCCTTTGTTGTTGCCCTCCAGACAATTCATGTACATATTTATTTTCATATCCGTGCATTCCAACCATGGACAAAATACTATTTATTTTATCTGTTTTATCAACTATCTTGCTATCCATACCAAACTCAATATTTTTATATACAGTCATATGAGGGAAAAGTGCATAATCTTGAAAAACTACACCTAAATTTCTGTGATTCGGTGGAGCATGTAAAAAGTTAGATCCAACTAATTGTCCTCCAATTCTCAAATATCCTGATGAAATTTTTTCAAAACCAGCTATCATTCTAAGAGTAGTAGTTTTTCCAGCACCGCTCTCACCTAATATACTTATAAATTCTCCATGTTTGACCAGCAAATTTAGATTTTCAATAGTTGGAAATTTATCATTCGGATAAAAATGACTTACAGAATCCAAATGAATCACACCAGTTTCATCAGAACTCATTTCTGATTTTAATTTTCTTTCACTAGCTTTAGATAATTTCTTAAGTTTATTTAGAATTAATTTCATTTATTCACTTTTGTATGTTGTATCTTGTAGTTTTTAGAGTCATGAATGCCATTGGAAATCCTGCAATAAGAATAAGTATAAGAGAAGCTCCACCAGTTCTAGTAAAAAATGCTTCTGTTGCAGCTCCCCATATCGTTGTTGAAAGAGTATCGTATCCTATAGGCGACAAAATAAGTGTAGCAGGAAGTTCCTTTAATGTAAGTAAAAAAACTATTATCCCACCAGATATAATACCTGGCATAATTAAGGGGAGAGTAACTCTTAGTACAACTATAATTGGAGTTTTTCCTAAAGAATATGCCGCATCTTCTAATCTAGGATTAACTTGTAAAACTGATGCTCTAATCGATCCAATACTGGCTGGAATAAATAAAACAATATATGCAAAAATTAGTAACCACATTGACTGATATAAAGGAAAGAATAAATTTATACTCAAAAATACTAATGACAATGCCACTACTATACCCGGAAGTCCAAATCCTATATAAGATGCAAATTCTATAAAATTATTTAGTTTATGTTTATATCTAGTTATGAAAATTGCTATTGGAAATGCAGTTAGTACAGTAAAAAAACTAGCTAAAAAAGCAACATACAATGAATTTAATATTGGATTTAGAAGAGGTAGAAGATCATTTCCATTAATAAGCCCTCTAATCAACCAATAAAATAGTACTCCTACCGGGGTTATTAAAGATAATAAAATAATTAGAAACAAAATTATCACTAACGGCCACTTAAAGATACCTGTTTCTAATGGTTTAGAAATTTTTTCTGATCCCGATGTACTTCTGTGAAAAACACCCTTACCCCTAGTAAAATATTCAATAAAAATAAAAAATAATGCAAAAAAAACTAGTAATAAGGATAATATTGAGGGAAGTGATCGATTAATAGAAGCATCGTACAAAGTCATAATATTTACAGTGAAAGTATTATACCTAAGTAACGCCATGCCTCCATAATCACTCAAGGTGTATAAAGCTACCAAGAGTGTACCTGATGCAATTGCGGGCCTTAGCAATGGAATAGTTATGAAGAAAAAAGTCTTAATAGAACCATAACCCAGAGATCTTGAAGCTTCTAATAATTGGGGATCAAGTCTTCTCAAAGCTCCTCTGACTAATAAAAAAACGTATGGATAAGTCATAATTACAAGTACAAATGTAGCTCCTGGAAGGCCGTAAATTTCTGGCAATCGATCAACTCCAAATATTGACAAAAATTTCTGTAATTGTCCTTTAGGAGAATATAACTCTACAACCGTTGTAGCCAATATAAAACTGGGTATAACTAGGGGTAAAATTAACCCTAAAGTAAGAACTTTCTTTAATGGAATATCCGTTTTCTCTATAACCCAAGCTGAAAAGACAGCAACAATACATGAAATTATCGAAACCAGAAAAATTATAGAAACAGTACGAAAAAAAACTAAGAATACATTTTTAGTAAGTATTATGCTTAAAAAACTAACTCCAGCAATTTCAAATGATCTAAAAAGTAAATACAGAGCCGGCGTTATACACAATAAGGCTATGGCTAAAGTTAGTATAATTAACAAAGTAGGAGGTTTGCTCTTATTATATAATAGTATGTTTTTATTCAGATTATTTTGATTCATGAAACTTAAATTCTACTAAATTCATTACCAAAATTATACACAATGACAAATCTAAAAAATAATAAAGTAATTTATTTGATAATTTTATTCATAATAATATTCATAACTTTGCTATTTATTGATGATAACAAAGAAAGTAATGAGAATTATATTCCTACAGCAATCCCGACTATTACACCTGAACCAATAATAAACCCAACCTCAAACTCAGAAAACAAACCAGCTATTATTCCAACAATAATAGTAACTCCAACTATAATAAAAATTGAACCAACACCCGTCCCACCAAGATCTTATGTTGAAGAAATGGGGAAATTAATTTATGAAAAAGGTATTAGTGCTGAAACTTTATTTTTAAAGTCCGTATCAATAAATGAATGGGAAGACGAATCACTTGGATGTCCAAAATTAGGTGAGTACTATTCAGATAATAATAAACCTTATAAAGGATATAAATACATACTTAGTGACGGAAAAAATGAATGGGAATATCATACAGATATAAATGACACATACACGGTATTTTGCGAAGAAATTTTAAAAAATAATCATAAATTAATTAATATTAACTCGGAGTTAAATTTAAATGAGGCTGAAGAAATAAAATTATATAGGTGGAATTTTGATGAAAATGAATTTTTATTCCTAGAATCATTAGAGGAAATAGATTTTCTAAAGGTTGTCGACATATTAAAAACAGACTTAATTTTATCAGAGCAGGAATCATGTCGAAGTTTATTCATGATTGAATTTAGTAGACAAAACCAAATTGACCAACTGGAATTTATTTGCTCTGAAAACAAATATGCTTTGTTTGGCAATCAAAAATTTTGGAATCAAATGCAGGCAAAAGCTCCAAAAGAGTTAGGAAAGATTATAGGATCTTACTTAACAGGTCAACCAATTCCATCCTTGCCTGAATAATGATAAAATTATAATAAGTAACAAATGACAATAACTAAAGTAGAAAATATATATAGAGAACTATTTGAAATAGTTAGTAATTACCTGCCGGATAAAGAAGTCATATCAATAAAAAAAGCCTTAAATTTCGCTCTTAATTCTCATCAAAATCAAAAAAGAGTCTCAGGAGAACCTTACATAATTCATCCTGTATACACTGCCATACATCTAGCTAAAATGAAACTTGATAGTGAAACTATTCAAGCTGCATTACTGCATGATGTGATAGAAGATTGTGGAGTATCTCACAAAGAATTATCTCAAAAATTCAATAATAGTATTGCCAATCTAGTTGAGGGAGTAACCAAATTAAAAAAATTAGATATGATTTCAACGAATTCAAAAATGGCAAAACAATATACTAAACAAGAAGCCTCTAGATCAGCATCACTAAGAAAAATGCTTGTAGCAATGGCTGAAGACATCAGAGTCGTCTTAATAAAGCTAGCAGATAGATTACATAACATGGAAACTTTGGAGCATTTGTCCCTAGCAAAGAGAAAGAGAATTTCACGTGAAACACTAGACATTTATTCTCCAATAGCTCACAGGCTAGGTATGAATGATATCAAATGGAAACTTGAAGACTTTGCTTTTAGGTATCTAAATCCTGATTCGTACAAGATTACTTCAAAGCTAGTAAATAGGAAGAGAGATGAAAGAGAAAAATACACCTCTGCAGCTATAAAATCAATTGAAAAACCTCTAAATGATAACGGGATATATTGCCATATAGATGGTAGAGTGAAAAATTTATATAGTACATACAACAAACTGGAAAAATATAAAAATCTTGGAAAAAAATTTGATGAAATTTATGATTTAATAGCCCTGAGAGTTATCTGCGAAAACGAAAAGGATTGCTACACAGCATTAGGAATAGTACATTCAAAATGGCGCCCTGTCCCAGGCCAATTTGATGATTACATAGCAACTCCAAAAGAAAATATGTATCAAGCACTACATACGTCAGTTAGAGGGCCCGGGAATTATCCTATAGAAGTTCAAATAAAAACAAAAGAAATGCATATAATTGCAGAAGAAGGGGTAGCTTCACATTGGGTATACAAAGAGACTAAAGATTCTCAAATAAACATAGATGAATTCGAAAAAAAAATGTCATGGTTAAGAAGGCTTCTTGATTGGCATAATGAAATGTCCGGAGATGAAGAATACCTTGATAATGTCAAAACTGATATTCTAAAAGATCAGGTTTTTGTCTATACTCCCAAGGGTGATGTTAAAGACTTGCCAACAGGTGCAACTCCACTAGATTTTGCTTATAGAATACACACTGATTTAGGGCACGATGCAGTTGCAGCAGTAATCAACGGTAAAATATCAGCCTTAAATGCACCTTTATCTAATGGAGATGTAGTTGAAATTAAAAAGTCAAAGTCAAACAGGGGTCCCAGTTTGGATTGGCTAAATAAAGATTTACGATACCTAATAACAGGAAGCGCTCAAACGAAAGTACGCCAATGGTTTAGAAAACAAGAAAAAGAAGCAAATATCGAACGAGGTAAAGATATAATTAAAAGAGAAATCAAAAGACTTGACATAAGAAACTTCCCTGAATTAGAAATAAGTCATAATCTAGAATTTGAAAATTTTGAAGAATTGTCAGAGGCTGTAGGAGTTGGTCAAGTATCGATCCAGTCAATAACTGAAATGATAAATCCAGTTAACCAAAATAATTTTTCCAATTATACTGACGAAGAAAATAATATAAATAGAAACAATGAAAACATTTTTATAATGGGAGATAATGAGTTTTCGATTGAAATATCAAAGTGTTGCAATCCAATTTTTGGTGAAGAAATTATTGGCTACCAAACTAAGAGTAAACTTGTTACAGTTTGTAGCCAAACTTGTAGAGCAAATACACAAGAACCAGAAAAAATTATACCTGTAGCCTGGAGGCATTCTGAATCAGCAATACCATCAAGAATTGAGATACGAGCATATGACCGCTTAGGCTTAATAAGAGATATTACAGACATCGTTTCATCTGAAAATATAAATATTCATTCGTTAGTTTCACAAGAACACCCAAAAAATAATATTTCTAATGTCTACTTAACAGTGTACACTACAGGAGTAGAACAATTAAGCAGACTATTTTCGCGTATTGAAACAATACCCGGAGTAAATAACGTATTTAGAGTGTATGAAAAATAAATATATAT
>CEUQ01189244.1_pt1 | contig 39223 bp, 33 predicted proteins | sample 361491 | NCBI WGS metagenome assembly CEUQ01 (sample SAMEA2622796, study PRJEB7988) | marine metagenome | biome: marine biome (ENVO:00000447); feature: marine epipelagic mixed layer (ENVO:xxxxxxxxx); material: "saline water (ENVO:00002010), including plankton (ENVO:xxxxxxxx)" | depth 120 m | reverse complement strand
AATAAAATTTTTTGTTTCACTATTTAAAGATAAATGTATAGAAACAAAGTCTGAATCTTTTAATAATCTTTCTAAATCAACAAATTCGCCTGGAAAACCACTCTTTAATTTTTTGCCATAATACGTAACATTCATTTTTAAATATTTAGCAATTGTTGCTACCTCTTGTCCAATTTTACCTGGACCAATGATTCCTATTGTAGAGTTATATAAGTCTTTACCTAACATCCAGTTAGGATGCCAGGGGCCCCACTCATTATTTCTAATTGCTAAATTTCCTTCTTGTAATCTTTTAGCCATCATAAAAATTAATGCTATGGTTAATTCTGCAGTTGATTTTGTTAAAACATCAGGGGTATTGGTAACTTTCACTGCAAATTTTTTTGCTGCATTTATATCGATATTGTCGTAACCAACTGCCATATTTGCAATAATCTTTAAAGAAGGATTGTTAGAAATTATATCTAAATCAATTTTCTCTGTAAGCATGGTTAGTAAACCCCAACATCCCTTGGATCGCTCCATAAGATTTTTTTTTGAAGGTGGGTTTTTTCCTTCCCAAACATCAACAGAAAAAAATTCTTCAAGTTTATTTATTAATTCTTTGTTAGGTAGTTGCCTTGTAACAAAAATTTTGTTCATAAAAAATAATTCCTTTTTTCTTTACTTTTTATTTTTATTTAAATATCCTAGAATTTCAACAGACTAATTAGATTAAGGAGATCATAAATATGACAGATCAAGAAAACAATGCATTTAAAGTGATTGATGTTCATGAGGCAAAGTCTATGATTGATAATCAAGATGTACAAATTATTGATAGCAGGGAAGTAGATGAACATGAATCTGGACATGTTCCTAGCTCAATCAATATCCCGCACATGGAAACATTCAATAGGATTTCTGAAATTGCTACTGACAAACCAGTTTTGTTCATTTGTAAGGCAGGACAACGATCTGCTGTCGCAGCAGAATTTGCTTTTGCAGCTGGTCTTACTAATGAGTTATATAATGTTGATGGTGGTCATGATGCTTGGATAGAAGCTGATTATCCAATAAGTTAAATTAATTTAAATTAGAAGACTCAGCTTTTAGTTTTCTTATTTTTTCTTTAGCTTCTTTTTCTGCATAGGGCAGTATAGTTTCCATAATTGGCATCACTGCATTTAATCGTTTTACTGTGTCTAATTCTTCAAGGATTTTTTGGAGTTTCTTTTTGTCCCAAAATGTAATAGCTTTCACTGCAATTGTGTCTGCAAGCTCTCCAGTTTGATTAGGGATAGTTTTATCAATTGCAAAACTTCCGCTAGCGATTTCGCTGAATTGAACAAATTTTTTGTATGCCTCTGAAACATCTGAAAAAATATTTTCATCATAAGAATTTATTTCATTCAATAATTTAATGTTTGCAGTGAGATATGGTTCTTCAGAAATGATATCAAGTATCTCAAATCTTTGAAGACCAATTGCTTCAATTAAAATCATTCCTGTCCTATCAAAAAGTGTTTTATTAATCTTAGCAGTTGTTCCAACTTTGTATATTTCAGGAAGTATTTCGCCAACCTCATTACCAGACCTAATGGAGACAACTCCAAAAGGCTCATTGTTATCGATACATTCATTAATTAATTGTTTGTATCTTTCTTCAAATATTTGTAGAGGCAGCGTCATTTTTGGAAATAAAACTGTCGATAATGGGAAAAGCCTTAAGTTGCTCATATTCTGCCTTGAAGCTGTTAGCTACTAGAATTTAATTGAAGCTCAGTTTGATTTTCTTGGTTGTGATCGAATAATTCTAGGACAACACTAGAATCATAGTATTGAGGTATGAAAATTGTGCCAGGGGCAATTCTGTCTGTAAGATCTACATCAATATTAATTTGAGTATCATTTTTTGTAATTGTGATTTGAGATTTATTATTTAATCCAATTTTTTCAGCATCCTGAAGACTAATCATTGCTTTTTGTTCACGTTCCATTGGATCAGCATTTAATGCATTTATTGAAGTTAATTCTCGTGATGTAAATAATGTTTTTCCTGCTAGTATGGTTATTTCTGGTAAGTTATTTTGGTTTTTTAAGTTTTTTGATACTAGTTTTGTAGATATTGCTTTTGAATCAACAGTTCTTGAGATGCCTGAAATTAAATTTGGATATTTTGAATAGTTATTATTTAAAGACCTTATATATTGCTCTAAATTGATTTTTATTTTTCCTTTATTCAATTTGCTATTTAAGCTATTAACAAAATCATACAAATCTATATCAGTATTTTTTATTTTGAATAAATTTTCTTGATTAAAATTATGCTTAAAAACATAACTACTAACATTTGTAGTTGTGCCAGATTTCAAATAAAAAGGTTTGTCTGGAATTATATATGTTGCATATTCACTTATAGTTGAATGAGCAGAGTCAATTACTATGAGATTTTCAAGCATTGACAAGGCTTTTTTTAATTCTTCTTGGTTTATTGCTCGTATTAGTGGATTATCTGCATGAACAATCAAACATTTAATTTCTTCGTTAATTATCGCATCAAGCATTTCATAGAAAGATTTACCATTTTGATTTGGCCTTATTTTCATGTCATCAAGTCCAACGATATTGGCTTCATTGGGTAGATAATATAATGATTGAGAAGCTTTTTCATCACAAAGTAAGCTTGCAAGATTTCCGATTTGCTGTGCTTGTTCAATTAATATATTTTTTGTATTGTTTAAATAATAATTTGGATGAGCAAAAACAATCGCTGCTTCATTTTTGTTTTTTTCATTCAATAAGTATGATTGAATTAATTCAACAGCAGAATCAAACTTATTCTTATCGATATAACTTAAATCATCCTTAATGTTAATTTGAGTTTGTTGAGTAATTGCAATATTAATTTTTTCAACTAATTTTGCTTCTTCACCTGACTTAATTTGTATCCAGCTCTTTGCAAATGGTACTAATTCATTCCATTTGGGCGAGATCACAATAAGATTTGCATTATTGTTCATTACTGCATCTTTAATTCGTAATGATGTTATTTGATGTGATTCTTCAAGATCAGTGGCTACAGCAATAATTAACTTTGAATCAGCGATATGTTTTGTATCAAAATTCAATTTTCGAACTTTAGAGATTTTTTCCCATGTCTCTATAACCGCTCTGTAATTTTCCCCATCGATATAATCTAGATTATTTGTATTTATGATTTTGTTTGCAAGAAAGTTTAATAGGGCAGCATCTTCATTAGTTGAAAATGGGGATGCAATGATTCCAATAGAATTAGCGCCATGTTTTTTAATAGTTGAAGTTAAATCTTCAGATAACTGCTCCATTATTTGTTCAAATTCATATAAATTGAATTTGCCATTTTCCTTTTTCATAGGGCTTGCTAATCTATCTTTTATGTTGATTTCTGAATAACCAAACCTACCACGAACACAAATTTGGTTTTGACTTGTTTGATTGATAGGAACAGGTCTCACGATGACAGGTTCGCCTTTATCAGAAATACCATAAGAAATAGTGCAATTCATAGAACAACCATTACAAACAGAGTTAGACCAATCAGTTGAAAGGCCACTCCATTTATTTGGTTTTTCCATTAATGTTGCGGTTGGACAAACATCTATACAGGCACCACAAAAATCGCAATTAGATTCATGCACTGCCCCTCCTGCTCCAAATGCTATTTTTGTTTCAAAGCCTTTGCCTGCTAAAGAAATTGCCCCAGTATGTCGAATATCTGCGCAAGCTCTAACGCATCTTGTGCATAGTATGCACATTTGTGGATCAAATTCTAAAAATGGATTAGCTCTATCTGGTTTTGGTGGTGGTGTTTCGTAATAAGATCTATCTTCTCCTACCCATGGTTCTTGCCATTCACCTAAATCAACAAGTTCTGTAGCTGTTTGTAGTTCACATCTATAATTCTTTGCACAGGTTAAACACCGATGAGTTACTACGTCATCTCGGAGACAAATTTCTCCAGGTTGACAATGAACACGTCTGTGGCAGGTCAAACATCTATCTGGATGATTAGTTGTAATAAAAGACATAACAGATTGTCTAATTTCCTTTGCTTGAGATGATTCTGTATTGATAACCATTCCTTCTGCAACTGATGTTGTGCAAGACAGCTGCATTGGAGTTGGTTTTGCATCTTTAATTTCAACTACGCAAGTCCTACATCCTGCATAAGGGTCTAATCCATCGATATAACATAAATTTGTTATTGAAAAACCATTTTCTTTTAATACTTCAACAAGAGGCTTGCCAGCTTCTGCGTCAATATTTTTACCATTAACAATAATATTTACCAAAGAACTGACTCCATTAACTTTTTCTGATAGGCAAGTGATGAGGACCTATAGGACCATCTTTACCAGCAGGGCTGACTCTTGATCTAGCAGTAGGAATATTGGTAATAGGGGGATCTATGCTTTCTTGATCTTGTCCATTAGGGTAACGTCCATTTGTCTCAATTAGATATTCTCTAGATTCTTTAGCAAGAGACTCTTTATTTCTATACATTTCTTCAAAAGTAAATACTGCATCGTTATATCTGCCGCCTGATTGGATGGCTTGATATGGACATGCTTCCGTACATAAACCACAATACATACAAATTCTAAAGTCTATTTCATATCTATCTATATTTAAAGTTCCATCATCTCTAGGTGAAGTTTCAACTAAAATGCAACCATCTGGACATGCTTGTGCGCATGTTGAACAACCTGTGCATCTCTCTTCAAACCATAATAAATTTGTTCTTGCTCGCGTAGGAACATTTCTATTTTGTTCAGGGTATTCAACTGTAATAGGCGGCCTGAATAAATGCTTGAGTGTTACTAGCATTGAACGCAATATACCAGTGCCATATACCATACTGTTTCCAATCAATGACTAAAAAAATTCTAGCATATATTTCTGTTGAAAAATTTAAATTAATATAATAAATTTTTTCTTTCAAATATTAAATTTTTTTAAAGCTTGATGATAGTCAGATATATAGTTCAAGTTGATATTTAATAATCGTGAATCTATTGTAATTGTTTTTACATCGAGTTCCTGAATTATACTTCTAAGCCCTGATTTATGATTTTTAATATTGAGCAGTTTGTTTGCTTGATTAATGTGAAATATTACCGGATGACGATTTTTGTTGTTAAAAAAAGGTTGTATTACTTCAAAATTTTTTTGAGATTTTACAAAATCCATGATCTCAGTGATAATTTTTATAGTTAAGGGCTGATCAACATTTTGCACTAAAAAATTATCAATTTTTTTTTCTTGATGATAAGATAAAATTTCTTTTACTCCAGATAAAATTGATGAATTTCTGCCTTGTGCCCAATCATGATTTATGATTGTATGCACATTGAGATTTTGAATTTTTTCTACAATCTTCAAATATTCACTACCAACTACTACAAAAATTTTTTCAATTCCTGCACTTTGCAGGCATTGAATGTTCCACTCAATTAGTGTTTTATCACCCCATGGTAACAAAGCTTTCTGTTGCATCATTCTTGAAGATTGGCCAGCTGCTAGAATTAAACCTGCACTTTTCATTTTAATTTCTCAACTTCAAGTTTCTTAATTGCTTGTATAAATAAAGCCGAAGCATGTTTTTTGTTAGCTGGCAGACCACCAATTCCTTTCTGAAGTTCCATGGAGGTGATCTTTTTCAATGTACTTATTGATTTACCAACTATATATTCAGCTCCATATGAAGCAATTGCTATCGTAGATGCACATCCACTTGTCAAAAATTTTGCATCAACAACTGTATTATTATTTAAACTAATAAATAGTTGCAATTCGTCTCCACAGACTGGATTTGAAACTCGGGATTGCAAATCAGGTGACTGCATAGTTCCAGCCTGTATTCTCTGATGAAAATATCTCATGAAATTTTTACTATAAGACTCTTCCATATTTTATTGCCTTAATTTTATATTCTTGCTTATATATTCAAATACATTGAAGAATTCATCTATATTCTCGGGTTGATAAAAAAGATTTGAATAAATGATCTCGCATTGTTTATTCAAAATAAAAATACTCCTATTTGCTTTTTTTTGATCATAATCGTATACGTTTAATTGCTTTGCAATCAAACCATCTTCATCACTAGCTATTTCAAATGGTAAGTCGTTTAGTGTCTTTGCAAAAATAGTTATATCTTGAATGGAATCTGTTGATACTGCGTAAGTAATAATGTCATATTTATGAATCGTTTCAAACTCTTCTTTAAAAGATAAAAGCTGCTTACTACATAATGGCGTATTATGTTCAGAAAAATAAATTAGCAATAAATTAGTTGCCTGTACTAGTTCTTCAATGTCAATCTTTCCATTTAAAGTTGTTAAGTTTCCAAATTTCATTTTTTACTAATCTTTCATGTATAGCAGCTCATCAATCGGAACGTTTTTACCAGCAATTTGCACTTTAATTTTCCCTAATTGTTCTGGTTCTAATAATTTTGCAATTACTTGATTAGTTTTAAAAAAACGTGCGGAATTATTAAAATTGATTTTACTTTCTTCCTTGATCAATTCAAAAATTCCTAGATTCACTAAACTTTGCCACTGTGGAATTAATGGATTAACTTGAAATTTTTTTTCTTTGAACCCCTTTTCCAATAGTGTAAAATTTACATCAGCTGTAATATCTACATTACCTGGTTCATGCAGAGGGCTGGCTAACATGTGATTTGTAATTGCTTTAAAAGTACCTTCTGTTTTCCATTTTTGAAATAAATTATCAGCCAAGTCACCATAATCAATAGTAATAATGTAGCCAGAATCTATCAGTTCAGCAATTTTTTGAGCAGTTTCATAGATTTTTGGTGCAACTTCAATGATGCAATTTTCAAATAAAGGCATTTCCATTTTATCAATAAAATTGATTATTTTCATATCACTTAAGATTTCTTCTTTGAAAGTTAATTCATTGTTTTCTGATATTGATACAAAAATTTCATTGATACTATTTTTATGTTTTTTTATTAAGTGAAATGGTAAACAATCGAAGAATTCGTTAGAGATGACTATTGCATCAATTTTTGTATTTTTATTTGAAAATTCATTTAGAAGAGTGAAATTAGCATTTATATCATAAAGATCTAACATTTTTTTTTGTTCATCTAGTCTTTTTTTACTTACATCTAATAATGTAATCTCAGCAACTTCAAATAGATCAGGATGTTGATTTTTTAACCATGTGCAAATGCTTGCCATGAAGATAGCAGAGCCAGCGCCAATTTCAACTATTTGAATATTTTTGGGTTTATTCATCTTTTGCCAACATTCATTAATTTGTTTTGCCCATAAATATCCAAAAATCGGGTGGACCTCTGGTGAAGTCTGATAATCTCCTTTGTTATTCCAGGATAAATCTTTTGTTGAATAATAACCAAAATTTTCATTTGTCATACAAGTTGACATAAAATCAGAAAAATTAATTTTTCCTTCATTGGAATTTATAAGTTTTTTTATTATTTTTTCTGTTGGAGTATCAAATGTAATTTGTGACATTGATATATCAATCTATCTTAACTTTTTTATTTTTTTGGTGATATAACGAAAAACCTTCAAAGAAGATAACTTTTAGTACTATTGATAACATAATTAAAGCACTTCCAAATACTAATATGCTTGATTCATCCATATAAAAGCCCATTATTGGTACTAAAATGACTGCTATATTACCCCCAAATCTCCGTGATTTTACTACGATAGCCGTAATTAAGCCAGTTGTACAAGCAATGCCAGATGCAAGCGGCATTAATGCTAAGACAGCACCACCTCCAGTTGCTACACCATTACCACCTTTAAATTTTAAAAATGGAGTAAAATCATGACCTGCAATAGCAGTTAAACCTGCTAAAACTGCAAAAGTTTCGTTAGGAGAATATAATTTGGCTATTGAAACGGCTATGATTCCTTTTAATATATCAATAGTACCTACAAAGTATGCATATCTCTTACCAAAATTATCCAGAACATTCATCATTCCTGGATTCCCACTGCCAATTTTGCGAATATCTTTTTGAAAAATTCTTTTTACCAAGATATATGCAGTAGGGAACGATCCTAAGAAAAAACAAATAATCAGTATTAATAATAAATTCATATCAAACCTTTATATATGATATTTTTATTGTAGCATCATATTACTAAATAAAAATAATATGATTTATATATCAACAAATTAAGTATGTTGCATGAAAATTTCCAATCCATTTAAACAGCTTTTTAATTTTTATGGTTGGGTTGTAGTTGCCGCATGCACAACTGCTGCATATTCGGCAGTTGTTTTCTACAATCCAATTTTAGGAGTTTTTGCCAATATTTTTCAAGAAGAATTCCAATGGAAGATGTCAGAAATTGCTTTAGCAATTACTATTGGTAGTGTTGGAGCAGCTATCCTTGCTCCGATAACTGGCATTGCGTTAGATAAATGGGGTGGACGCTGGGTCATTGCTGGTTCATCAATAGTCATGTTTTTTTGTTTAATTTTTCTTGCTTCATTAAATCATTTGTGGCAGCTTTATATTTTTTATGCTATTGGCCGCTCTCTTACATTTGGCATGACATCTGGAGCATATATTGCTGTAAACAATTGGTTTATAAAAAAACGAGGTCTAACAGTAGGTATTGTAGCTGCTGGTACTAGAGTAGCAATGGGAACTATACCAATACTACTTGCTTTAATCATTGGTATTAGCGGATCTTGGAGGGTAGGCTGGTGGAGCCTTGCTGTGCTAGTTGTAGTTTTAGGAGTTTTCCCATCATTATTATTTATACGGAAACGACCTGAAGATATGGGCTTGCTTCCTGATGGATTAGATAATAATTATGAATCTAAAGAAATCAATGAAGAATTTTCGTTAGAAAAGGATTTTTCAGTTAAACAAGCTTTAGGCACTAGAGCTTTTTGGTTTATTGGCCTAGGAGTGGGCTTAGGTTTATTCGGCCAAGGTTCTGTAAATTTTTTACAAATACCTCATTTAATTGATCGTGGATTATCACTCACACAGTCGACTGTGGTCGTGAGCGTTTTTTCAATAACAGCTTCGGTTGGAGGAATATTTGCTGGAGTGTTAAGCAGTAAGATTAGAATGCGTTGGGTTCAATCTTTTTCTATGCTAGGGATGAGTTTTGGAATATTTCTACTTATTAATGCAAATAGTTTTTTAGATGGCATAATTTATGGATTAGTATACGGTACTTTTTTTGGTTCTAACTTTACTATGCTTCAATCTATTTATGCAGATTATTTTGGCAGAAGAGAGATAGGTGCCATTCAAGGCTGGAGTAGGCCGGTTCAATTGTCAATGAATGCCTTAGGTCCATTTTTGGGAGGACTTTGGTATGATCAGACATCTTCATTTACAGATCCTTTTACTTTATATGCAATCTTATTTATAGTTGCTGCTATTTCTTTTGGTTTAGCGCAATATCCAAAAAGATAAATACAATCATAAATTATCTACGAAATATATAAAAATATTAATAAATGCTTAAATGTATTGACACTTTAGCAATTATTTGATTAGATTCCCAAATAAGGTAATTTTGATTGATTGGATGATTAATGCAGAAATTTTGTGACTCTGAATCACTCGCTGAATTTTTAGGTGCTTTCACTTTGTTATTTGTTGGTGCTGGTTTTGTAGTTGTTTCAGGTGGCGCTAATATTGTTGGCGTGGCATTAGCACATGGGCTTGCTATCGCTACAATGGTCGCAGCTTTTGGCTATATTTCTGGAGCAGTTTTTAATCCTGCGTTAACGATTGCATTGTGGTCCATAGGAAAAATTGATGGATTAAAGTCAGTTAAATATATTGTTTCACAATTAAGTGGTGCAATTGTTGGTTTTTTGGCAGTGAAAATGTTGCTTCTTCGAGAAGCTTCTATGGCAAACTTAGCAGTTCCTGCACTTAATGATGCCCTTTCTATGGTTGAAGGAGTATTTATAGAAGCAATTTTAACCTTCTTTCTAATGATTGTGATTCTTTCTGTTATTGATGAGAATGGACCATCTCAGATTGCAGGTTTAATTATTGGTCTTGTTATTGCAATGGATATTTTTGCTGGTGGTGCATTAACTGGAGCGGCAATGAATCCAGCTCGTGCTTTCGGCCCAGCTTTATTGGAAGGTCATTGGGACAATCATATTGTTTATTGGGTTGGCCCAATTTTAGGAGCAGTTGTTGCTGCTTTAGCACATAAATATGTGTTTGATAAGAAATAACTGGGGGTACATTTAGAAACTAATGTCTGCTGCATTTGAAACCCCCGCCGCATGGTAGATATTAGTTAGAGAGGATGGTTCAGCCATCCTCTCGTTTTTATTGCTTACCAGTTGATCCGTGACCTTCTTGGCCTCTTTTTGTGGCATCAAGATTAAGAACTTCATTCCAAATGAATTGCTCACTTTTTGAAACTACTAATTGCGCAATTCTTTCACCTTGTTTTATTTCGTATTTTCCTAATGAAGGCAAACAATATAATGTCACAAATATTTCCCCCCTATAATCAGCATCAATTGTCCCAAAACCAGCCATAATTCCTTTTAATGTTAATCCCGAACGTGGTCGAATTTGCACATCAAGTCCCGCAGGGATTGATATTGCTATTCCAGTAGGAACAAGTTGCGGTGCATCACTGATTAATATAGAGGGCGATTCTAAACATGCACATAAATCATAACCAGTAGCTAATTCAGATTGCTTAACCGGAATTGATGCATTTTCACGTAACTTTACTATGTCAATTTTATTTTGCATATTGTTAATACTTTAATAAATTTGCAGGAACTAAATTATGACGATGTTTTTTCCAAGCCCTTGCCTGACTTTGGAGTTAAAACTTCTATTGGGTAAATTTCCTTTTTTAACATTTCTCTAGGTGGATCAATATATATTGCTCCCCATCCACAGACCTGTTCACATAATCTGCATCCTACACATTTTTTTGCTTCTACTTCAGCAATTCCAAAATAGTCTTTATTTTTATTTGGTGAATCAGTTAAAGACAGTGCTTCAAAAGGACAAATATTCATACATAATTCACAACCAGAACCAATACAGTTGTCAGAAATTACATGTGCCAGAGGCAATTCTTTTCTTGGGAAAGTCCTTGCAAGGTCACCAAATTCATCTAAAATTGCTTCTGGTGGACATACAGCACCGCAAGCACCACAATCAATACATAATTCTGCATCGATAATATGAACTTCATTTCTAAGCCCAGTTATTGCTTCAACGGGACATTTTTTTGTACATGCAGTACATCCAATGCAGTTTTCTACTATTGTATAAGCCATAATTTTTTTCCTCAAAGTTGAGCAATATTTATGTTAAAATTACTTCATATAGATATAATCATGATGATATCAACATATATTAATTATAAATTAATATTGATTGTTAAATAAAGTTAGAAATTATTTTTTTATTATGGAGTTTTAATTGCCAATACAGCCTTCAATTGGAGCTCATGTTTCATCAAGTGGTGGATTAATTAATGCAGTGAAAAATGCAAGATTAATTGAAGCAGAATCTTTTCAAATTTTTCCCGGCCCACCACAAATGTGGCGTCATACACAATATACAGATCAAGCCATTGATGAATTTGTACAATCTAGAGAAGAGAATAAGATTAAAGAAATTTGGATACACAATATCTACTTAGCAAATATGGCAGCAGATAATGATGAGCATTTAGATAAATCAATAAATTCCGTAAAGGACGCACTTATTTTGGCAAACAAAATTGGCGCAGAAGGAGTAGTTTTGCACACCGGCTCACATAAAGGGAAAGGTTTTAATAAGGTGCAACGCAAAGTTATTAGTTCAATAAAAAATGTCTTAAAAAATGCTCCTGTTAATACTAAATTAGCTTTAGAAAATTCTGCTGGTCAAGGTGGTGCAATTGGAAGTGAATTTGAGGAACTTTTTTATTTAATTGATCGAGTTAATGATGAACGATTAGGTATATGCTTAGATACTTGTCATGCATTTGCTGCTGGATACGATCTTAGAAAAAAAGATATAATTGAAAAGATTGTTCAAGATTTTTCAAAGTCGATTTCTATGAAGAAATTATTTGTTTTTCACGCTAATGACTCTTTGATGGAATTAGGTAGTCAAAAAGATCGCCATGACAATATTGGTGAAGGACATATTGGCGTCAAAGGATTCAAGTATTTATTGAATAATAAGAATTTTAAAAATTTGAGCTTTATTTTAGAGGTTCCAGGATTCCCTAGTGAAGACAAGAAAAGCAAAGGTCCTGATTTAAAAAATGTACAAATATTAAAAAGTTTGTTGTAGGGCAATCTAGTTGCGAATCTCCCTTGGATGACCTGAGAGGCTTAAACATTCATCTTCCCAATGCAATAATTCTTCAAGAATGTTTTCATTGAGCCCTGTTTTTTCAACTGGCACTTCTTCTTTTCGTAATTCTTCAAGTAAAAAAATTGACATTTCTTTATGGCCCATAGTTGGGTCATTATTTTCTTCTCGAATTTTAGTCTCTAATTCAAACATAAGATCTAGAAGTTCAGCAGGGATAAAACCCCCTAGTTGATCGCTTGCTTGTTCAGCAATCCAATTAGCACATTCTTCAAGAATTTTATCTTCCATATGATACCATTACTTAAAACAATACTTGTTCAGCAACAAGTTCAGCAATTTCTTCAGGAGGCAATTCAAGAATTGTTGTACATACATCGAAAGTATGCTCACCCAATAGTGGTGCTGCTTTTTCCATACCAATTGGAGTTTGTGACATTTTCCAACCAGTACCATCATATATTCTTGTACCAGCTTCTACATGATCTAAGCTGACAAAATATCCTCTTTGACTTAAATGTGAATCTTCTACTACTTCTTGTGCATTTTGCACTACACCTGCAGGTATTTTAGCATCTTGTAAGGTAGCTTGTGCTTGTAAATGATCTAGACCAGATGTCCATGCAGAAATTATTTTATCAATTTGATCTTCTGCTTTTTTTCTAGATTCGAAATTATTGAATTCTTGTTTATTTAACTCTTCGTTGTCAATGATTTTTGTTAATGTTTGCCAATGACTTTCATCAATACAAGCAATTGTAATCCATTTTTCATCTCCATTCTCATCGTCTTTGCAGCGATAAACTCCATGGGGAGCAGCAAAGGCTACTCTGTTTCCAAGTCGCTGATGTTTAATTTTTGCGTTATCGTATGTGAATAAAGGCAAGGACATAGCTGCAATAGACGATTCATTTTGAGACAGTTCAACTTTTTGCCCCTTATTTGTTTTTTTTGCAATTCGTAAAGCACTTAAAATAGCAATATATGCATGCATAGGATTAACAACATAGTCTGGATAATTCGTTCCTACACCAACAGGTCTATTTTTATCAAATCCCGACAAATAATTCATTCCGCAAATTGCTGTTAACATAGCACCGAATCCTTGAAAATCTTTATAAGGTCCAGTTGCACCCATCATAGGCATATATGCTGCTACAATTTTTGGATTAACTTTCTTTATTGTTTCCCAGTCTACTTTTATTTGATTGGTTGCTCGATTTGTCATATTGGTAAGCATTACATCAGACCATTGAATAAGCTTTAATCCTAGCTCATATCCTTTTTCAGTTGTCAGATCAATTGTGACTGATTCTTTATCTGAATTATAATTATTGAAATATCCAGATAAGTTATATCCTCGCGCTCCTTTTGGTCGTGGTGCCATTGCTCTTAATCCATCTATTCTTTTTTCTGTTTCAAGCTTGATCACCCTTGCACCGGCATTTGCTAATGCTCTTCCAGCAATCGGTCCTGCACCAAACCAAGACATATCTAAAACATTGATGCCAGCAAGAGGTTTGTTTGTCATTTTATTATTTCCTTTTTTCGTAGTTCAGTGATTTTGTCATTTGTATAGTTTAATTGAGTTAATATTTTGTCTGTGTGTTCGCCCAAAAGTGGTGCAGGTATTCTTAATGAAGGTGGATTATTGCTTAATTGATAAGGAAATCCAGGATATCTTAATGATACATTACGTTTTGTATCATTAATTTCTTGGAACCAGTTACGTTCTTTTAGGTGCTCGTCATTTGAGATATCTTCTGGAGTGCTAATGATTCCGACTAATACTCGATTTGATTGACCATATTCATAGATGTATCTTGCAGAGTAAGAATTCATGAAACTTGTTACTATGTTTTCAATATGATCTAAAAACTCTCTTGTTTTATCTTTTGTCTCTTCATCGGTCAATAAATTTCTAAGATTTGCACCGTTCATTTGCGTTTGTATAAATGTCCAGTGAGGCTCTTCCTTTAAGTCACCTGCCATATCATGTTTGTCCATCATTTCAACTAAGCCTGCAAAACCTGCTCCGGCAGTCCCTGTTGTCATCATATAAACCATACCCTCTTTGCATTCATACAAACCAAATCCTGGGAGGTTCATTGGATTTACTTGACTGCTTTCACCAGTTCTTTGTGGAATGAATTCTCTAATATCCCAATTTTGCATTGCAATTTCTTGTGCAATTGAAAGTGATTCTTGCATTGAAACTTCTACAAGTTGCCCACCTGAATTATTGAATTCCTTACTGTATAGCGCAGTTAATGCCCCAGCTGCACCATGCATTGAAGCGCAATGGTACCCTTGTTGATCTGGGAGGTTTTCTGGAGGGCCATCTAGAAAACCAGCTAAATTCATTACTCCTGACATAGCAACACCTGTTATGTCAGCATATGCCCAATCAGCTTTATCCCCATGTGTACCCCATCCAGTTATGGATGTATGAATTAATTCTGGATTTATATCGATTAATTTTTTGTGGGTGATACCTATTTTTAACTTCTCTTCATTAGACCAGGATTCTATCAGTATGTCTGAATTTTCGATTAATTTATGAAATATCTTCAAGCCTTCTTCGGATTCTATATTTAAAGCAATACTTTGTTTATTGGTATTTAAAAGTATGAATTGCAGGCTATTTTCTGGACTTTCAACATTTGGTAAATATGGAGCAAAATTTCTTGTAGAATCTCCTTGAATTGGTTCAATTTTAATTACATTTGCTCCTAGATCAGCTAGAAGTTTACCTGCATAATGTCCAATGGCACCTGAGGCATCTAAGACATTGATGTCATTTAATGGTGCATTATTCTCCATTTATCATATCCTTTAACTCATCCCACTCTCTTTTTGACATATTCAATTCTTTGTGAGTAGGCAATTCTCCATTTATCATGTTTTTTATTGCCGACCATGCTGTTGCAGATAGCTTAATGCCATTCATCTGGTATTCAACAAAAGCTTTATATGTTTCAGGTACCCATTTCTCCACAATATTTAATATTATGTTTGCATATTCTCTAATCTCTAATTGTGCATGTGAATCTGCGCGCAATCGTAAAAAATGAAGTAAATTGTGCAAATCAATTTTCCAATACCATTGTGTATAATAATTCAGTGAAAGATTCATTCGTGCAAGCTCTCTAGCAAGTCCTTGACGCTCAGCATTTATTTGATTGCCCTGACTGTCTACATTCATCATTTTTTCATAGTTGTCGTATAAATTTAAGGCATCATTTTTTAATATCTCTAAAACTTCACTAGCTTCATCGCCAGTTAAAACTTCGTCTCGTCCTTGCCTGTTACTTTGTGATTGTGCTCCTAGATTATTAATATTTGGTACATAAAATTCATTATCTAGTATTGAATATCTTGCTGAGTATTCATTTATATTTGCTGTACGATGTCTAACCCATTGTCTTGCTATAAAAATTGGCAGCTTGACATGCAATTTGATTTCACACATTTCAAAAGGTGTTGAATGTGAATGTCGCATAAGATATTTGATTAAACCTGAATCTTCAGAAACTTTCTTTGTTCCTTTTCCATAAGATACTCTTGCAGCTTGAACAATTGCTGAATCATCACCCATGTAATCTATCACTCGCACAAAACCATGATCTAGAACATTGAAAGGTGTATATAAAATTTTTTCAACTTCTGGTGAAACAGCACGTAGTGTAGAACTGGTTTTTCCTCTAAGTTCGCTAATCTCATCTAGTTGTTCTTGTGTTAAATTATCTTCTATGGCCATCATTATCTCAAACTATAAATAACTCACTTTACTTTTTGTAACGCTAAGCACGCATTTTGTCCACCTAAACCAAATGAATTTGACAGCGCTATATTTATTTCTTTTTCACGTCCCTCCACTGGAACAACATCAAGATCGCATTCTGGGTCAGGATTTTCGTAATTTATAGTTGGAGGCATGAAGTTATTTTTCATAGATAAAATAGTAGCAATAATTTCAACCCCACCAGCACCTGCAGCTAAATGTCCAATCATAGATTTAGTTGAAGAAATAGGTGTTGCGTAAGCCTTTTCTTTTCCAAGAGCAATTTTTATCGCCCTTGTTTCTGTTTTGTCATTAAACTGAGTACTTGTACCATGTGCGTTGATATAATCAACATCATTTGGGCTTAAATTTGAATGCTTTAAAGCTCTACTGATTGCTAATGCTTGTCCGTCTGCATCTGGTGCTGTATCATCAACTGCATCAAATGACCATCCCATGCCTAGCAACTCAGCATAAACTTCAACATCTCTTTTCCTTGCAGATGATTCTGACTCTAAAAGAACTACTCCGGCACCTTCACCTAAAATGAAACCATCACGATTCATATCAAACGGTCTAGATGCTTTAGTTGGATTTTGATAATTTTTTGATAATGCACCAAGTCTTCCCATTGATGCTAATGATAGCCTCGAAATCATTGCCTCAGCACCTCCAACAAGCATCGCATCGGCTTGTCCATTTTTAATAATATTGTATGCATGACCAAAAACATCAGTTCCTGATGCACATGCAGTATTAATAGTTGTATTTGGTCCTCTAATACCGAACTCTCTACCGATTCTTGCAGCAGCCATATGTTGCCCCATTCTAGTTATAATAAATGGATCTACTCGATTAGCTCCCTGTTCAGTTAATTTATCCCACTCAGGACCCATATTGAATGCATCACCAGACGTAGCTATCATTACACCAATATTATCTCTAGTACTATCATTAATGATGAATCCACTATCTTCTATCGCTTGAGCAGCAGCAGCAAACCCTAATTGAGCAAATCTACCAGTTCGTCTTGCTACTTTTTTATCTAAATATTTCTCTGGAGTAAAATCTTTGACTTCACCAGCAATTCTAACTGGCAGATCATTAACTTCAAGTGACTTCACCGAATCTATGCCATTGATGCCACTTGAAAGATTATTCCAAAATTCATTTGGATCATTGCCAATAGGATTAACCGTGCCTATTCCAGTAATTAATATTTTATCATTAGAACTATTACTGATAGCCATATGTTACCTAAAACACATTATTTGAAAGATTTTGTAAGAATTCCCGAATATTTAATGCTAGTTGACCTGGTTGATCAGTAGGTACTGCGTGTCCAGCTTCCTCAATAAGAGAGATTCTTGAACCAGGCATTCTTCTGTGCATTCTTTGCATCACTTGTGGTGTAATTAGATCTGAATGAGTGCCTCGAACAAACATTGTAGGACATTGAATCCTATCAATCAAATCCCATAGGTCAGTTCCTTTTTTTTGAACGTTCCCATCTAATGGTCTAGAAGTTGGGTTTTTGAATTCGGGATCAAAATCCCAATAATAAAATTGATCTTTTTCATCCATTTTCAAAATGGATTGAACTCTTCGACGTAATTGATCATTGCTTGCATAAGGGAAATAATCTTTAAATAGTGCCATAGCACTTTCCACTGAAGCAAATTTATCACCAATAGCAACAAGTTTTCTAATATTCTCAACACCTTTTCTTAAAACGTCTGGTGCTGCTTCAACTATTACCATTGCTGTCATAATTTCAGGATTGTCAGCTGCATAAGTTATTGCGTTTGCAGCACCCATGTCATGTCCGACTAATGAAATACTTGTTAATTTTTTTTCTTGGATTATCTTATTTAAATCATCAACTTGAGCAGCTCTACCATAATCTAAATCTTTTGAATAACTACTGTTGCCATATCCTCTCTGATCAATTGCAATTATATGATAGTCTCTTGACAAATCTTGTGCTGCATCATCCCAAATCCGAGAAGTTTCAGCATAACCATGAAGCATTACTATAGCTGATTTGGATTTTCTATTGCCCCAGCTTCTGCAATGAATACTTAATCCATTTATATCCAATAATTCTTCTTTTGCTTTATCAGTTACAACCATCAGCCACCTACCTTCAATAGACTTATTGCAAAAATATACTTTACTTTATAAGCACAATGCTTATGCTAGCACTTCTGTGTTCCTTTGTCTAAGGCAATATTGCATGGAATCTTCTCTTGATTAAAAACAAACTGCCATAGATAGTATATTGTATGGTAATTCCTTAATCTGCAACCAATCTTTTCCTCGATTATGTGATGCCCAAACTTTTTTATCATATCCTAGAAAAGCAGTATCTTCACTGTTAGGCAACTTCATAATGCAAATTTGATTTTTATATTTTGTTTCAGCACTAATATTTAGATCAAATTCTTGAGAAGATGACGCTGTTATAGTCATTAACTTGTAGTCAGATTTACCATTTTGATTGGTTACTGTAAGAAACAATGCATCATCATGATCTTTAAAAACAATAGCATTAACGATATTGAACTCGTTGTTTATATTAGTAATTTTTTTCCAATTTAAAGCAAAGTCATCTGTTCGATAAAGACTGTTTTCACTGAAGGCATATAGGATTTCATTATCATTATTGACATCTAAGATGAGCCTAATATTTTCATCAATGCCATCCGAACTCCTTACCCAGCTGCTACCTAGATTATGTGAAATCAAAATGCCTACTTGATCAATTGCAATCAGGATACTGCCGCTTATTTCTATAATTGATTGAATCTTTTGACTATTTTTTTTAGTAATAAATGTTTCTATCGAGCCATTGCCAATATAGCTTTGTATTCCTTTTGATTCTTGCCAGGAATCACCATTGTCTTTTGAAATAATCAGTTTAGTGGGCAAGACTCCTGCAATGATCTCATTATTTTGTGTGATTTTTAATGAAACTATTTCGCCAGACCATTTAAGCTGCCATTGCCCATTTTCTGTACGTACGAACAATCCTTGATTTTTAATAATTGCAGCCGTTAAGCCATTTTGATTACTCTCAATATATTGGATATGTGCCTCATTTATTTCACATATTGGTTCACTGTCTGGCTTAAAAACGAATAGCCCTTTGTTAGTTCCTAGAAATAATCCATTCATTTCTTACTCATAATCTAATTATAATTTAGAATACATATTTTAAATATCTTTAGTAGTATAGACCAGAGTATAATAAGAACTGAAAAAATGAACAAAATATTTTCTTATATTAAATTAAATTTTTTTGTAAAAACATCAATCGTGATAGGCATAATTTTAATGCTTCTTTTCGGGCTGCTGTTTTTTTTAAGTGAAGAAAATACTTCTAATGATATAGAGAATTTAAGATCTCAAGGATATTTATCAGATGATATTGGAATCGAATTTCATCAATTTAACTTAACTAGACTAAGTTCAGGAACTTTATTTGGTGATCAAAAAAAATTATTATCATCTAATGATTTAGTAAACAAACCATATTTATTAAATTTTTGGGCTACTTGGTGCGGGCCTTGTAGAGCTGAATTTGATGAACTAGAATTGTTGTGGAATGAGGATAATTTAGTCATAGTTGGGGTTAATGTAGCCGAAGAAACAAATGATGTAGAAAAATTTGTTGAAGGAGTAAGTTCGACTTTTGAAATTGTTTTAGATCAAGATAGTTCTTTCTCTTCAAAATACAATGTAAGAGGTATTCCAGTTACATTTTTGATTTATAATGATAAGGTGTATTACAAATGGACTGGTCCTATAAGCCCGAAAAGGGTAAGAGATCAGATTGTATTACTGGAAGAAAGCGGCGTTATGCAATGAGAGGTATTTATGGCGACTAAAGGACCATTAGATGGCATTAAGGTTTTAGACTTAAGCTGGATTTTATCTGGGCCATTTGCAACTATGACGCTATCTGATTTAGGCGCAACTGTTGTGAAAGTTGAACGGCCTCCATATGGAGATTTAGGCAGAACTACTAGACCCATTATTGATGGAGAATCAGGCTATTTCTTTTCTGTTAATAGAGGTAAAAAATCTATATCAATAGATTTAAAAACTTCTGAAGGTAAGAAAATTTTTCTCGATTTAGTTAAAGAATTTGATGTAATTGTAGAAAATTTTACTCCAGGCGTGATGGATAAAATAGGCTTATCTTATCAAGAGATTAGTGCTGTAAATGAAAAAATTATATATGCTGCTATTTCTGGATATGGTCAAACTGGTCCCTGGAAAGATCGTCCAGCCTTGGATGTTATTGCTCAAGGCTCAGGTGGGATACTCTCTGTGACTGGAGTGGATGGAGGTCCGCCAATTAGACCAGGAACTTCATTGGGGGATATAGGTGGAGGAATATATTGTGTAATCGGAGTGCTTTCTGCAGTTATTGAAAGAAATCAATCTGGTAAAGGCCAATATATTGATATTTCTATGATGGATTGTCAAATTGCAATTCAAGAGAATGCTTTTATGCGTTGGCATTTAACAAATGAAGAACCAAAAAAACTCGGTACTCGTCATCCTACCGCAGTCCCATTTCAAGCATTCCCCACTTCAGATGGCTGGATAGTTGTTGCGTTATCTTGGGGTGTTCCAGAACAATGGAATTTACTTTGTTCAGTGCTTGGGCTAGATTCGATGATTTTGGATGATCGATTTGCAACTGCTGAAAAAAGAACTGATAATCATGCTGAACTGGAGCCAATACTGAATGAAGCATTCAAAATTAAAACAACAGATGAATGGATAGAAATGTTGTTGCCAATGCATATACCATGTGGTCCGGTAAATTCAATTAAGCAAGTCAGTGAATCCGAGCAGGCAAATGCACGAGAGATGTTTGTAGAAGTTCCACACAAGACATTAGGCAATGTCAGATTAGTAAATAGCCCAATTAAACTTTCTCGAACACCTGCAAAAATTCAAGGAACAGCACCAGATATGGGTCAGCACACCAATGAAGTGCTTGAATCACTTTTAGGTTTAAGCCAAGAAGCAATTAATGAGTTAATCGAAAAAAATATTGTTTGGGATAAACGAGCAGAACCTGATTTAGAATAGTATAATATTAAACTCACAAGATGTTTTTTTTGTGAGACTTGCACGATAATCAATATTATTTGATACTAAAAAAGTACTTTGTGTACTTTATACACAAACACTTAAAAGAATGCAATATATTTATTGAAGGGTTATAGATGTCAGTGAGAAGAACTGCATCCATTGGTGATATTAGAAACGAAAAACTTCTATATAAACGAGCTCATGAGCATGACGCCTGTGGTATGGGTTTTGTTGCGTCTATTGATGGTAAGAAAAGTCATAAAATTGTTCAATTAGCTATTGAGGGGGTAGTGAATCTAACTCATCGAGGCGCTGTTTCAGCTGATTCAAAATCTGGGGATGGGGCTGGTATCACTATTCAAATCCCAAGCTTACTTTTAAAAAAAGAAATGGATTCTCTCAAAGATTTCGATGAAGGTGATTTTGGTGTTGCAATGTGTTTTATGCCAAGTGATGATGCAGATTTAAAACAAGCAAAGGATATTTTTGAACAAGCAATTAATGATACAGATCTAAAATTAATTGCTTGGCGCGTTGTTCCCGTTAATGAGGATGTACTTGGTGGTACTGCCAAGGATTCTGCTCCCAAAATTTTACAAGCAATAATTGAAAAGAATTTATCAATTATCCAAGGTGCAGCTTTCGATCGTTCATTATACTTAGCACGAAAACGAGCTGAATCAAATTATAAAAAGAAAAATATTAATGCCTATATTGTTTCAATGTCTGCTAGAACAGTTGTTTATAAAGGGCTAATGGTTGCAGATCAACTTCAAGAATTCTACTTAGATTTAAAAGATGAAAATACCCAATCATCTACAGCTCTTCTGCATCAAAGATTTGCTACAAATACATTGCCAAATTGGGAACTTGCTCAACCTTTTCGAGTAGTTGCTCACAACGGTGAATTTAATACTTTATTAGGTAATAGAAATTGGATGCATGCAAGAGAACAGGCGATGACTTCTGCTATATGGAAAGACAGCATAAAAGACCTTTTGCCAATTATTCAACCGATTGGATCAGATACAGCTTCTTTTGATGAAGCTTTTGAATTACTGGCTTATTCTGGAAGAAGTCTAATGCATTCACTCATGATGTTGATCCCTGAAGCTTGGGAAAATATGCCAAATTTGAACCCTGCTCTACATGCATTTTATGAATATCATGCTTGTTTAACTGAACCATGGGATGGGCCTGCTGCTGTTGTTGCAACAAATGGTACAGTAACAACAGCAATTATGGATCGAAATGGACTACGCCCTGCGAGGTATCAAGTAACTAATGATGGAGTCGTAATAGTTGCTTCAGAGGTTGGCCTTATAGACATTGGGTTAGAAAATGTTGTGGAATCTGGCAGGCTTGGCCCTGGTCAGATGATTGCTGTTGATAATGTTAGAAAGAAATTTTTACACAATGATGAAATTAAATCAGAGGTTGCAAGCAGAAAACCTTATGCAAACTGGATAAAAGAAAATCTTATTCATCTTTCAGATTTTAATGAAGCTTTTGATAGCAGTGAAGATTCGTCTGAATTTTCTCTAGATCAATTAAAAATTATATTTGGTTATTCAAGAGAAGAAATTGACACTGTAATCAAGCCAATGTCTGAGTCTGCAAAAGAAGCTGTTGGTTCAATGGGGGATGATACACCTCTTTCTACATTGCAGGATGATCCAAGATTTTTGTATTCATATTTTAAACAGAAATTTGCTCAAGTTACTAATCCGGCTATTGATTCCATCAGAGAAGAAATTGTCATGTCTCTTGATACCTATCTTGGACCAAGAAGATCAATTTTGGAATCTAATCCTGAAGCGGCTAAACTGATCCATTTAAATAGTCCGCTACTGACAAATAATGAACTGGCACAATTAGAGAGTTTAAATAAAGAAAATTTTAAAATCAGTAGACTGCGTGCTGTTACCTCTAATGATGTTGATAAAACTACTTTAGTAAAATCTATTGATCAATTATGCACTGAAGCTATAGAAGCAGTCCATAATGGAACGTCGGTTTTGATTATAAGCGACAAAATATTCAAAAAAAATGAGGCTCCTATCCCAATGATTTTAGCCATTGCTGCAGTGCACCATCACTTAATTGCAATGAATTTACGAATGAATGTAAGTCTTGTGGCCGAGGCTGGCGATGCAAGAGATGTACACCACTTTAGCGCCTTAATAGGCTTTGGTGCTAGCGCAGTAAATCCATATCTTGTCTTTAGAATTTTAGACGACTTGGTTAATAATGATTCCTTCGAAGATATTGATTTGGCGAGTGTTCTGAGAAATTATAATCAGGCAGTTGATACAGGTATATTAAAAATAATGTCTAAAATGGGAATTTCAACTGTTGCAGCTTATCATGGTGGGCAAATTTTTGAAATTATTGGATTAGCAAATGAAGTCACTGATAAGATACTTAGTGGAACGTCACATTCAAATATTGATGGAATAAGCTTTGATGATATAGCCAGCGATATTGCTTACAAAGCTTCAAGTGCTTTTTTAGAAGATGCGAAGATTAATGCAGGTGGCTGGTATAAATTTAGAAGAGATGGTGATTATCATGCTTATAATCCACAAGTATGGCGTGCATTGCAGCGTGCTGCACAAAATGGTTATGATGAATATAAAGAATTCACAGATTTGGCATATGCTCGGCCACCAACTAAGCTAAGAGATTTACTTGCATTCCATTCTGACAGAGAGCCTATTGATATAAAAGAAGTTGAACCAACCTCTGATATTGTCAGACGTTTTCAAACAGGCGCCATGTCTTTAGGTGCATTAAGTCCTGAAGCACATGAAGACCTAGCTAGAGGTATGAATATATTAGGTGGTCGTTCAAACACTGGTGAAGGAGGAGAGGATGCACAGAGGTATCTTCCTAATGGAACAAAAAAAGATGCCAACTCTCAAGTCAAACAAGTTGCAAGCGGTAGATTTGGGGTAACTCCTTCATATTTAGTTGCAGCAAATGAACTAGAAATTAAAATATCTCAAGGCTCTAAGCCTGGAGAAGGTGGGCAACTACCTGGCTTTAAAGTAGATAAATATATTGCAGAGTTACGTCATGTAATGCCAGGCACACCATTAATTTCACCTCCACCACATCATGATATCTATTCAATAGAAGATATTGCACAGTTAATTTATGATTTAAAAATGATCAATCCTAATGCTAAAGTTTGCGTTAAGCTGGTTGCTGCAGAGGGAGTGGGCACAATTGCTGCAGGAGTTGCAAAAGGATATGCAGATGTTATACAAATTTCAGGCGCAGATGGAGGAACAGGCGCTTCTCCTTTGTCATCTATAAAATATGCAGGCAGTCCATTTGAATTAGGTTTAGCAGAAACACAACAAGTTCTAGTAATGAATGATTTACGCGGTCGTGTCACTTTACGGACTGATGGAGGCATGCATACAGGTAAAGATATTGTTGTTGCTGCTATGCTAGGTGCTGATCAATATGGTTTTGGAACATCTGCTCTGATTGCTCTAGGCTGCAAAATGGCTCGTCAATGCCACTTAAATACTTGTCCAGTTGGGATTGCAACCCAACGCGATGACTTACGTGAAAAGTATATTGGTACACCAGAGATGTTAGTAAATTATTTAAATTATATTGCTATGGAAGTGCGTGAAATTCTTGCTTCTTTGGGATATAAATCAATAAACGATATTATTGGCAGAGCTGATCTTCTTCAGCAAGTTTCAGAATATGAAGCAGATAGATATAGAAATGTAGATTTATCAAAAATGATTACAGCTATTGATCCAGAACATACATTGCCTCATTCTGTGCAATTAGAAAAAAATGAACGACCAAATAATATAATTTTAGATGATAAGATATTGGATAAAATTCAAGAAAATATTGATGCTGCAAAACCTTCTCAAGAAACTTATGAAATAAATAATACAAATCGTACTGTTGGCGCACGTGTTTCAGGCTATATTTCTAAAAAATATGGTGATGCAGGCTTGCCTTATGGCACAGTTGATCTTACATTCAATGGTTCAGCTGGCCAGTCTTTTGGGGCATTTTTGTCAATTGGTATGCGTCTTACATTAATAGGAGAAGCTAATGATTATGTTGCCAAAGGCATGAGAGGAGGCGAAATCGTCATTATGCCTGTAGAAAACAGTAATGAATTGTATCCTCCTGTTTTAGCAGGTAATACTGTTTTGTATGGAGCAACAGGTGGCAATTTATTCGTTCGAGGACATGTAGGAGAAAGATTTGCAGTAAGAAATTCTGGAGCGCGTGCTGTAGTTGAAGGTATTGGTGACCATGGTTGCGAGTATATGACAGATGGTGTTGTTGTGATACTTGGTGAAACTGGAAGAAATTTTGGAGCAGGTATGTCTAATGGCATGGCCTTTGTTTTAGATGAAAAAGGTGATTTTAGAACACGAATTAATGAAGAATTGGTTGGTTTAGAGCAAATAGGATCAGAAGAGGACATTGAATTATTAAAAGAGCTGATTCAAAGACATGCAGGTTTCACAAATTCTGAAATTGCAAAAAACATATTATCAGATTGGCAAACTTACTTACCAAAATTTTGGAAAGTAGCTCCAAAATTTGCTGCAACTGAGGATGGTGCCATGGTTATTGCGAGAAAGCATCTTAAAAAACTACATCGCATGCATTAATTATGATTTATTCTAGCCAATTTGATATATATTTTTCGACATTAAATCTTCGATTCAATCCTTGATCATTCATATATCGAATTTTACCGAAAATAGGCCTATCAAACCAAGGCCTGTCATGTGTCCCGCCAATTGACCACATGATGCCCGTATAACCATTTGGATCCCCTCCATCTATAGAATAATGGTCATTCAAATAAATAGCTTTCTCCAATGCTTCATCAACAGTTGTTGACCACTCAAGAATTTTTTTTGCCCAGTACATTCGCATGTATCCATGCATTTTACCTGTTTGCATCATTTCTGATTGAGCAGCATTCCAGGCTTTATCATGTGTTTTTTTTGCAATCAATTCATTGATTGAATAAATAAATTCTCTAGTATCTTTTTTGTGGGCTTCTAAAGAATCATAAGCCCATTTTTTAAAACCATTTTTTGATTGATAATTGTCGCTATAAAAGCAAAAATTATCTGCAAGCTCTTTTCTTACTATTAACTCTTCAAAAAATGCATTAATGCTATCTAATTTAGTATGCGCGCCTTCGAAGGAAGCTAGCTTGCCTTTCTTAAAGAGTAAGGGTTCATCATCACAAATTTTTAAAATCTCTAGTATGATTCTTAATGATGAAATTTGGCCATAATGCAGAAAGGGACTTAAGTTACTCTGCCCATCTATTGTAGGGTCATTTCTAGATATTGCATAATTATCCAATCGATTATCTATAAAATCTTTAAGTGTTTTCATTGCATGCACTTCACCAGACTTTTGTTTAATCATGCTTCCATTGCTTACGATCTTCTGGCATAGAGCCCGTACTTTTTCCCAATCATTAACACGAGCCTCCCTGTTCCATTGATACGGATGCTTAGTTATTTTTTCTGGCTCAATGAGCCAATCCTTTAATTTTTTATATATTTTATTTCTGATTGTATGTGCAGCATATTCTTCTTTATTTGATAAGACCCATGCAGGAATTATATTATGTGTATCAACGATTGTAATTTCACAATTAAGTTTAGATATCAGCATCGATTGAATTTTTTTTGGTCCTTTCAACGGGCTGAAATCAAGAACAAGATATTTAGGGTTTAAATCTTTCAAAATAGCAAGCATCTCATTTTTTGGATTACCTATTGTAAGAATGAATATAATGTTTTTTTTCTGACAGGCGCTCTCAATTTGCTTTAACCCATCAATCATGAATTTGTAATGCTCTTGCGAGCGATGACCAACATTCAGTCTAATATTAAATAATACAGCTAATGGTAATTTTTCTTTTTTTGCGTGATTTTGAGCATGTATTAGCGCATGATTGTCTGTAATGCGTTGATCTCGACTCATGAGATAAATTACACAATTACCATTTGTGTTATTGTTTGTTCTGAGTTGGTATTCTCTGTTGAGCATACTTACCACTAGTTATTCATATCTTAATGCTTCAGCAACCGCAACCTTGGATGCTTTTTGAGCAGGTATTAGAGTCATGAGCATTACTGCTATGTATGCAAGAGCTAGGAACCATATAACTCTCAACCAAGGTACATAAAATTCAAATTCATTTGCACCGCCTCCTAGGGCATCTGGAGAGTTTATTAGGTTATATGACAAGCCAACTCCTAGCACAATACCTAGGCTAATGCCAATAAATGCAATGAATGATGCTTCAACAAAAAATGCAATCGCTGTCATTTTTCTTGTAAACCCTATGGCTCGCAACATACCTATTTGTTGTCTACGTTCTACTACAGCTCTGAATGAAATAACACCTAATGCGGCAATGCCAACAAGTAAGCCGAGACCCATAAATGCTTCAAATAAAATTTGGAAGCTTTGTGACTGACTTGTTTCATCTTTTTGTACTTTTGCAATTGAAGTTGCTTGTATGCCTGTTCCAAATAATGATGATTCGATATCAGCTGCTACAGATAGCGCATTTTTATCAGAAGAATCTTCCAATTGCAAATAATGTGTTGATTTCATAAAAAATTGTTTTCCATCATCGAACCTGTTATCAAATATTTGCCTTAATGTTTGATCGCTGACAATCATATTGCCAAAGTCTGCAATGAAACTTTCACTTGCAGCGTCTATGATTCCTATGACCGTGATTTGTGTTTTCTCAACTTGGTCAGGCCATGTTAATGTCAATCCAGAATTTTCTATCTCTTCAGCGGAGTCTAGATATTCGGGAGGCCGAGGCTCTATAATCATTGTGAACGGCTTCCACCCACTTGTATTTCTTAATTCTTCATATGCCGGTAACGCTATATTGTCAGCGCTGGGGTCACCAAAAGGTCCTCTTGGCTCAATAACTCTCTCGCCAATAACTGCATAGTTTGTGTTTACTGCTAAAGCTGTAAATATGTCTTTAGCGGATTCATATCCTTCAGCCATGCCCTTGATGTTCAATGCATTAGATGTTAGAAATGATGCATTCGCTCCTGAGATGTTGAGTTTGCCTTCAATCATTCCATCAACTTGTTCGATATCAGGATGGTCTTGTGCTTCAACATTTATTCCCCAGGTATCGAGCCGACTAAATTGAGTAATACTTGTAATATCTACTTTACCTGACGCTTGCAATGTGGAAGCAAGATTATTAATTGGCTTAATGCCTGGAGGTGTTTCAACAAGCACTTGAAATCCACCTGTTGATGTTTCTCCCCCTAAAAACAATTTTGTAAAGTTTGCATTTAATATCGTTGTGACAACGATGCCAAATACAACAAGCGTAAACATTGCAATTGTCATACCAGTTCGGAATTTAGATGCAAGTGGAAAAGAAACAGCAATTTTTAGTGCAGGCACTAGCTCTTTAAACCATCTGCCACCTAGTCCAATAAGACCAACAATTTTATCAGCATTAAAAATGATAAACATCGTACTAGCTGCTGTCATGAAAATACCGCTAACAAAAAACATTTCTATGCTGCCATCAAGCTGCTCGTGTCCAAGACCAAATAAATTAAAAAATGCATTAATTGGGTCATTCCATGTATTTGCTTCTTCAATAAAAATATTAAATGGCAATGGCAATAACCAAAACCACAGTAAGACTATACTGCTCAAGGTATATAATCGGGCAGGACTCTGACCAAAATATACACCAATAATGGGTAATGCAAGCAAGACTATAGAAGCACCTGATGTATAAGCAAACAATTGATTATTACTCCAGCCTCCCCAATATATAAGATATAAGCCAAATATAATCCCTATTACAGCCCAGCCGACTGAACTACTGTATCGTTTACGAAATTTATCAATGCGTAGCAATCTGACTAAGAAATAGCCAATTATTGGTGGAATAAAACGAAGTATACTAATGCAGCTTGCAATTGTTGCGAACAGAAGTTGCTTGAATGAACTTGCAGATTCACTAAATAATTGTGGCTCAGGGATATTACGAATTGCACGCACAATGTTTAAGTTTGCAGCACGCCAAGAAGCAAAAACCACAGTAATAAATGTTAATACTGCTCCAGATGTATAAGCGATAATTAAGCTTTGCGGTTGCATATTAAATGCCAACGTTACACCAAAATCGGAAAACGCTTGCGATAAAGCTTGGATTAAACCGTATGAAACTCCGAGACCTAAAAATGCTCCAATCAAAGCTGAACCTAGATCGTATCCAATACCTTCAGCAATGAACGATTCAGTTAAATTAATTCGTTTCATGCCTATTGCACGAGCCATGCCCATTTCTGAGTTACGTTCAGCTGCAAGCATGATGAATGTTAAGAATATAAGCATTAGTCCTGCACCTATAGAAAACAAACCAAATGCTAGGAAAAAAGTTACAAATATAGATCCAACTGTATTAGCAATTTCTATAAGTTCAGATTTTGTAAATAAAACAGTCACATCTTTTTCTTCAAGTTGTTTGCCAACTTCTTTTATATCCTCAAGATTATTATTGACTCCTCCATCTACTGATATAATGCCAAATGTGCCTAGTTGAAATTGCTTTGCATCTTCAGGATCAAATAATGCATAACTGTTATCACTTAAAATAATACCTCCACCTATTTGAATGACCCTTCCTTGGAGGTATTCATTGTCCTCTGACGAAGATGATGCCAAAACACTTTCTGTCGTAATATAAGCGATAGTAATATTGTAGATATTTTCATTAAAGGTAAATGTTAATTCGTCACCGATATTAGCGTCTAATGCTTCAATAAGCTTAGTCGTAACAATTGCTTCAAGCGGTTGCAAATCATTAGCTGTAATTATTTCTTGATCAATTGTTTTGATTGTAGGGAATTGATTGCTATCAGTTTCAGTAATTGAAAGTGCAACAATAGGTTCAGAGAGTTGTTTTGCTTGGTGAACAACTGGTACATAATATGATGCAATATTTGCTACACCATCAATTTTTTCAATATCTTGAATATCTTCTTTATTCACTTTGGTTGTAATAACATCGACATCACGAAATTGATTATAAGAGATATTTGTAATGGAATGAGCAACGGTATCGCCTGTGCCGAGTGCAGCTGAAATGATAAGCGTCGATAGCATCAGTCCTAATAAAATAAGTACAGTCTGCGATTTTCTTCTACCAATATTCCTGATGCCCATCATTGCAATAATACGATTTCTCAGAAAAATGGCTACGCTTGTAAGGATTACGATTCCAAAAGCAATACTTAGGTAAAGAGCGATTGTATTAATTGATACACCAAATAGCTCTTCCATTAATTTATCTTTTCTTCAGAGCTGATAACTCCATCTTTCATATGAATAATTCGATTACTTAATTCTGCTACCTCTCTATTGTGCGTTACAAGTAGTATAGTTAATCCGTCATTACGATTTAGGTTTGTCAGCAGTTCCATCACTTCGTTTGCTGTTTCAGAGTCTAATGAACCAGTTGGTTCATCTGCCCATACAATGTATGGTTCGTTCACTAGCGATCGCGCAACTGTTACACGTTGTCTTTGTCCTCCTGATAATTGAGCTGGTTTGTGGTGGCCATATTCACCAAGACCTACTGATTCTAGGGCTTTTTGAGCTTCTTGGCGAGCCTTTTTTGTACCTGTTCCTGATACTAAAAGAGGGAGTTCAACGTTCTCAATACTTGTTAAAACAGGTAATAAATTGAAGGTTTGAAAAATAAAACCCATATTCTCGGCTCGATATTTTGTCTTTTGGTTATCACTCATATCAATGAGATTTGTACCTTCAATTGTAATTTTACCTGCTGTTGCTTGATCTATTCCTGATAAACAATTTAGTAAAGTTGTCTTTCCACATCCTGAAGGGCCCATAACAGCAACCATTTCGCCTTTTGTTATCTCTATATCAACACCACGCAAAGCATGAGTCTCAACACCACCACTTCTGTAAGTCATTTCAAGATTTTGCGCTTGTACAATTGGCATATTCATTTTTTTTGCTCCCAGGTTTTTATTACGCAATGAGCATAAACCCATTTTAAATTAAAGGAAAGGAATTAAGTATAATATTTGTTTAATAAAATAATGTAGTATCTAATGTTACATTAAGAAAGTCGCCTTACAAGTAGCATTGCTGTAAATGAAATCATTGTAGGAATAAATTCCATCTCGTCAATTATTGGTTTTACCCATGCAATTTTATATTTTCTGTTATCCTGTAAACTAAATGTAGCACCAATTAAATTACTAAATGCATCTGGATGCCCTGAAGCCCAGAATAAACCATCATCCTTTTTAAATTCTGCAAGTGGTAGCTTATTATTAATTTCTTTAATCTTTAATAAACTGATATTGTTTCCATCAACATCATAGAAATCAACCAAGGAGTACTCAGAAACATCTCGAGTTTTTAATAAGTTATAGATTTGCATTAGTTAAGCCTTATTTTTAGCTACATCCAGTTGTTGTGCCACATGCTACACATTTTAAGCAAGTCCCGTTTCTTACCATCATCATTTGCCCACATTCATCACAAGGATCACCTTCAAACCCTCTAGATTTTGCAATTGCAACATCATCTTTTGTGATAGTTGCAGTTGCAGTACTAGTTGCTTGAGCATTATTTGCATTAATATCTGAAATATTAATAATTTGTGGTGCTTGTTCTTCAGTAGTAACAGAAGGTGCTTTTTGAACTGTAACATTTTCAGCAGGGATGCCTGCTTTTAGTTGCTGATTTTCAGCTTCTATATCTGCAGTTTCAGTTGTATCATCTATACTACCCACATGCGCTAGATCATCTCTGCCTAAGTATGATACACCTAATTCTCTAAAAAGATAATCAATAATTGATGTTGCCATTTGTATTCTATCATGACCGCTCACAATACCATTTGGCTCAAATTTTGTAAACACGAATGAATCAACATATGCATCTAGTGGCACACCATGTTGTAAACCAATTGATACTGCAATTGCAAAGCAGTTCATTAGTGATCTAAATGCCGCACCATCTTTTGCCATATCAACAAATATTTCACCTAGTCTTGGGTTGCCATTTTCATCTCGTTGTTCAAATTCACCAGTATGTATGTATATCGAGTGCCCACCAACACGAGCTTTTTGAGCATAGCCTTGTCTTCTGGATGGTAGTTTTTCTCTGCTACCACGTCCAGAAAGCTGGCCATTAGTTGCTTCATGAGCCATATGTGCAGCAGTGGCAGCAATTTTTTCAGCTTGACTACCATTAACTGTTTCACTTACTATATCCTCAGCTTCATCTTCATCAAAATCATCAATTAGCGCAGCGGAAAGTGGCTGTGATAATTTTGAACCATCTCTATAAAGAGCGACAGCTTTAATCATATGATTCGCAGCTTCCATATGCACTTCTTCAACATTCTCAATAGTTGCATCACTTGGCATATTGATTGTTTTACTAATTGCTCCTGATAGGAATGGTTGTGCAGCACCCATTATTTTGATGTGTGCCATTGGCGCAATATATCTTGTACCATATTGACCGCACTTATTTGCACAGTCAAAAACATTATAGTGTTCTTCCAAAAGATGAGGTGCTCCTTCAATTGTCATTTTGCCTAAAATAGCATCATTTGCAACTTCAATTTCCTCATTTGAAAAACCTAATTCATTAAGCATATTAAAAAGTGGATCATTTAATTGATCTTCTGAAAATCCTAGCTCATTTATACAAAATTCTTTACCTATTACATATTGATTAAATGCAAAAGAAATATGAAACGCTGTTTTTAAGGAATCGTTGATTTTATCAATCGTTGCATCATTGAATCCTTTTTCTGATAAGGTATCTACATTAATCCCTGTCGAATTACTTAATGAACCAATGCCTGCACAGTAATCGGTTATATCTTTAGTTTGCTCTAATGAATAACCTAAGTTTTGAAGTGCATCAGGAATTGACTCATTAATAATCCTAAAGTATCCACCACCAGCTAATTTTTTAAATTTTACAAGTGCAAAATCAGGCTCTACGCCAGTTGTATCACAATCCATAACCAAACCTATTGTTCCTGTCGGAGCAATGAGCGTTGTTTGGGCATTACGATAGCCATATTGTTCTCCAATTGATAGAGCATTTTGAAAAGCATTCTTTGCAGCAATGTGCAATGCATCTGGTGACAGACTATAGTCAACTTGCATAGGGAAGACAGACAATCCTTCATACTCAGCATTCTTTGCAGAATTGATTGCTCTATTATGATTACGCATAACTCGCAACATATCTTCTCTATTTGCTTCATAAGAAGGGAATGCACCAAGTTCTTTTGCCATTTCTGCTGATACTTCATATGATTTACCTGTCATTAATGCTGTTAGACATGCAGTCCAACTGAATGCCTCTTCAGAATCGTATGGTATACCGAAGCGCATCAATAGTGCGCCAAGGTTTGCATAGCCAAGCCCTAAAGTTCGATAGTCATATGACAATTGCGCAATATCTTTACTCGGGAATTGAGCCATTAAGACGGATATTTCTAATACTATAGTCCATAGCATAATCGCATGTTCATATCCTTCAATATCAAATGAATTGTCTGCTTCCACAAAAAATTTCATTAAGTTAATTGAAGCAAGATTGCAAGCAGTGTCATCTAAAAACATGTATTCTGAGCACGGGTTTGATCCATTAATACGACCGCCCTGCGGTGAAGTATGCCACTCATTTATCGTTGTATCAAATTGTAGGCCTGGATCTGCACTCTGCCATGATGCAACAGCTATTTTTTCCCATAAGTCTTTTGCTTGAATTGTGTTATGCACGCTACCATCTGTACGCCTGATTAAATCCCACTCCTTATCATTTCGTACTGCTGATAAAAATTTCTCAGTAACTCTTACTGAGTTATTAGAATTTTGCCCAGAAACAGTTTGATAAGCTTCACCTTGCCAGTCTGTGTCAAATTCTTGAATGTCTAACGCTTTTCCTGATTCAGCAAGATTAATTGCACGTTGAATTAATATTTCAGGAACACTGTCTCTTCGTGCTCTTTTAATGAGCGTATTTAACTCATTTTTTTCTACAGATAAATTAATTGCATCATAGATTCGTGCAACATGTCTTTTCAGTGCTGCAGAACCTGCGACTAATGCAGCGACTTTCTGTTCTTCTCTAACTTTCCATTCAATGAATTGCTCAACATCAGGATGATCGTCATTTACAATTACCATCTTTGCTGCACGTCTCGTTGTGCCTCCTGATTTTACTGCTCCAGCTGCACGATCACCTATTTGCAAGAATGACATTAAGCCTGATGATTTACCACCACCTGATAGTGGTTCATCTGCACCTCGAAGGTTAGAAAAGTTAGAGCCTGTTCCTGAACCATATTTAAATATACGTGCTTCTCGTGTCCATAAATTCATAATACCGCCTTCATTTACCAGGTCGTCTTTTACAGACTGAATGAAGCAGGCATGTGGCTGAGGTCGCTCATATGCACTTGTTGATTTAGATAATTTTTCTGAATCTTGATCAACGTAATGGTGACCTTGAGGAGGCCCAGTAATACCATATGCCCAATGAAGACCAGTATTAAACCATTGTGGCGAATTTGGAGCTGCTATTTGATTTGCAAGCATATAACGCATTTCATCATAGAATGCTTTTGCGTCCTTCTCAGAATTAAAATAATTATTTTTCCATCCCCAATACGTCCATGTTCCTGCTAAGCGATCGAAGGTTTGCCTAGAGTCGTTTTCGCCCGACATTTTCGCATTTTTTGATGGTTTAGATTTTTGTAGCCAAGAAGGCACGCCACTTTCCTTTACTTTAGTCTTTTTAGTAGGCACGCCTGCTTTACGAAAATACTTTTGTGCAATAATATCTGTTGCTACTTGCGACCAACCTTCAGGTACCATCACGTCATTTGCTTCAAAGACAACCGATCCATCTGGATTGACAATTTTTGATTGCCTTTTATCAAATTTTATACTGCTATATGGATCATTGTTTTGATTTGTAAAATGTCTTTTAATTTTCATATTTTTCTCCAACCTCGAATTACCCTTTTTAGTTGTTTGATGAGTAAAAGATTATCTTTATTAATTATTTTTTTTGAGAATAATCATTTATTCAGTTTTTAGAGGGTAATATCTAATATATATCGACTTTTTGAATATGCAACTAGTTATCGTAAAGTAATTAAGGGCTAATTCACTTTATCAATTGTTTTTTTGTCTTAACAGGTTAGGCAATTTTATTTTCTTGCTTATTTTTGTAAAATTTTTTCAATTTCTTCTATTTCTCTAGGGAATTGTGCAGATAAATTCTTGTTCCCTGTTTGCGTGATAAGAATGTCATCTTCAATGCGTACTCCAATACCTTTATATTTTTTATCTATATTGAAGTTTGTTTGAAAATATAGGCCAGGCTCAACCGTAATTACCATACCTGGCATCAAGATAGTTTCATGTTTGTTTTTGCTATACAAGCCATCATCATGTACATCTAAGCCTAACCAATGTGATGTTGCATGCGGAAAAAACTTTTTTATAGCATCGTATTGTTTTGATAGATCGTTGAAGTGCCTTTTAATAATTTTTAATTTTTTAAGGCCATTATATATTTCAGACACAGCAGCTAGATGCACATCGCCTAACGTATTTCCAGGTTGAGCAGCATCAATTGCCTTGTTTTGGGCATCAAGAACAATTTGATAAATTTGCGCTTGTGTTTTAGTAAATTTTCCATTAACTGGAATTGTTCTACTAATATCTGCTGTGTAATATTCATGTTCAGCACCAATATCAAAAAGGATTAAATCACTCTTTTTTATATTCGCATTATTAGCAATGTAATGTAAGGTACATGCATTAGCACCGCTTGCAATGATTGGAGGGAATCCTTGTCGCTGGGCTCCTAAAAACTTTGATTCCCCTTCATAAATTGCTTGTAATTGAAATTCGTTCATTCCTGCCTGCATAGATCGAACCGTTTTTAATAATGCTCGACTGGTAATTGATGTGGCTTTTTGTAGAGAATCAATTTCTTTTTTTGATTTGTATGTTCGTAATCTTGTGAATATTTTACTAGGATCTATGATTTTAATTTTCTTAAAATTTATGTTATTAAATACACTTCTAATAGTTTTATTTTCAGGAAGTAGTTGGTCTTTGTTACAATAAATCACCTGTTCAGCTTTGAGCAATTGTTTTATTTTATTTTGAAATTGACTTATGTCATAAACTGCATTTGCTCCATATTTTTTCATAATTGCTTTTGGGCTTGGCGATGGTCCATCCCATAGAGCCTGATTACTACTTTTTACTTCTGTAAATATTACAAACGGCTTAGAGCTTTTTGGCAATAAGACAATAATAGCATTTGGGATATCAAAACCAGTAAGATAGTAAAAATTTGATAATTGACGAAAATTATAATGGACATCGCCATTTCTAATAATCTGTTGCCCTCCAATTATTATTGCAGCACGACCATTCAATGACTTGATAAATTGTTTTCTATTTTCTGCAAACATCTCAAGATTTCATTATATGCATTAACTAGTGACATGACTCGTCATATTTTTTGAGCCTAAAGTAATTGTAAGGTAAGGGCGTGAGAAATCCAGCGAGTAACATAAAAGGTATGACAGACCACATTAAAATTCCACCAGCAAAAACTACATCAACTGTATTCATAGCAATTTCCATAGCAACCATTGAAATAAATGACATACCCATTGCAGTCTTAAAGGCATTTTTGAGATCCATTTGCCTAGATAAAATGTAAGTTTCGAGCATCACGGAAGTGGTTAATCCGTTAATGATAGCCAAAGTCATTATTCCGAGCATGGGGAAAGCAATCTCTGTCAGTTGGAAGAAAAATATAGTACCAAAATCTCCAATAGAACAACCTAATAGACACCAAAGAGTATTAATGCTCGCTTTACGCCATGTATTTGCATCAGTCCATGACACTGTATCTGGCTGTCCACAAGTACATGATTCTCCACAAGAACAACTTCCAGTCTCTTCACAAGCACATGACATTGATTGTTGAACTGATATATCCAATTTTTGCCTCAATTCAATTTTTATCGAACAGAATTTATATTAACTATTATGTTATACAATATACGCAAACAATACTACAGGTATGTTTACGATCTATTGAAGGGGAATAAATATGGGTCAAATTGAAAATTGTTTACTTTGCAAAAGTAAAACAACCATAATAACTGAACCAGCGATTCCCAGGGATTTATCTCTTCTGAATACTATAAATTTTACTTTACAAATATGTGACATATGCTTAAATATTAAAAAAATATTAGATAGTCATATTTCTTTAACAACTGGTGAGACGCATACTGTCCAGGGTATTCAACAATTCATTCCTTTGAATGAATATTGGTCTGATTGGTCAGTGGATCTTCAAAACAGGGACAAAGCTGACCAGGTAAATGTCAATTTATTGAAAGAATGGAACACATTTTCCTATGCAACTAGACAACTTGATTTCCAATCTAGCAATGAAGCATTAGCTGTGATGCTAGATTATAGAAAAGAGTATAAAAAAAATTTCCATGTAATGACATTTCGCACTTACAAAGATGTTTTAATGAACATTGTACATTGCCTGAATGAAGAATTACTCACTTTTGGTAAATTAGAATTAACTACTATTGATGATCCAATTTATGGTAACGTGAAGCTGCATGAATGGATCAAATATAATCATGTTAGAAAATTTCTAAAAAAAATAATAGATTTTTATTAATTAAAACTAGCTGAGATATATGTTTTTATTTCACTAATGTAATTATCTGTATATTCTGTATACGCTAAATCATGACCGCCACAATTGTCATATCTCAGGTATGTTGATTGTGCTGGTGCTTTTGCGTAGATCTCATCTACATGACTAACTGGTATTCTATCATCATCTGAGCATTGTATTAACATGATTGGATAGTTTAACTTACTTGCATTTTCTTCAGGGTTAATATCTCTTAGATCAATTCCTTCATATAACTCTGCTGCCCAGATAATGCCATGTCTTAATTGGTTAGCAAAAAATGCAGGAATTGGCGTCCTTCTAGCTACTTCTCCTGCAAGCAGCTCAACTAAATTATTGAATGGAGCATCTGCAACTACGCCACGCACACTTTGATCTGTATGGGCGGATTGCAATACAAGTGATGCACCATAACTTGTACCAAATAATAAAATTTCATTAATATTTTTTTCTGCTGCAAGGAATGTAATTGCTCCGTTAATATCACCTATATCTTTCACAGTGAGTCCAACTTTTGTTTTTGTTGATTCGCCATGCCCTCTAATGTCAAATAATAATGCAGGATAACCAAGATCATGTATCTTTGAAAACATCTCTAGTCTAACTGCACGGTTTGCATCAATGCCATGAGCAAAAATAATTGCTTGCTTTTCATTTTTATTTGGTAGCCACCATGCTTTCAATGTTATTTCTGGATTGTCTGAAGCTTGAAATTGAACTTCTTCAAATTCTAAATTGTAATCTACGGGAGTTTCTTCATGAATGTTCACGATTGATTGAAATGAAAGCACTGTAACATAAAATGACAAGCCGACATAAATTATTACAATAATACTCATTGGAATTAAAAACATCTTTCTAATGACAAATCGTTTTAGTATATTCAACATATTGTACCTCTTCATCCAAAGTATAGTCATTTAGTATATGGATCATTGAAATTAATTGTAAGTTAGCTTTTGGTTTTTTCATGCTTTATTTTTGCAATAATATATTAAATATGTTCTTACTTAATATGCAACTGCTATAGGATCAATGCTTTTCCATAGATACCACGTTGCGATTGTTTGCCATGGTTTCCATTTTTCTGCAATGTCTATGATTAATTCAGGGTCTTG
>CEUQ01025706.1_pt1 | contig 39308 bp, 38 predicted proteins | sample 361491 | NCBI WGS metagenome assembly CEUQ01 (sample SAMEA2622796, study PRJEB7988) | marine metagenome | biome: marine biome (ENVO:00000447); feature: marine epipelagic mixed layer (ENVO:xxxxxxxxx); material: "saline water (ENVO:00002010), including plankton (ENVO:xxxxxxxx)" | depth 120 m | reverse complement strand
TCGTGTTTTACAAGGCGTTGATAAAGTTGTACCTGTCGATGTATATGTTCCGGGTTGCCCACCTCGTCCAGAGGCTTTATTAGATTCATTTCTTGTTTTACAAGAACAAATTATGGAAGATCGAAAGGCTGCTGGTAAATAATGACTGAAGAAGACAATAATTTAATTGATGAGATAACTTTAAAGAGTTTTGATCAGCTTTATTCCTTACTTGTAGAAAATATCCAAGATGTTAGTTTTTTGAGAGTCGAACAAGAAGGTAAATTGAGTCCAGTAGATTTAATTGTGAGAGTAGAAAAAGAAAATATTAATAATTTTTTAATGCAATTAAAGAGCAATTCTAATTTGAATTTTAATTATTTGAGATGTTTATCTGGTATTGATTATGCCACCGATGGTATTGAAATTGTTTATCAAGTGTACTCGATTAATAATTTATATAATTTAACTATTAAATCTAAACTGAGCAATGATGACTTATCTATTGATTCTGCAACAAATGTCTGGAGAGGCGCTAATTGGTATGAGAGAGAAACATCAGAGATGTTTGGAGTAATTTTTAACAATCATCCTGATCCAAGAAATTTGTTACTGCCTGAAGATATGACAGACGTATTTCCGCTACGCAAATCTCATCCTTTGGCAGAAATAGAAGTTTTACAGGGTGAAGATATTGAACCTTCTGGTGGTTTTTAGGAGATTATAATGGATAAAATTTCCAATCAAGAAATTAAAACCCAAGAAATTTTGGTTAATATGGGTCCACAACATCCATCAACTCATGGTGTTTTCAGAATGGTTTTGTCTGTAGATGGTGAAATGATTACAGATGTGACACCTTATATTGGATACCTGCATAGAGGAGCAGAAAAACTTTGCGAAACGATGGATTATCGACAAGGTATTGGTTTTATGGATCGTACTGAGTATCTTGCTAATTTTAATGCAGAACTTTCATATGTTATGGCAGTAGAAAAATTACTTAATATTGAAGTGCCCGAAAGAGCAAATTGGATCAGAATGATTCTTGTAGAATTGAATCGTCTATCTAGCCACTTTATGTTTGTAGGAGCTTTTGGAGTTGATACTGGAGTATTTGGTACACCATTTTTATATTCCTTTAGAGAACGTGAAAGATTAATTGATTTCTTTGAAGAAATTAGTGGTGATCGTATGATGTATGCCTACTTTAGGCCTGGTGGGCTAGCTTGGGACGTTCCAAGTAATTTTGAACAAAGAATAGAGGAAGTTTTGCATTCATCTGAGCAAGGTATAAAGGATATGGATCAATTATTAACAAATAATGAAATCTTTTTAGCAAGAACAAAACAAGTAGGCATTATTAATCGACAAGATGCTATTGATTGGGGTATGTCAGGACCTTCATTACGTGCCTCTGGTGTTGATTATGATATTAGAAAAGCAGAACCATATTTATATTATGATCAGATTGATTTTGATGTGATTACAGCTCAAAATGGAGATGTTTTTGATAGATATTTTGTGCGTTTGCAGGAAATGAAACAATCTATATCTATAGTTAGACAATGTTTAAAGAAATTAGTAGATGGCAGTGTTCTTGCTGATGGAGCATCTAGAAATCTTAGAACTCCTCCAGGAGAAGTATATATCCGTACGGAAGCTCCAAGAGGCGAATATGGCATATATTTAATTTCTGATGGTGACAATAGGCCATATAGATTAAAAATTCGTAGTGCTGGATTTTCTAATTTACAAGCTCTAAGAGACATGGTCGTTGGTGCATATATACCAGACGCAGTTGTTATACTTGGTTCAATTGATATTGTTTTAGGAGAAGTAGATAGATAATGTTACTAGTAATTAATCCATTTATTGATAGCCTTATAAAACTTCTTTCAATTGTTGGCTTGATGACAGTTTCTGCAATGGGCTTGATTTATTTAGAAAGAAAAATTGCTGCTCGATTTCATATGCGATTGGGTCCTACTAGGACTGGCCCAGCAGGCATTTTGCAATCTGTTGCTGATGCATTGAAACTAGTTGGTAAAGAAGATATTCGACCAAAGAGTGCTGATGCATGGTCATTTGAATTGGCACCATATTTTGTATTTATTCCTGCATTTATGATGTTTGTAACAGTACCTTTTACATTATTACTGAATGTAGAAATGCTTACTCTAGGACTTTTATATATTATTGCTGTTTCGTCTGTCAGTATTGTTGGATGGGTGATGGCTGGATGGGGGTCAGATAATAGGTATGCTTTAATCGGCGCGTTGAGAGCAAGCGCACAAGGTATTTCATATGAACTTCCTCTAGTTTTAGCAGTTTTATGTATTGCGATGATTGCTCAATCATTAAATTTAAATGAGATTATTGCTCAGCAAAGTATTATTCCAAATATTGTTTTCCAGCCTTTTGCTTTTTTCTTATTTTTTACAGCTGCATTAGCAGAAATGAATAGGTCACCATTTGATATCCCTGTTGGTGAATCTGAAGTAGTTGGCGGTCCTTTTGTTGAATATTCTGGTATCAGGTGGTCAATGTTTTTCCTTGCGGAATATACTGCACTATTAATTATGTCTATTTTGACGGTAGCATTATTCTTAGGTGGTTGGTCTTGGCCTTTTGGTGAAGATTTAGGTACTTTTTGGCAAATATTTTTAACTATTGCAAAGACTAGCTTAGTGATATTTTTAATTTTTTGGGTTAGAGTGAGTGTGCCAAGATTACGCATTGATCAATTAATGAATTTTTGTTGGAAGGTATTGATTCCATTGGCTTTATTGCAAATTTTTGCTAATGGATTTATTTTAGTATATGAATTACCTAAATTTTTACTTACTCTTTCAAGCGTGTTATTAATGATTGCATTAGTATTTATTGTGAATAAAAATATTACTAATTTGGATAGTCATAGAGTTAATAAAGAAAATGTGGAGGTTGCATGAAAGGTATTCTTTTATCGATGAAAGTTACTATGTCAGCTTTTTTCAGAAAGCCTGTCACCAGGCCTTATCCTGATGTTCATAAAGCTTTACCTGAATCAGATCGTGCTTTCCCTATTCTATTATGGGACGAAACACACACTGAGCCTTATTGCACTGGCTGTCATGCTTGTGAACGTGCATGTCCGGTTGAATGCATGACTGTTTTAATGAAAGATAATCCTAACCATGCAAATAATGGAGGGACATCCAAACGTAAAAAAATTATCGACAAATTTTGGATAGATTATGCAAGATGTATGAGGTGCAACATATGTGTTGAAGCGTGTAACTTTGAAGCCATTGCAATGAACAATACTTGGTCTGGCCATGAAACGTCAGTTTATGATAGGAAAGATTTAATTATGGATCTGCCTCAGTTATTGGCTCAACATCGTTCTGGCAATATAGATGAGTGGGTTGTTTGATAATTTGATATTTAACAGAAGGTTATTTAATGAAAACATTATTTTCTAAGTTACCAATGCCTTATCAGTTTGATCGACTTATTATTACTGGTGGCATTATTACAGCTTCATTAACTATATTTGTTTTAATCACATTGTTATTTTTAAAATTGCTCGGCTTCATTTCCTATAAGGAAGTTTTTTTCTGGATGATTAGCATAGGAATGATCATTGGTGCATTAGGCAGTGTACTTTTAAATAATTTAGTACATGCTGTTTTTGCTCTTTTAGCTCCTTTATTGGGAATTGTGGCTATTTATTTATTTCTTGGTTCAGAATTTTTAGCATTGTCCCAATTATTAATTTACGGTGGTGGTGTTGTGATTTTGTTACTTTTTGGATTGATGATGACCAATGTCCAAGACCGTCCTATTGTCACTGATGGCTCCCAAAAACCTTTTAGTATTTTAATAGCAGCAATTATTGGAATTATTTTGATTTCTAGTATCTTTGCTGCAGATATAACCTATGATAGTTTGTCTATTTATTCTCTCAAAGACTTGGCAAAAATTCTTTTTTCTGAATTTTTAATTCCATTCTTAATTGTTGGTTTGTTATTAGATATTGCATTAACTGGTGCCTTATTGAATGGTAAAAAGCATGATAATGCACATATTAAGTAGGAGCCTATAAATGATTCCGATTGAAAATTATTTAATTTTATCTGCCATTCTTTTTGTTATTGGTTTTTATGGTGTCTTATCTAGAAGAAATGCTATTTTAATTCTTATTTCTGTAGAATTAATGCTTGCAGCTGTTGGAATTAATTTTGTAACATTTGCATCTTTTTTTGATACCGGTCAGCTATCCGGTCATATTTTTACATTATTTATTATTGCTATTGCAGCCGCTGAAGTAGGACTTGCACTCGGCATTATTATTCGTTTATTTCGTGATCGTGATACTTCAAATATAGATGAAGCTAATGATTTAAAATGGTGATTATATAAATCATAGAAAGGTTCTTAATGCCTATTGATATGCAAGAAGCTTGGCTTTTAACTGCTATTCCTTTATTTGCATTTGTTGTTGTTTCTCTTTTTGGAAAGCGAATTCCTAGACAGGGTGATTGGATAGTTGCTTTAGCTGGCCTTGCGTGCTTTGTAATTAGTATTATTTTTATTATTGATTTTCAGAGCTATTTTCAGACCTCTGACTTTCAACCTGGAAACAATAATCAATATAGTTTTGAATGGATAAATATACCAAATTATTTGCTTATTGAATATTCTACTTTTGTTGATGCAATAACTGTTGTAATGTTATTTGTTGTTTCTTTAGTAGGCCTAATGGTGATTTTATATTCTATAGGTTATATGCATGGAGAACCGAGGTATAATTGGTATTTTTCTTTATTAGCCTTCTTTTTAGCAGCAATGTTTACTTTAGTTACTACAGGTAATCTTTTACAACTGTATTTAGCTTGGGAAGGTGTAGGCCTAGGGTCGTATCTACTAATTGGTTTTTATTGGGAGAGACAATCTGCTGCTGAAGCTGCAAAAAAAGCATTTATTACAACAAGAATTGGAGACGTAGGATTATTGATTGGAATCATAATGCTATGGAGAGTTTCTGGGACTTTTGATATTCAAGAGATAATATATTTGGCAAAAGATGCAGCATTTAGTACTACTTATTTGACTGTAGCAATGATTTTTCTTTTCTTGGGTGCAGTTGGAAAATCTGCACAGTTCCCACTACATGTATGGTTGCCAGATGCAATGGAAGGACCAACTCCTGTATCAGCACTGATTCATGCTGCAACAATGGTTGTTGCTGGTGTTTATTTAGTTGCAAGAATGTTGCCTGTATATGAAATGCTACCAATTGCACAAAATTTAATTTTAATTATTGGATTGATTACTGCTTTGTTAGCAGCAACGATGGGCCTAGTAGCTCAGGATATTAAAAAAGTCTTAGCTTATTCAACGGTTTCACAGTTAGGGTATATGTTTGTTGCTTTAGGTGTTGGCAGTTTGACTGCAGCAATGTTTCATTTATTTACCCATGCATTTTTCAAGGCATTATTATTTCTTGGTTCTGGTTCAGTAATTCATGCTACTCATCAACAAGAAGTTAGTAAGTTAGGCGGATTAAAAAATAAAATGCCTATTACTTTTTTAACATTTGCAATAGGTGCTTTGTCGCTTGCAGGTATCCCTCCATTAGCAGGATTCTGGTCAAAAGATGAAATTCTTTTGTATACCTCTGAATTTGGAACTGTCTTTTATATACTTTTATTGATGGCTGCATTGTTAACTGCAATCTATTCAACTAGATTAGTAATACTTACTTTTTTTGGTGCACCGAAAGATCAAGAAGCATATGACCATGCACATGAATCACCAAGAATTATGTCAGTTCCTTTAATGATTCTTGCTTTTTTTGCTATTTCATCAGGATTTTTTGTTTTTTCATTCGTAGGACGCTTATTTGGATTTGAAGGAGGCTTTCCAGAAGTTGTTTATTTGAAATACCCACATTCTTTTCATGTTGAGCTTTCTACAATGCTTGTTGCTATAAGTGTAAGTTGTTTTGGTTTAATTTTAGGTTATTTTTATTGGATGCAAAATAATGGCAAGCGTGCCATTGCAGCTTTAGATTGGGCGCCTGAAGTTAGAAACCTATTACTGAATGGCTATTATATTGATAATTTATATCAAAACATCATTAATAAATTAATTTTAGGAGCTGCTTCTATCATTGCTTGGTTTGATGACAAAGTTGTTAATAGGTCTGGAATTGATGGTAGTGCGCAAATTTTGAATTATGTTGGTTATAGATTGAAATTTTTACAAACAGGTAAGATTCCTAATTATGTAATGATGATGGCATTAGGAATTCTTTTGTTTTGTTTAGTTTTGTTAACAAATAATTAATTGAGTTGGAGTTTCAATGAGCGAATTTGATGGAATCATATTAATTCTATTATTTTGCCTTCCTCTTGTTTCTGCTGTAGGCTTAATGTTTGTGCCTTCAAAAGATAAAGCAATAATCGTTGGGCTTACAGGTATTTCTAGTTTGTTAATGTTCATTATATCTTTGTATATATTTATTAGTTATGATTTTAGTTCTTCTCAGCAATATCAAGGCATATATGCAATTTCTTGGATAAGCGATATTGGATTTATTGCTAAAGATGGAATTCAATTGAAAGTGGGAATCGACGGCATAGCAGCATCTATGATTTTACTTACTGGTATAGTTATTTTGGCTGGTACTATAGTTTCTTGGAAAATTACTCATAAAACAAAGGACTTCTTTATTCTGCTTTATATTCTTGTAGCTGGTGTTTTTGGAACATTTGCTATGCTTGATATGTTCTTTTGGTTTTTACTATATGAAACAGCGGTCTTGCCAATGTATCTATTGATTGGGGTCTGGGGATCTACTAGAAAAGAATATGGTGCTATGAAGTTAATGATGATGTTGGTTGCAGGATCCATTTTAATCTTTGCAGGTATTTTTATGATATTTACTGAGGCAGGACTTGGTACTTTTGATATGCAGATTCTTGCAAGTGTAGAATATGATCGCAATTTTCAAATTATTGTTTTTCCATTAATAGCAATTGGTTGCGGAACACTTGGAGCCATGTTCCCATTCCATGCATGGTCACCAGATGGTCATGCCTCTGCACCTACAGCAGTTTCTATGCTTCATGCTGGTGTTTTGATGAAGCTAGGAGCTTTTGGAATTATAAGACTTGGCCTCCAAACATTGCCTGAAGGTGGAGAATATTGGGGTCCAGGATTGATGACATTAGGAATTATTGCAGCCCTATATGGTGCAATTTCTGCACTTAAACAAACAGACTTGAAATTAATGACTGGTTTTTCTTCTGTATCTCATATGGGTTATGTATTTTTAGGATTAGGAACCTTTTCCTTAATTGGTATTAGTGGTGCTGTATTACAAATGTTTGCTCACGGTGTAATGACTGCGTTATTCTTTTTGCTTATTGGTGCAATGTATGATCAATCTCATAATAGAGAAATACCAAACTTTTCTGGACTCGCATCACGAATGCCAGTTTGGTCTGTGTTTTTTGTAATTGCTGGCTTAGCCTCTTTAGGATTACCTGGATTATCTGGCTTTGTAGCGGAATTACATATTTTTATTGGTGCGTTTCAAGCATATCCTGTTATTGGTGGCCTAGCAGTTTTAACTGCTGCAATCACCGCCACTTATTTGCTTAGAATGTTTTCTACAATGTTTTTTGGAGAGTTTAATAAAAAATGGAATGATTTGAGTGATATGAATTCTTTAGAAAAAGCCGGAGCAATTATTCTTGCTTCTTCTATATTGTTTATGGGGCTTTGGCCATCACCGTGGATGGACAGAATTGCTGATTCTATACAAATTGGTATTCCTGGAGTGTTAATGTAATGACAAATGATTATTTATTAATATCGCCTGAAATAATTTTGCTCGTAACTGGGCTAATTGTTCTTTTCTTAGATGCTTTTTCCAAAGAGATAGGAGTTTCTAAAGGTAATTTGGCTGGTTTAACCATTTTTGGTTCTGCTTTATCTATACTTGCAACCATTTTACTATTGGAAGAGCAGGCTGTTTTCTTCAATATTTACAGCATTGATAATTTAACTCATTTTTTTAGAATTCTCTTGTCAGCAATATTATTAATATTAGTAATAGGAACAAAGAAATATAATGAAAATTATATCTCACATATTGGTGAGTACTATTTCTTATTAATTTCAGCTACCTTAGGTGGAATTTTAATGGTTGCTGGTATTGAACTAATTACTATTTATGTTGGCTTAGAGCTTTTATCCTTCTCTTTATATGTTGCTGTTTCATCTTTGGTCAATGATAAAAAATCTGGTGAAGCAAGTTTAAAATATGTTTTGATTGGCGGGGTTGGTTCTGCAATTTTACTTTATGGCTTGAGCATGATATATGGTTCTGCTCATTCAACATTTTATGTGACAATGGGTCTTAATTTTGCTAGTGATGCTTCTTATAATGCAGAATTATTGTTAATTGGCTTAATTTTCTTCTTTGCAGGTATTGGATTTAAATTATCAGCAGTACCATTTCATATGTGGGCGCCTGATGTTTATGAAGGTGCTCCACTGCCTATTACCGCCTTTTTATCTACTGCATCAAAAGCAATAGTAATTGGTTTTTTATTTAGGTTATTAAGTGGACCATTTTTATCAATTATGGATTATTGGAACATTTTAATTATCATATTATCTGTTCTTACAATGATTGTTGGTAATTTAATTGCTATACAACAGTCAAATATAAAAAGGATGCTAGCATATTCATCAGTTGGTCAGATAGGCTATATTCTAATGGCTTTGCCAAATATTTCTAGTGCTACTGCATCAGCCGCTCTATTTCACTTAAGTGGGTATGTTATTACCAATTTACTCATTTTTATTGTTATAACAATTTATTATTCCAATAATAAAGAGACTAGTATGATTTCTGATTTCAAAGGCTTATCTGATAAGCAACCGTTTTTGGCTCTTTCTTTAACTGCAGGTTTATTTTCATTAGCTGGCATGCCTTTACTCGCTGGTTTCTTTACAAAATTTATTTTATTTCAAGCCGTAGTTAGTAATGGTTATTTATGGCTTGTAGTAATTGCTGTAACTATGAGTACTATTTCACTGTTTTATTATTTGCAAATAGTCAAACAGATGTATCTATATTCAAGTGATGAATCAGAAAATAATTTTAGTATTGCAATTAATGAATATTTTGCAGCAGGCGTTTTGTTTCTTTCAATGGTTTTCTTAGGTATTTATGGGACACCATTGTATGAATATGCTGAAAGAGCCACAAAAATTTTGTTTTAAATATATCAATTATAGAATAGATAAGTAATTTTCTAATTCGTAGTTACTGACATGTTTTTTATATTTTTCCCATTCTTCTTCTTTATTTTTTATTAAAGCATTGAATGAGTCTTTGCCTAATAGCTTAATCATAAGTTTGGATTTTTTAAATAACTTAATTGACTCGCCTAGAGATTCAGGTAATTTTTTTGCATCTGCATCAGTAATATTTTTTAATTTATATTTTTGATTTATGCCTTCTAAACCTGCAGCTAAAACTGCTGATAAAACTAAGTATGGATTGCATGCAGGATCAGCAACTCTATATTCAATTCTAGCGGAGTCTTTTTGCTGTATATTAAATTGGGGCACTCTAATTAAATCAGAATAATTTGTAAGAGACCAATTGGCATGAGTAGGTGCTTCAAATCCAGGGACTAATCTTTTATATGAGTTGACCCATTGATTTGTTATCAACATAATTTCTGGTGTATGGTGTAATAGGCCGGCAATGAACTGTTTTGCAGTTAAAGATAGGTTTCTTTCATCTGTATTACTAAAGAAAATATTTTTGTTACCTTGGAAGAGGGACAGTTGTAAATGCATGCCAGAACCATTGAATTGACTAATAGGTTTTGGCATGAATGTTGCATAGACATCATGTTTTTGTGCTACTTCTTTAATTACGGTTTTAAAAGTCATAATTGAATCAGCCATATTCAATGCATCTGTATGTCGAAGGTCCATTTCATGTTGACTTGGTGCACCTTCATGATGGCTTACTGCTACCCCTATCCCTAATTCTTCTAACATTAATACGGATTCTCTTCGAATATCAGAACTTGAATCAAGAGTCGTTAGATCAAAATAACCTCCTTGATCAATAGGCTGTGCATCATCTGAAGAATTAAAGTAAAAAAATTCTATTTCAGGAGAAACATAAAAAGTAAGTCCTTTAGCATGTAAATGTGAAAGTTGCTTAATTAGAATATTCCTTGGATCACTTGTAAATTTTTTTCCAGCAGTTGTTTGAATACTGCAAAACATTCTTGCAACAGATTGCTCTTTTGGCCTCCAAGGAAGAATCTTAAAAGTCTGAGGATCAGGAACTGCTAACATATCATATTCTTCTGATCTTGCAAAACCACTAATTGATGATCCATCAAAGGAAATTCCATCAATTAATGCATGTTCTAATTCTTCAACTGTTATGGCAACGGATTTTAAATTTCCTAAAATGTCTGTGAACCATAATCTAATAAATTTAACATCATGTTCTAGGCATGATTGCATTATATGTTTGTTTGATTGCTCATTGTTTTTTTTCATAGTGATAAATTCAATATAATATATTAAGCAAGGTTTGTAACATAACCTTGCTTAATTCTACTAAATCAATTATTTTTATGCATCAAAATATAATTCATATTCATAGGGTGTTGGTCGCATTGATAATTCATTTATTTCCTGATTTTTCATATCTAGGTAATCTTGAATATATTCGCTTGTAAAAACACCCGAAGCAGTTAGAAAATCATTATCATTTTCTAAAGCATGTAGTGATTCAGAAAGAGAACCAGGAACTTTAGCTAATTTTGCAGCTTCAGCATCAGGTAATTCATAGATGTTTTCATCAACTGGATCTGGTGGCTCAATCTTATTTTGAACACCATCTAACCCAGCTAGTAACATTGCTGAAAATGCTAGATATGGATTGCAAGTTGGGTCTGGTGCCCTGAATTCAATTCGTTTTGATGCAGGACTTTTGTCATAAGTTGAAATTCGAATTACTGCAGAACGATTTCTAGCAGAATAAACTAGATTAACAGGTGCTTCAAAACCTGGAACTAGCCTTTTATATGAATTCGTAGATGGCGCAGCAAATGCAAGCACTGCTGGAGCATGTTTCAATAGTCCTCCAATATAATGTCTAGCAGTATCAGAAAGACCGCCATAATTATCACCGTTAAAAAATAATGGTTTGCCATCTTTCCACAATGATTGATGTGTATGCATGCCTGTACCATTGTCATTAAAAATTGGTTTTGGCATAAATGTTGCAACCATTCCATTATCTTTTGCAACATTTCTAACTATATATTTGTACCATTGAAATTCATCAGCCTTTTTAACAAGAGAATTATATTTAGTTGCTATTTCACCTTGTCCTGCTGTTGCAACCTCATGATGGCTTACTTCGGTAGGAATGCCTACTGAATGCAAAGCTTCATGCATTTCCCATCTAACATCACGTAATGTATCAAAAGGTGCTACAGGTGCGTAACCTTCTTTTCCTGGGATTTTATAACCCAAGTTTGGTGCTTCATCTCTACCGCTATTCCAATGTGCTTCGATAGAATCAATGTAGTAAAAAGCTGTTTGTTGTGATTGCTCAAAACGAACATCATCAAAAAGAAAAAATTCTAATTCTGGACCAAAATTTGCTGTGTCTGCAATCCCTGTTTCTTTCATATAAGCTTCTGCTTTTTTTGCTATTGTTCTCGGATCGCGTCCATATTCTTCTCCAGTAATTGGATCTTTCACTGAACATGTAATGACAAGCGTGCCAATTTCACTTATTGGTTCGATTCTTGCTGATTCCATGTCAGGTATTAATAGCATGTCTGACTCGTGGATTTCTTGAAATCCTCTTAGGCTTGATCCATCAAATCCTTGACCCTCATCAAATAAATCTTCAGTCAGTCTCTCTACAGGAATAGTAAATTGTTGCCAACGACCAGGCATATCTGTTACTCGTAAATCGACCCGCCTAACATCGTTCTCATCAACAATTTTTTTTAATTCATTAAAATTCATTACTAAATACCCCCTCATTCTGGATAAATGTGATTAATTAATTGATTTCAATTTACTAGAAATTTTCTATTGAATTGTTAAATTTATGTTACGTAATTAATTATTTTCTTTTGGGTCAATAAATCTATAGCCAATATTTCTTACTGTTTGAATATATTGAAAATTGCGCTCAATTTTAGAACGTATTCTCCTAATATGCACATCAACTGTTCTGTATCCGCCAATATAATCATAACCCCATACCTTATCTAACAGAGAATCTCTTGTGAATGGTGTATCAATATTGCTTGCTAAATAAGTAAGTAGCTCGAATTCTTTAAACGTTAAATCAATAATCTTTCGTTCTACTGAAACAGTATATTTTTCAAGATCAATTATTAAATCACCAACTGCTATTTTATTTTTATTATCTATAGGTTTTTTTTCAGAATTAGTAAGTTTTCTGACTCTGTAGAGAAGTTCTTCTAAATTGATTGGCATGCTAATGATGTCTGCAATTAAGCCATTGCCAGAATGCTTTATTAATTTAATTGATTCAACTATTAGCAAAACAGGAATATCATAATTGATGAAAAAATTCTTAAACTTCTCTAATTGCAGCATATATCTGTCTTCAACAATAATTAAATCTACTGTATCAGCATTTGTGCTTAGATCGAATTTTTCTAAATCGTGCAATACAGTAACATTAGAATAATCATTTTCTAATGTTGATTTGATTTGATTGATAGTTTCTTTTTCTTGACCAATAATTAAAATTTGAAGCATTTTTAAGATGATAATTTAAATTGAAATAAAAACGATTAAATAAATTCTTAATATTAATGTTAGAATGAACCTAATCTGTAAAATTAAGAATTGTTTAGCTAAGGTAACATATGTCAGTAATTGAAATAAGGGATTTATCAAAAATTTATAATAATAGTAATATTGCTTTTGACTCTATTAATTTAGATATTTTAAATGGCGAGATTCTTGGAATAGCTGGTCCTGTTCTATCAGGAAAATCATCTTTGCTTTCTGTTATAGCTCGCAAATCAAATCCAACGAGTGGAACTATAGATTTTGCTGACTATGTAAATATTTCTTATTTTTCTTCTGATATTTCTTTGCCTGAGCAGTTAAAGGTTTTTGATTTCACACTTCTACTTGTTAGCTTAAATAATATGGAGGAAGACAGTAAATATAATGAAATAGTTACATTATTAAAAAAATTCGATTTACATAACTATGCATCTTCACAAATAGCAGACTTGTCATTTTTTCAAAAAAGATCACTTGCAATTTTAGGGGCATTAATCAATAAACCTAATTTGCTGATCCTTGATGAACCATTTCGAGGGTTAAGTATTGAGGAAATAGAAAAACTGACTATTTATTTGAAAAATATATTAAATCGAGAAATGTCTTGTGTAATTTCTGATATTAAATTAGATAATTTGGAGCGTATTGCAAGCTCCATTGCATTAATGTTTGAAGGAACAATTATTCATAAGTCAGATATTTTGTCTTATTCTAGAATTGCAGGTAGAAATATCATTCAATTATCCGTAGAGGGCAATTTATTAAAGTTTGAAGAAAAATTAGCCTATTTAACACTTCAAAAAGAATTGACATATATTAGAAGCAATTCTATTTTTACTGTTACTTTTTTCCAATCTAGACAAATGGAAGATTGTTTTTTTCTATTGTCGGATATTATTAAAAGTATTGGTTTGTCTGTATCATTTATGAAGTCAATTTCTCCACAAGTTGATCTGCAATTAATTGATATTGTGCAAGGCAGATTACAATTAGGGCGTCCACATTTTCAGTCTTTATTAAAAAATATTGATGCATTAGAAAATAGCTTAGACATAGAAGAGTCATAAAAAATAATTGAAAAACAGTGTGCATGAAAAACTTTTTTACGATTTATAAATTTCAATTTTTAAATAATTTACGATCTTGGCAAATCAGTATTAATTTATTTTTTATTTTTTTCTCTATGTCTTTATTGCTTTTCGTTGCTGCAGTTGAGAAAGAATTAGCATCTGAAACATTCGCTTTTTTCCTTCTCTTTATTTATATACCATCTCAATTATTTTGTTATTTTGTTTCATTAGAAAGTCTATACACGAGAAGTTTTATTGATCAATATAAGTGGTTATATTCTTACAATGCTTCAAGGCTAAATATTTATTTTGGAAGTTTAATGAGTTATTTGACCTTTTTACTATGTGCTCAAATGATTTTGTTAACTATTTTTGCAATGATGCTTAATTTATTTGCAATTAATGATTTATTAATTTTATTAGTTGTTGAAGTGGTTATTGCAGTTGCTATAATGCAGCTGTTTCTTTTTTCAATTATTTGCTGTTTTAATTCAGTTTTAAATATGAATAAGCTAATAAAATATTTTTTTGCATTATTTTTCTTCTTAGTATTCCTTATCTATTTATTTAATGTATTTGATTCCTCATTTAATCTTATTTGGAATAATTTGAGTGAGTATATTCGCGGCAATCAGGTCGGTGTGTCAGAGATTCAAGTGACACAAAGTATGAGTATTTTATTTTTGAGTTCATTAATATTGATGTTCATAAATTACAGATTTACACTGAAATTTTACTAATGATGATCATCTTCCTTTTGGAAATCCCACTCAATATTTAATTGTCGTAAAAAGACATAAATCAATGTAAAAAAAGTAAATAGTGCTAAAACAGATAATAAAGTGTAAACAACTATTGATAAATATCCATCATTTCTTTCAATAATGCGATTTTGTTCTTCAGCTGAAACAAGCTCAGTGTTTATTAATGCAATTGATAAAGCAACTAATAATACATTTATGTACTTAATAGCCCTATGCATAATTTAACCTTTTTATTAATTAACTTGCTTGAATTAAACACCAGGATCTCTAAGAAATTTTCTTACTTCATCAGCCCAAATTTCTGGAGCTTGATGAGGAGTAAAATTACCTTGACTTGGAGGATTAATTCCTCTAGAACGTTTGATATTTGCAAGAAATTTTTCATGTGAACGGCCTAATTCACTAGTGGTACCATGTATCACAAGTGTAGGTGCTTGTATATGTTCTACTGTTTCCCACATGTCATGGTGAGTCATTGCAAATGGTCCTGCGCCTTCCCAACCCATTCCTCCGTAAATTTCAGCACCTTCGTTTGAGTTTACAATCAAATTACTAATGAATCTTTCAGTTGTTCTTTTTAAATCTGCATCTTCTTTTAAGCCACCAACCTTTTCCCATAATTCGAGCAAATGAGAACCATCTTGTTTTTCCTGATAGTAACTGTGAATTCGTTCATGAACTGCTCTTCTAGAAGGAGTACCCCAATTGAAGACTTCTTCAAGGACTAATTTGTCTAATTTCTCTGGATATGTTGCAGCAAATACAGCAGCAATTTCAGAACCAGTATGTGTGCCAAATAATGATGTTTTTTCTATTCCCAGCTCATCTAAAAATTGTGATACAGAATTAGCAAATTGACCTAAGTTTTCATATGGAGGATTTGGTCTGTCTGATTGTCCATATCCCATTGTTGTCATTGCAATGACTCTGAATTCGTCAGCTAGCAAAGGTGCAATGTCTTTATATGTCATGCATGAAGCTGGTGTAGCATGCAACATTAAAAATGGTTCACCGGAACCAATTTCAAAATATTCTACATTTCCATCAGCAATCTGAGCAAAGCCACGTTTTAATTTAGTATCAGTTACCATAATTACCCCCAAATTTTATTTAATAGTTAAAATTTTACTGTATATATTATAATCTATTATAACTTTCTTATCTAGGCAAGCCAAGCCCTTGTCGAGCAATAGTATTACGTTGTATTTCGGAAGTTCCTTTTGCAATTGTATTTGCGATTGCTGAAAGATATTTTTCAGAGACTTCAAACATCTCTTGATTCTTTTGTAATTGTCCGTGTGTCCCAAGCAATTGAATACTGGTTTGAGCTATTTTCTGAGTTAATTCTGCCCCGTATAACTTTGATATTGATGCTTCATAAGTCGGATTTATTCCTTGATCTTGAAGTAGAGGTATTTTAATTGCTAAATTAAAACCAGTATTCATCTCGATCCAATGATTAGCAATATCATCTCTATAAGTTTTTTTATTTTGTGTAATTTCAGGCATGAGTTTTGTAATATCAATCAATTTTTCTAAATTTCTTTTTGCAGCAGAAAATGTTGCTATTCCAGAGCGTTCAAAATCTAATGAGGAAGCCATTTGATACCAGCCTCTATTTTCTTCTCCAATAATATTTTTTGTTGAGACTTGAACATTATCAAAAAAGACTTCATTGAGTGTTTCTTTGCCGTTAATATCTTTTATTGGGTTTATAGAAATGCCAGGTGAGTCTATTGGAACAATTAAAGTTGAAAGACCCTTATGTTTAGGTGCATCTGGATTTGTTCTTACAGCAACTAATCCAAAATCAGCATCTTTAGCATTAGAAGCCCAAATTTTTTGTCCATTAATTACATAATTATCACCATTTCTTATAGCTCTAGTTTGTAAGGAAGCTAAATCAGACCCAGCGGTTGGTTCTGAATAAAGCAAGCACCACTGGTCTATTGCTTGGGCAATTCTGGGTAAATAAAGCTCTTTTTGTTCTTGATTTCCATATGCCATCAGCGCTGGGCCGATCCAATTGACGCCGGTTATGTTGTTAATAGGAGCATTCATATAAGAAAGAATATGGTTAAAAACAGCTTGTTTTAAATGACTTGCACCAATGCCACCATACTCTTTAGGCCATGCTTGAGTTAAGAGTCTATCTTTTGATAAATTATCAGTAACTTTTTTAGCAATTTCTTTCCATTCAGGATCTGTGTCGTTAATAATAAAATTTTTATTGCCCCAATCTTGAGGCAAAATTTTAGATAGTCGGTTAGTTAATGAAGCTTGAAATTCGTCTTCATATTCATTTAATGAAAAATCCAAAATAATGTATCCAATAAATTAATTCTTAAGAATGAACTAATATTTTAAATTAACTAGCTTACATGTCAAAGCATGTAAAAAAAATTTTCTTTGTTTATTCTATCAATTTTAGTATTGGTTAGAATAGAATTATAGTAAATATTGTTTATATCAAATAATTTAAATGAGCTTACAGGTGCAACGTGGATCAAAATATTGTAGTTTTTTCAGGTAATGCAAATCAAAATTTCGCTGAAGCAATTTGCAAACATCTGAACATTGAATTGAGCAAAAGTGAGGTCTTTGAATTTTCTAATGAAAATATCTTCGTTCGTCTCCTGGACAATATTCGTGAAAGAGATGTATTCATTGTTCAACCAATTGTGAGTCCAGTGAATACAAGATTAATGGAATTAATGTTAATGATTGATGCAGCAAAACGTGCATCTGCAGGAAGAATTACTGCTGTTATTCCCTATTATGCATACGGACGTTCAGATAAAAAAGATCAACCGCGTGTACCAATTTCTGCTAGGTTAATTGCAAACTTCTTAGAAGTAGCTGGAGCAAATAGAGTTCTTACTATGGATTTGCATGCTGGTCAGATACAGGGATTTTTTAATATTCCCCTAGATGAGCTAACAGCATATCCATTAATAGGTGATTATTTTCAATCTAAAAAATTTAAATCTCCTATCATTGTAGCTACCGATGCAGGTGGTGCTAAGAGTGCCGCTCGATTAGCTAATGATCTTGATTGCGAACTTGCGATTATTGATAAAAGACGTGTTGATAACTCTGAAGCTCCAGATGCGTCTACAATCATTGGTGATGTTTCTGGTAAAGATTGTATTATAATGGACGATGAGATATTAACTGGTGGCACGGTTTCATTAGCGGTTGATTTGATTAAAAAAGCAAATGCGAATTCTATAAGAGTTGCATGTGTGCACCCTATGTTTAATGATCAGGGTTTCAAGATCATTGATAATTTAGAAATTGATGAGTTAGTTTTTGCAGATACTGTGCCAATAGATAAATCAAAATTTTCAAAAAATCAACCCACTATTATTTCAACAACTCAATTGTTTGGAGAAGCAATTAATCGCATTCACACTGGTGAATCAGTGGGCGCATTATTCAGGCATTAGAAGCATGATTGACACAATTGTTTTATATTTAATAACAAAAGAGAATTTAAAATGAGCATACTAAGTAGATTTTTTGGTAATGCGAATACAAAGGCTATAAAAAAATTCCAATCACAAGTCGATTTAATTAATGAAAAAGAATCGCAATTCAAATCTCTTTCTGATGATGAATTGAAAAATTTTTCAACACAACTGCATCAATCGGTTCAAAATATAGATGAGGTGATTATTGACGGGCTTGCATGTATTAGAGAATCAATTCGTCGAGTAACTAATGAATGGGCATATGATGTACAAATCATAGGAGCTTTGGCATTGCATGAAGGTTCTATTGCAGAAATGAAGACAGGTGAAGGAAAGACTTTAGTTGCAACTATGTGCCTTTATTTGAATGCTGTTTTGGGAAATTCTTGTCATCTGGTGACTGTAAATGATTATTTAGCTAGACGTGATGCTCAATGGTACGGGCGTGCCTTACAAAATGTAGGTCTTACTGTTGCTGTTTTACAAAACAATCAAACATACTTACTTGCTGAGTCTGAGGTTTCTAAAACGGTAGGTCATGAATATTTACAAGAATCTGAAAGAAAAAATGCTTATTTGTGTAATGTGATTTATGGAACTAATAGTGAATTTGGATTTGATTATCTAAGAGATAATATGAGAGTAACAAATGAATCAAAAGTACAAAATGACTTAGATTTTGTAATTGTTGATGAAGTAGATAGTGTTTTAATTGATGAGGCTAGAACGCCCTTAATTATTTCAGGCGAAGCATCCGAAGATTTGTCTCTGTATAGTCAATTTACAAAAATTGTTAAAAACCTACAAATAAATACTCATTATGACATTGATGAAGCAAGTCGAACAGTTTTTTTAACTGAAAGTGGTATTGAATATATTGAAAACCTTTTGAACATTTCCAACTTATATTCTAGTGAATCACATTCATTGTTGAAATATATTGAAGCTTGCTTAAGAGCGAAATCACTGTATTACCGAGATAAAGATTATGTTGTTAAAGATAATCAAGTGGTTATTGTAGACACATTTACAGGTAGGTTGCAAGAAGGTAGAAGATGGTCAGATGGCTTACATCAAGCTATAGAAGCCAAAGAAGGTTTAATGGTAAATCAAGAATCAATGACTTTTGCTACTATTACAATTCAAAATTATTTCAGAATGTACAGCAAATTAGCTGGTATGACAGGAACCGCTGTAACTGAAGCAGAAGAATTTGCAAAAATTTATGATTTAGAAGTTTATGTTATACCTACAAACGTACCAATGCAAAGAGAAGATCTTCCAGATTTAGTTTACAGTAATGAAAATGCTAAATTTAATGCTGTCGCAGAGAAGATTAGTCTATGCGTAGATGATCAAATTCCAGTATTGGTGGGTACTTCTTCTATAGAGTCATCAGAAAAATTATCGAAGTTACTTAATTCACGTAGAATTAAACATGAAATTCTCAATGCAAAAAATCATGAAAGCGAAGCTGGGATTATAGCAAATGCTGGTAAAAAGGGCGCTGTTACAATTGCAACCAATATGGCAGGTAGGGGGACTGATATTAAGCTTGGTCCTGGAGTTGTGGAATTAGGGGGCCTGCATGTCCTTGGAACAGAAAGACATGAAAGCAGAAGAATTGATAATCAATTGAGAGGTCGTTCAGGGAGACAAGGTGATCCTGGATATACCAGACTTTATGTTTCATTTGATGATGAACTAATGCGTCGATTTGCTCCAGATTGGCTGTCTACAACTATGGAAAAAATAGGAATGTCTGAGAATACTCCTATTGAGTCTAAAATGGTAACCCGTTCAATTGAAACTGCACAATCTAGAGTTGAGTCAAATAATTTTGAGGCTAGAAAATATATTTTGGAATATGATGACGTTATGAATATTCATAGACAAAAGATATATTCAGAAAGAGATTCAATATTATCTGGATTAGAAATTGAAGATAAGTTTTTCTTATTAGCAAAAAATGAATTTGATTTTTTGCTTAGTGATTATCAAGTTGGAAATTCCGAAGCGAACATTGAAATCCAAAGAAACTTGTTGTCAATTTTTGGCAATCAGTTCAGCCAGGATATTGAAGCAATTTTGTCTAGTAATCAACCATTAGTTATTACAAAAATTAATGAATTATTTAAAAATAAGTATGAAAGTATTTTTGCAAATTTTGCTAAGCAAGATGTTGAACAATTTATTCAATATCTTATGCTTTCTCAAATTGATCAACTTTGGGTACAGCATTTAACTGCTATGGATGAAATGCGGAGAGGCATTGGACTGCGTGCCTATGGTCAGTTAGATCCTTTAGTTGCTTTCAAAAAAGAGGCATTAACAATGTGGGAAGATTTAGGCAATAGTATTAGGACAACGATTTTACGTTCTTTCCATATTCAATCTTTAAACTTAAATCAATCTAATAAAGCAAGTGCTGCCTCTGAAACAATTAATTCTGCAACAACTAAACAAGATAATATTGTCAATCAATTAAACATTCCTGATAAAATTGGTAGAAATTCTCCTTGCCCTTGTGGTTCAGGTTTAAAGTTTAAGAAATGTCACGGTTTAAAATAAATTCTCATGAATCTTGAAGATACATCTGTCAATTTTTCTCCTAAAAAATATATTAATCAATTGAATCAAAAATTTAACTCTGATGAATTATTAATTGACACTTTTCTGAAAATTATTGGCAAGTGGCCTGTGAAAACTGAAATTATTAATAATATTGAATATAAATATTGGATCGATGACGAAGCATTTAACTGGCATTTATTAGCGACTAGAATAATTTTTTCTTTAAATGAAGAAACTAACAAAAAACCATTAAATGCTTTCCTGCATTCTACTTATCTACTACCGGGCAGTGATCAAAGAAAAATTATTAACTTATTTCCTCCAGATAAGTATAGAGCACATTTAAATTTCATCTATGGAGTTGTTCTAGAAGAGGTGATTATTTGTTTCAATGAAATGGAAAAAAATAAAGACATTATTAATCAGTTTCATGCCTCTGATGCAATTAATGCAGTTTATTTAGACTTGTATGGCTATAATTTTTCTGAATTTAAAAGGATTTATGAATTTGAAAAAAAAATAAAGTTGGATAAATTTGATAGTTTATATAGTTATTATGATTTTTTGTATTGGAGCTGGAAGTATAGAATCAAGAAGAGTACTCCAGAAAAAATTGCTTATGATAGCCAATCTGGAATCAATTTTTTGATTAATATGAGTAAAAAATAATATAAAATATTACTTGTCACTATATATAAAATCTTATAAGATTTATATAGATTTTATATATAGTAGGATATAATATATTACATGAATGACGATTATTATAATATTCTTGGTTTAGATCGTAATGCTTCTGATAAAGATATTAGAAGTGCATATAGACGATTGGCAAGAAAACATCACCCAGATGTTAATCCTGGTGATCCGGAAGCTGAAGAAAAATTTAAGAAAATTAATCAAGCCTATCAAGTTTTATCCGATAGTCAAAATAAAGAAAAATATGATCAATATGGCTCTAATTGGAATATGAATAATGATTTTAATTTTAATGATTTTTCAGAAATCTTCAATTCTTCGCAGTTTAATAATGCTGGCTTTAGTTTTTTCAATGAGGGTATTGATCTTTCATCACTATTGAAAAATATGTCTGGTGTCAATTTTCAAAATACTTTTAGAGGACAAAAACAGAAAACTAGAAGAAAACCTCGTAAACAAACATCAAGTTATCAGCAGACTATCAATATTAATCTCGAAGATGCATATTTTGGAAACAAGAAAGAATTTTTGTTCAATTTTGACAAAACGCCCTGTGGGGTATGCAAGGGAATAAAAAAACTAGCTGGCGCTTTATGCCATAAGTGTCGAGGAACTGGTTTTGATAAATTAGGCAAAAGATTTGAAGTTGATATACCAAAAGGAATTTTAGACGGAGAAAAAATAAAATTAGATAATGTTCATATTTCAAAAACAATTAAAGAAAAGTTATTTTTAACTGTGAAAATTGATAAGCATCCAATCTTTCAACTAATAAATAATAATCTCCATTATATTGCAAAAGTGGATGTAAGTGATTGTGTGCTTGGCACGGATATCAATGTCCCTAAATTATCTGGCAAACAAGTGAAACTTTCTTTACCACCTAAAACGAAATCAGGTCAAATATTTAGACTTGCTGGACAGGGAATGGTTAAAAAAAATATGGAATTCGGAGATCTTTTTGTTAGGATCGATGTTCAGATTCCTGAAAAAATGACTGATGAACAAATTGAATTATTTAATAAGATTAGAAATATTAATGATGATGGAGATAAGGTTTAAAGTATGGATGACAATTTATTAAATTCTGACTATGAAATTACGGTATCAATACATAAACCAATTTTTCATATTTCAGCTGTCGCAAAAATGATTGGTATACACCAACAAACATTACGTTCCTATGAAAAACAAGGGGTAATCAGGCCTGCTAGATCTGATGGCAATACAAGGCTCTATTCTGTAAACGAAATTGAGAGACTGAGACAAATGTTAACTTTGGTTAATGAATTAGGCGTTAATCTAGTTGCAGCTGAAATTATCCTCAGAATGCGTGAACAAATTACAAGTTTACAAAATGAACTAGATGATGCAAAAGAGCAAATTAATCAAATACTGAATGAAGAAAATAATTAAGGAGTATAATGATGATGAGACAAGATAGATTTACTGAACAAGCACAAGAAGTGTTACAAAATTCTCAACAAATGGTTCGAGATCAACGTCATGCACAATGGGATGTAGAGCATGTGTTTTTAGCTTTACTGCAGTTGAAAGATGGGCTAGCAAAAGAATTGATGGAACATTTAAATGTCAATATAGATGATGCTACTCGATTAATAGCTGATGATTTAGCTCGTTCTCCAAAGCTACAGTATGAGGTAGTCCAAATATATACAACTCCTAGAATTGTGAGAATGTTAGAATCTGCTAATGCAGAAGCAGAACGTTTACAAGATGACTTTGTTGGTATAGAACATCTATTAATTGCTATTTCAGAAGAAAATGATGGATCAACATCTAGGTTTTTTAAGAGTAAAAAAATTAGTAAAGAATCCATATATACTGCATTACGTGAAATTCGAGGTACTGCTAGGGTTAATTCTCCAACCGCTGAATCCAATTATAAATCATTAGCCAAATATAGCATTGATCTAACTGATTTGGCCCTAAAAAATGAGCTTGATCCTGTAGTTGGTAGAAATACTGAAATTGATAGATTAATTCAAATACTTAATCGCAGGACTAAAAATAATCCTGTTTTAATTGGTGAAGCTGGAGTTGGAAAGACTGCAGTCGTAGAGGGTCTTGCACAACGTATTGTTGAAAACAATGTACCAGACAAACTTAAAAATAAAAGGTTATTAGCTCTGGATTTACCTGGCATGCTTGCTGGGTCTAAATTTAGAGGTGAATTTGAAGAAAGATTGCAATCAGTAATTCGTGAAGTGAAAGAAGCCAGTGGCGAAATAATATTATTTTTGGATGAAATGCATAATTTAGTAGGAGCAGGGGGTGCTGATGGAGCAATTGATGCTGGAAATATGCTCAAACCTTCTTTAGCACGTGGAGAATTCAAGGTGGTAGGTGCTACTACTTTGAATGAATATAGACAATCTGTTGAAAAAGACCCTGCATTAGAAAGAAGATTTTCTCCAGTGTATGTCGATGAACCTGATCTTGATAATACAGTAAAAATTTTAGAAGGCATTAAACATAAATACGAAGAACATCATGGTATTACAATTTCTCAACAAGCTATTAATGATGCTGCTCATCTTTCAGAAAGATATATTACTGAACGGCAACTTCCTGATAAAGCGATTGATCTTATTGATGAAGCAGCATCAAGAAAGGTATTAGATGCTGATTCGTTAAATCCTGATCTTAAAGAAATGAAAAACAAAATTGATCAAGCTACTAAACAAATTGATTCCGCAGCATTACGTCAAGATTATGAAGAAGCAGCCAAACATAAATCCAAATTAGCGAAGTTAAAAAAAGATTATGAACAACTGATTACCAGTTCTATGTCTGCAGATGAGAATATTTATACAATTAATTCACCAGACATTGCAACGGTCGTTGCTCAAGTTACTGGAATTCCTGTTGATAGACTGTTAGAAAAAGAAGCAAATAAGCTTATCAACATGGAATCATCATTACACTCAACTGTGATTGGACAAGATAATGCAATTCGGTCACTTGCAGATGCGATCCGAAGAGCAAGAAGCGGGCTTAAAGATCCTAAAAGACCAATTGGTTCTTTTATTTTTGTAGGGCCTACTGGTGTTGGCAAAACTCACTTAGCTAAAGGCTTAGCTGAGTATCTCTTTGATGATGAAGACGCGTTAATAAGATTAGATATGTCTGAATTTCAAGAAAAACATACAGTATCTCGTTTGTTTGGTGCTCCTCCTGGTTATGTTGGTTATGATGAAGCCGGAGAATTGACTGAAGCAGTGAGAAGAAGGCCTTATCAAGTAATTTTATTTGATGAGATCGAAAAAGCTCATCCAGACATCTTTAATACTTTATTACAAGTTCTAGATAATGGACGATTGACTGATAGTCATGGTCGTACAGTTGATTTTAGAAATACAATAATTATTTTAACTTCTAATTTAGGAACTGGAGCCAACAAAACTAATATTGGATTCAAGCGTACGAATGATCAATCTGAAATTGATTCAATGGTTTCAGGCGTAGAGAGCGCTTTAAAGAATACGTTTCGTCCAGAATTTTTGAATCGAATTGATGAAATTGTTGTTTTTGAACCTTTAACTGAAAATGAAATAAAAGCGATTGCAGAGATTGAAATTGCTTTTGTTGCAAATCGTCTTGCAGAACAAGGTATCAAATTAGATGTTAAATTAAAGGCCATAAATAAACTTGTTGAACAAGGTTATGATCTTGAATATGGCGCTCGTCCATTGAAAAGAACTATTGAAAGACATATTGAAAACCCATTGGCTACAGATATATTAGCTGGTAAATTTCAAGAAGGGCAAACAGTTATTGTTGATTGGATATCGAAAAACAAAGCTTATGTATTTAAGGTGGAAGATATCAAAAGTCAAACAAAGGCCAAAGTGAATAATTAGTTTTTGAATGGTGATAATATGAAGAAATTTATTGATGATTTTGGTGGTTTTTCAATTATCTTTTTTATAGGTGGCGCGATCATTTTAGCTGTAGGTTTTATTGTAATTAGCCTAAGACAATCTTCAACCAATTTAGATCTTCAAGAATTCGAAGCAGAAACACGAAATACAATTATACAACGAACTGAAGGTGACACTCGAGCACCAATTAAGATGATAGAATTTTCTGATTTTCAGTGTCCATATTGCAAGCTATTTCATGATGCATTGATGCCTCAAATTAGAAAAGAATTTATTGATACAAAGATTGCTTCAATGGAATTTTATCCTATGACATTTTTAGGCGTTGATTCTGTGAATGCTGCTAAAGCTGTGATATGCGCGCAGGACCAAGATCATTTTTGGCCATATCATGATTTACTTTTTTATATTCAATCTCCAGATAAAAACAATGGTACGTATAGCAACAATAATTTATTCGAATTGGTTGATTACATTAATAATGAAATTGGCTCTTTTGATAAAGCATTATTTAAAATTTGCTATGAATCTAATGATGTCTCAAATTATGTTAGTCAATTACAAAAACAAGCAGCTGATTTAGGCATTCAATCTACTCCAACACTCGTAATTAACAATATTGCTGTGACGGGCGTACAAGACATAAACGTATATAAAGAGATAGTTACAAAAATTTTATCTGAAGAAAAATGATTTTTTTATTAGGATAGAGTAAATTAATGTTTCCTATGAAATTTTCAATTAGACAATTAATATTTTTACGACAGTTTATTCTGATTATGGGTGTAATTTTAACTAGTTATTTAATTTATGTGAATAACCTTTCTGACTCTACTTTATCTTGTGGAAACGTAGGTGACTGTAATAAGGTGCAAAACTCATCGTACGGTTTTTTATTTGGAGTACCTGTTACTTATTTTGGGCTAGTATTTTTTTGTTTTTTAGCAATATTATATGGAAATTATTTTTTAAGAAAAAAAATTTTAAATGTCAACATTATTGAATTGGTTGGTTTTTCTGCATCTTTATCAGCTTTTATATTTTCCATGTATTTAACTTATATTGAATTATTTGTTATTAATGAAATTTGTATTTGGTGTGTATCTATAGCTCTGTTAACAACCTTAATTTTTATAATTAATTTCTGTTCATTGATTTTTATTAAAAAACATGTCGAAGATGATGATAAGCAATTATAATAATTAGTATAGGTGCAATAATGATTGAATTTCTAGAAGAGCAAAAAATGGTTTCCGTTAGCTTTGACGACCTTGATGTCCTTAGTGATCAAGATAAGGAAACTTTTGTATTGAATTTGAATTTTTTTGAAGATCAGATGCCTTTTTATATTAAAGTTCAGGATTACAACTTTTCCTTTTCTGGTCAATCTTTTTTAATCAACGGACGAAGTGCAATGTTGCCTGATTTAATTGAAGAAAATGAAAAAAATCATCAGTTGACTCTACTTGTCGAACGCAGCAATCGTTTCTACATTTATTTGCATCAATTCGAATCAGATTAGCAATTACTATATTTGTAATTTTTTTTATCATTTATTAGGAAGAGCTCTTTGTCCTTTGTAACTATTTCATATATTCTTTGTCTATTCGCTATGCATACCTTTTTTGCTAGCTATTACATGTCTGTAATTTCTGTACCCGAGAGTTTATTTGGTCAGACTGAATGGATTATTGGTTTTATCGTAGGAATTATGGGTATTACAGGCATGCTGACTCGTCCTGTGGTTGGAGTGTTATTAGATGCGAATTTTTCTAAAAAACTTTTTTTAACTATTGGTGCACTTGGTGTAACTGCTTCATTTTTAGGTTATTCTTTCACAGATGATTTATTTTTTGTTAGTCTTTTGCGATTGCTACAGGGTACGTCAACTGCAATGTTTACTACTACATTAAGTGTTGTTGTTTCTGGATATGTTCCAACTACAAAAAGAGGTATAGGTTTAGGAATTTTTCAGTCATCAAGCGCATTATCACAAGTTTATGCTGCATTATTTGCTGTTTGGTTAATTAGAAATTATTCATTAGAAATTGGTTTTACTGCCTCTGCATTTTTTGCATTTCTAGCTGGAGTTTTTGTTTTATTTTTGAAGATAGATTATAGCAAAGCATATTCAAAAGAATTTAATTTTAAAAATGCACAATGGATTTCTAAGCATGGCCTGTATCCATTTATAATTTTTACGAGTCAAACTTTAACCTTTGGTGCAATTATTGCATTTCTTCCATCAATCAGCCAAGCAAGAGATTTAGGTAATCCCGGTATATTTTATGCTACATATGCTTTGACTATGTTGGTCGCTAGATCTCTTTCGGGATATCTGTCAGATTTGATTGGTCGTAAATCAGTCATTATTCCTGCACTTTTTTGTAGTTCCTTTGCCTTAGTACTGATTGCTCTTGCACAAACACAAATGATGTTAGTTGCAGCATCTGTTTTCTATGGAGTTGGCTTTGCCTCTGTGCAAGTCGTAGGTTTTGCTATATTAATTGATACAACTCCAGTGAAATATCATGGTTCAGGCTTAGCAACGTATACGAATGCTTGGGATGTGGGTGGTCTTTTGGGTGGGCTTGTTGTTGGCATCTTGATAGAAATTTTTAATTTTACAAGCGCCTTTCTTTTTTGTGCCTGCTTACCGATCTTTGCATTGTTTTTCCTAAAAAAAATTAAATTAAATTAATTTTTCCATCACATATGCTGACTTTGATTTGTTTTTATTTTTATAGTAGTTAATTTTTGTATTGATTATTGCAAAACCGTTTTTTTTATAAAAGCTAATTGCTGCTTGGTTGTCTTCATGTACCTCAAGAGAAATTTTTGTAAACATAGAACTTCTTGCTAATTCTATGCATTGATCTAACAATAAGCCTCCTATTTGGTTTCTTTGATTCGATGGCTGAACGGCTATTTGAGAGATATGCGCTTCATGAGGGAATATCCAAACACCTGCAAATCCTACTATATTATTTTCTTGAGTCGCAACATAATAAGATGCAAAATGATTTTTCAATTCTAGAGTAAAATTAATATCTGGGGCATTATGAATGAATGCTTTTTTTTCAATAGTTTTTACACAACTTATATCTTCAAGTTTCATTGCTTGGATCTTTATAGGATTATTTTTTTTATCGTTATGAATTCTGGATATTTTCTTCATACATATATGATATATTTTATTTATTAACAATATTGATTAATAGAAAATTTATTTGATTTTCTTGAGTGTAGATATTTATGAATCGATCTGAAAGCCCTATTGATAATGATGTTCAAGCAGAAGACAAGGTTGTTGAGCCTAATCTTAGACCAAAAAAATTAGATAGTTATTTTGGCCAACAACTTGTTAAAGATGAATTAATGATAGGTATTCAAGCTGCAAAAAAAAGAAATGAATCTATTGATCATTTGCTTTTTCACGGTCCTCCTGGTTTGGGGAAAACAACACTTGCAATGATTGTTGCTGAAGAAATGGGTGTTTCAATCAGAGTTACAAGTGGGCCAGCCATTGAAAGGGCTGGTGACTTGGCATCTATTTTAACCAATCTTCAAAAGGATGATATATTATTCATAGATGAGATACATCGGTTACCATTAACTGTTGAAGAAGTACTCTATCCTGCAATGGAAGATTTTTCTGTTGATATTGTCTTAGGAAAAGGGCCAAAAGCAAGAGAAGTTAGACTTAAAATAAATAAATTTACTCTTATTGGTGCCACCACAAAGTTTTCACTAGTTTCGCAACCATTAAGAGATCGCTTCGGTTCAACGCATCGTCTAGAGTTTTATCAGACTAAAGATTTAGAAAAGATTATTTCACAGTCTGCAAATGCTTTGGAGTGTGTTATTTCTAAAAAAGGAATAACTGAAATTGCAAAAAGGTCACGAGGAACAGCTCGAGTTGCTAATCGAATTTTACGTCGTGTTCGTGATTATGCAACAGTAGAAGCCAATGGTGAAATTGATGACAAGATAGCAAATCAAGCTTTAGAACGAATGCAAATTGATGATTACGGCCTTGATCAAATGGACAGGCATCTTTTGAAATCACTTGTTAGTGATTTCAATGGTGGCCCAGTTGGTTTAGATACATTAGCTGCAGCAATTTCTGAAGATAGTGAAACAATTATGGATGTTTATGAGCCTTATTTGCTTAAACTTGGTTTTATGTTGCGTACACCAAAAGGAAGAGTAGCTTCAGAAAAAGCTTTCAGACATCTAGGATATAAATATAACAAACAAACAGAGAACACTAATAAATCTCATCAAGCTAGCTTATTAGAAGATGAAATTTAATAGATTATTTATCTGGGCCTTAAAATTAAATAGGTTACTCTACCAGAGGCAATAAACCGCTCATCACTATCGAAGACATCAACCTGTACGTAAACTACAGTTTTACCTGCTCTAATAGAAGTAGCAATTGCTTTAACATCTTTTGTAGCTGCATTTAAATAACTCACATTTAAATCGGTTGTTACCCATCCAGCCCATTCTTCATCTTGCGGCTTGAGAGTAGATGTGCATGTAGCTGCTGCAGCATCAATTAATGAAGAAATTGCACCACCATGCATAACATCTGTAAATCGAGTACCTAATTCTTTTTTCATTGGCAAAAGTAAAGTAACTTTACCTTTTTCTATCGTATTTAAATCTGGAGTAATTCCTAGCAATGCCCAATATGGAACTATAGCGTCTTTAACTGTATTTTCTAAATATTTTTTTTCTTCTTGATCCATTTTTTCTCCTTTACTCACTTCTATTTTATTATAAACAAATATATCAGATTATTGACTATGTAAAATTTTATATAATTCACTATAAATATTTTGTTCTTTAAGTAATTCTTCATGGGTGCCAATTTTTTCAATTTTGCCACTATGTATAATGACAATTCTATCTGCTAGTTCAATAGTTGAAATACGATGAGCAATAACAATAGATGTTCGACCTTTTAAGGCAACTTTGATTGCTTTCTGAATCATTAGTTCGCTAACTTGGTCAATATTGGCTGTAGCTTCGTCTAAAATAAGCACCGAAGGATTCTTTAGTAATGCACGTGCGATACTTATTAACTGTCTTTCACCTGAGGAGAGATTTTGACCCCGTTCTGCAATCTGAGTATGAATACCATTCGGTAAATTATTTATGAAATTGTCTCCACCAATTGATTTTAGGACATTCATCACTTCATCGTCTGTAGCATTTTTTTTACCAAATGATATATTTTCATAAATTGTTCCAGAAAACAGAAATGGCTCTTGGAAAACTAAACCAATTTGATTACGTAGAGATTGTAGAGCAACTTTTTTAATTTCATGATTGTTAATTAATATTTTCCCTGAAGTTACTTCGTATAATCGACTTAATAATGAAATGATTGTTGTTTTTCCTGAACCAGTTGGTCCTACTAATGCTAGTGTTTCACCTTTATCAATATTTAAATTAATTTTTGTGAGTACTTCTTGTTCTTCCTCATAAGCAAAAGAAACATTGTCAAAGCTTATTCTAGAGGCCTCTTTTAATTCTATAGGATTTTTATCTTCAATAATAATTGGTTCGGTATCTAGTATTTCAAACACTCTATGAGCACCTGCCATAGCACGTTGCAATTGAGTATATTGCATAACTATGTCTCTTATCGGATTAAAAAATCTTTGTATATACAGCGTAAATGCTGTTGCTAAGCCTAATGCTTCTGAAATGTTGAGAGACTGGTTATTTGTCCTAATAGCTATAATCAATAAAACAAGTATTGTTGTTACGGCTGATAAAAATTCAATTATTGGAATTACTGCAGCCTGAAATTTTACAGCAGATAAATTTTCATTTTTATTTCTGTTATTTACAAACATAAAATCATCAAGATTTTTATTTTGACGATTCAATGATTGCACAACCTTAACTCCAGATAGATTATCATTAATTGATCCATTAACAATGGCAATCGCTTGTCGAACTCTAATAAATGCTTTTGCTGCATATTGTTGCCAGAAAATCATTATTATAATTAAAATTGGAATTGTCGCAATAATGACACAAGCTAGAATTGGATCAAGAATGAAAATTAAAATTATTGTCATTAATAATCCAAAAAGATCACCAAATCCATTTAAGAACCCAGAAGTCATAAGCTCCTGAAGGACCACCACATCAGATGTAGCACGAGAAACTAGTTTTCCAGTTTCATTTTTATCAAAAAATGACATAGACAAACGATTAAAATGTTTAAATAGATTAACTCTTAAGTCTAAGAGAATATTTTGACCAATAAATCCAATATTATATCTTTGAAAACTTTGAGCAATAATAGTTATTAATGTAGTCAGAATTAGCAGAATAATTATTATATTTAATTCAGAACTTTTTTCGGTGATTGATTTGGTTGAATCACTAATTCTTTCTACGCCAATTCCCATAATAAATGGCTGTAAATATGCAGCAATTGTCGCAATAAGCATTGAAATGATTGTAAAGTACATTCGTTTTTTATGTTTTTTTATAAATGGAAAAAATCTAGAAATAAGTTTCCAATTATATATTTCAGCATAGTAATCTACCCAATCATCAGCATGCCTTGCATTTCTACTTCCTCTATCATTTGACCATCCCGAAGGTCCACCCGACCAATAAGCCATCATTGCACCTCATTTTTTTGAGTTTTTTGATCGAATGACTGGCACAAATCCCTATACTGTTTATTGCGCTCATATAGTGCATCATGCTGACCTTGATCACGAATTTGACCATCTTCAATATAAATAATATGATCAAGTTTCTTCATCACTCTAGTTCGATGCGTAACAGTGATGGAAGTTTTATTAATTAAAAATTTTTCTAGCGATTGTTCTATTGCTAGCTCTGTTTTCAGATCAACAGAAGATGTCACATCGTCTAATATAAGTATAGGAGGATCAGCGAGCAAAGTTCTCGCTATCGCTATTCTTTGTCTTTGTCCTCCTGATAAACTTACTCCATTTTCTCCCACCCAAGTGTTATATTTTTCAGGTAAAGAATTAATAAAATCACTAATATGAGCTAAGCGTGCAACCTTTTCAATTTGATCTAATGTTGCATGTGGAACTCCATAACATATATTATCTTGAATCGTACCAGGAAATAAAAAAACATCTTGTAAAACAACACCAAAAATGTTCCTTAATGAATCGAGTTTGATATCGTCAATATTTTGATTGTCAATGTAGATAGCGCCATCACTTACATCATAGAATCTAGGTAAAAGGTGCAACAGTGTTGATTTGCCCGATCCTGTTCTTCCAATAATCCCTACCTTTTGTCCTGGCTTTATTGTCAATGAGATATTTTGTAGCAGCTTCTCTTGAGTGTTTTCTAATTGATAATCAAAAAATACGTTTTCAAAAACAATTTTCCCGCTTATGTCATTAATTGTTTTTGCGCCTTTTTTATTTGCTATGAAGTTTTCAGCATCTAGAATTTCAAAGAGTCTAGTTCCAGCCGATCTAACTCTAGCAATATGATTAATAATAAAACCAATTGCTCGAATTGGAACTTGTAATAAGGTTAAATAAAGTTGAAATTCAACCAATTGTCCAACAGTCATTTGACCCTCTATGATTAGCTGCGCGCCAAAGTAGAAAATACATGTAAGAGATATTAACCAAATACCAGATAAAATAGGCTCATTAAATGCAATAATTTTACTTGATTGCAAGGATGAATCATAAAGCTCCTTTGCAACTGCATGAAATTTACTTTGCTGCGCTTCTTGTTGGTTATATCCTTTAACTAATTGTTGCCCAGCGAAATTTTCTTGCAAAACAATACTAGTTTTTCCTTGAAGTAATTGAATCTTGATCCATATTTTTCTTAAAAATTTTTGAACAATTGCTGCTTGAGTAGCTACAATTGGCATAAAAATAAATGCAATGATTGCTAATTTTGTACTCGTAGTTAACATTAAAACAACGGCTGTGATTCCTAGCAAAATAATATAACTACCACGCATTATTGCCATACTAATAAAAAAACGAATAGATTCTATGTCTTGAGTGGCTCGAGACATTATATCTCCAATCTTTATTTGATCATGATATCCAAAGTGCATATGCTGTAAATGATTAAAGAGTTGATTGCGTAGATCATATGCAACAATTTGAGATAATTTTTCTGACAAGTAGCTTTGCACAAAGATAATTGCACCTCGACCAATTGCTAAACTAATTAAAGCAATACTGGCCAGAATGATTGGATTGCTAAAACTCCATTCTAAAGAAATATTTTTCTCTTCATTAAAAATCAGATCAATGGCTATTCCGATCAGTTTTGGTGCTAAAAGCACAGCAATACTTGCAAGTGTCAAGCTCAAAAATCCCCCAATAAAAATTTTTGGATAACTACTTACATGTTTTATGATTCTATAAATTACTTTTGTTTTGTTGTCTGTATTCATATAATTTTTTCGGTTAATCGCTCCAGCACATGGTATGACATTGGATGTATTATTGCATTTGCTTGTTTTCTATTATCGATCCTCCAATTTATAAATTCAATTACAGCTCGTAATATTGATTTTTTAGCAATTTCTAAAATGTGCTCAAGATCTTTTTCATATTCGATTTTTTTTGGTTCTAATTTATCTGCTAAAAATGTTACCCATGACCAATTTTCAAAATCATAATGCCCAGTTGTATGCCAGTGTACTGTGAATAAAATGTCATTATCCTGACAATCTAATTGCTTGTTTAAAATATAAGCCCCTACCTGACCATGAAGTAAAAAAGGTGCTTGTGCCTCCTCTTTGTATGCAATTAAGTTGTTTGTTTCTGCTATTTTGAGCAATTCAGTATTTTTTTTGTCTTTAGCAATATCATGTGCTAGCGCAGCAAAATAGGCTTTTTCTTCATTCAAATGATGTATCTTGGATAATGAAGCAGCGAGGTCAGCAGTTCTTTGCATATGTTCAATGCGCGCTTTTGGAACATTCTGTTTTTTCCAATTTTCTAAATTATCAATTTCCATGTTCTGGACGCATTTTTTTTAGACGTTCAATTCGTTGTTCTAATTTTGGGTGAGTTGCAAATAAACCACTCATATCACCTTTTAATGGATTGGCAATATATAAATGTGCAGTGGCTTGGGGCACAGGTAATCTTTGATTGTAAGTTGAATTATGAATTTTTGTTAATGCAGCAGCTAAATCTACTGGAGATTCTGAAAATATTGAACCATCCCAGTCTGCTTGAAATTCTCTTGAACGGCTAATGGCAAGTTGAATAATAGTTGCAGCTAAGGGAGCAATAAGAGCAACGATTAAATTTGCTCCACCATTTCTTCGACCAGAGAACCAAAAACTTATCCATGCAATTGTTGAAATCGCACCAGCAATTGCAGCAACCATTGTTGAAATTAAAATATCTCTATTGGCTATATGTGCAAATTCATGACCAATTACTGCACGAAGCTCTTTGTCATCTAAAACTTGCATAATTCCTGTGGTCACTGCAATGGCTGCATTATTTGGATTTCTCCCAGTAGCAAATGCATTTGCCTGAGGAGAGTCCATGATATATACCCTAGGTAATGGTAGAGATGCTTTATCTGCTATTTCTTCGACCATACCAAATAACTTTGGATTGTCTTCTCTTGAAATTTCTTTTGCATGTGAAATTCTTAAAATTATACTTGCTGAATTCCAATAGGAAAAGAAATTTGTAATCAAGGCAAAACCAAATGCAAATAATGCACCTTGTGGTCCAGCCACTGAACCTCCAATTATTACTAGCACTCCTGTGAGCGCAGAAAGTAAAATTAGAGTTTTTAAGTTATTCATTTTGAACTAACTAAATATTTATATGCCAAGTTGTTGGGCAACTAATTCTCTATGATGTTCTGTGTCACCCCATGCCAACTCTGATTTTTTTTGCCTTCTGTAATACAGTTGGATTTTGTAATCTTTTGTGAAACCAATTCCACCATGAATTTGTTGACCATGAGCGACAACTCTTCTTGATGCATCAGAAACCCATGCCTTTGCCATATTAACTTGCATTTGTTTGTCTTCCTGGTCAGTATTAATTGCCCAGGCAGCTTTATACATAATAAATCTTGAGCCATCAACATCAGTTAACATGTCTGCGCATTTATGTTGAATCGCTTGAAAGGAGCCAATCGGTCTACCAAATTGCACTCGTTCTTTTGCATAGTCTACGGAAATTTCAAAATCCATTTGAGCGAGGCCCACTAAGTACGCAGCCTCACCAACTGTGTATTTTTGAAGTACTGATTCAATAATCGCCCAACCATTACCTTCTTCTCCAAGCAGTGAACCTTTGGCATTATTTAATTTAACTTCACATTGCTTATCTCTCGCAATTGTTAATAGTTGTTCAATTTCTACTCCATCTTGATCAGTAGGCACTATTGCTAGTGTTGTTCCTTTTTGTGATTTACCAGCAACAATTACATAATCTGCAACATTTGCATCATAGATGAATAGCTTTGTGCCATTAAATGTAACTTCGTCACCATTGACCTCTGCAGTAGTATCAATGCCCTCTTCATCAAAGCGTGCTGATGGTTCTGTAAGTCCAAGTGTAAAGATTGCTTCACCTGAGGCAATCTTTGGCAGGTATTCTTTTTTCTGATCTTCAGAACCTGCTTCAATAATCGGAACTGCACCACCTAATACTGATGACATGAATGGACCCGGGACAAGGGCACGTCCAAATTCTTCCAGTAAAACACAGAGATCAAGAAAATCAAATCCTGCTCCACCGTGTTCTTCAGGTATTAACAATCCTTGCCATCCTTGTTCTGCCATTTTTTTCCATAAGTCAGGGGAATATCCTAGTTCATCTTCTTCCATTTCTCGTACAAGTGTTTCAGGGCATTCATTTTCTAAAAATTCTCTCGCAGAATTTTTTAATAATTCCTGTGTCTCTGTTAGACTAAGATCCATGATTCTCACCTTAATTTCATTTTTCACAATTATGCAGAAAGATAGCCAATTACCGCACAATGCTTACAATAACGCAAAATGCATGGTCCAGACAAGTATTTTTTTGAAAATTAGCTAAGAGGATTTGTATTAAATTACTTTTCCTGGTTTAATTCTTCATTAATTATGGCAGCACTCATTTCAGAAATTAGATCAGTGCCAACTTCTCTTTTAATTTGATCCATTTTTTCAACTAATTTTTCATTTTCTTCACTAATTTTAGATAGATGCTCTTTAGTAGTTTCTGCTAAGATTTTATAATGATTTTCTGCTTTTGTCGGTAGCTTTGCTTCATATGATTGCCCAAAAACACTATATCTTTGATTGTCTAAATATATCAATGGTCGCGAATCGACAGAACCTAGTTGCCAGTTTTGATCAAACGATTTTGGGTCGACCAGAATTTTTTTAGGATAGGCAATAATTAGCTCATGATTTCCAATTTTCTTTATATCATGAACCTCCATTTCGACCCATGCACAACAACTTTGTAATAGTGGAGCTGTTATTGTAATGGGTGTAAAAGTTTCTAATTGTAAAAAACTTATTTTGTCCATTTGTTCACCAGAGTAATTACCTAAATATGCAACATAATGCAATAAGGAAAGCGTAGGAATATTAATTGCAAATGATTCTGCTGCTTTAATGATATCTAATGTGAATCGAGATTGTTCAATACTTACCGCAATATATGGAGGTTCTGTTGAGACGTGCATTATTTTTGACGCAGGCATGATGTTGCTTTTATCTTTATATTTTGCTGTTAGTAAACTGACCGGTGAACAACTAAACATATTATTGAGTACATTAATCTCTCTTTTTTCTATGTGGCTTGGCATAGGTGAATAGATTGGTTGAATGTTTTGCATATAATCTCAATTTGTAAATAAGTTATTTATAGCTTATTTATATAACATACTCATTATATAATAGCACTTAATAAGCTATTTATGAAATGAACTACTGTGACCAATGATTCTGATCTTATTAAAGAAGCTCAAATTACTGAAAAACTAATTCTTGCTGCTCAACAAGGAGATATGGAAGCTTTTGGCTCCCTATATGATATGTATTTGCCTCGAATTTATCGATATTGTATAGCTCGTGTTAGAAATGCTGCTGAATCAGAAGACTTGTCTGAAGAAATTTTTATGAAGGCACTAACAAATTTACATAAATTTAATTGGAATAACGCTATTGGAGGCACAAATCCATTTATTGCATGGTTGTTTAGAATTGCTCATAATCATGTTATCTCTTTCACTCGAAGACTTTCCAATAAAACACCGACCACAGAATTAGGAGAGTGGATTCCTGATCATGCTTTGAGTCCTAGTCAACAAGTCGAATCACAGATATCTATAGATGAGGTTTTTGCATTTGTACAAAAATTGCCTAGTGCTCAACGTGATGTTATTATGATGCGATTTAGTGCTGGTCTTTCTATTGCAGAAACTGCGGCTGCACTAGATAAGAATGAATCGAATATTAAGGTCTTACAGCACAAAGGCGTCAATGCTTTAAAGAAGATGATGCAGGAACTTGATAATAATGAAGCATCAGAGGAGTCAGTTTCATGAATGTTAATTGTTTTTTAAATTTCAAGTTAACTTTTTATGCATTACTACGTTTACATAACTGGACAACAAATAAAAATTATTTTTGTTTGTCGGTTTTTTTTGATTGTAGGGGGAACCATTGTCAAAAGATTTAAACAACCTGCGTAATACTTCTGATTTATCAGAAGTTGAAATGATCAATGATGCTATTGATAATCTCAATGCACAAAATGTACATACTGATCTGAATCAACTATCAGAACAGGAGTCATTTGTTCGAGTGTTGCATAATGTGATGCATCAACCGGCACCTAATCAAGCGTATAAAGTACGTTCTCGTGCATTTCTCATGCAGAAATTTAATGAAGAACATGCTAAACGCAACGCAATGGTATCTTTCGTTCAAGTAAAACGCAATGTTATTGATTTGTCTAAATTAGTTGCACGTTCAGCTGTGTTAGTCCCAATTGCTGCATCAGTGGTTTTTGCCTTCGTTGGTGGGTATATGTTTGGTAATGATCCCATTGATGATGTACAAACTGCAAAAATAGTTACTGATAATGCAGCATCTGTAATTTCCTCTCCAGAGAATCAATTAAACAAATCAAATATTGCAGGCATTTCTCTAACAACTAACACGCCAATTGACAGTGTTTCCTCCCCTCAGTCTGATGTAGAGCAAAGTACTGATGCACAATCTGTTGCTCCAAATGTTCAAGACGATTCAACTATGTTTGTGTCTGTCGCACCACAGATGGCACAACAGCTAGAATTGCTCCAAGGTTCATTATCTAAGATTGCTAACCTTGCGGATAATGATCAAGCGATAGATTCTGCTCTTTTGCATTCTCTGACTGGTAATGTACATGCGATTACTAGTTATATTGCTTCAAACGATGACATATCACCGACATTTGTTATGCAATTTTTGGAAACAACCACTGGTGTGATTTCTTCATTAGCAACAACTGGTAATCCAGCTGGTGATTCAGTGTATGTGTCTGCTGATCTTGCTACACAAGAAGGTATTATTACAGTAGCAAAATATTTTGATGCAAACCCAGAGGCACTTGCAATCTATGCTGCAAATAACTGGTAAAATTTTTTCAAACATGTCATAGTGTATTTTATTCCTTGAATTATTCTTGAATTATTAAGGTGAGAATATATGAGCAATGCCAACCAAGTAAATGAAATTATATGCCCAACTAATTGCCAAGAACTTCATCCACGTTGGAGTGGTGCTGATGGGGTTGATGATATTACTAAAGCAATTGGCTTTCTTTGTCATCGATGCCACAGGGAATTTAGTCCTCTAGCTGCTAAATATCACCTTGCTCAATTTGCACAAACAACCCCAGAACCAGAAGCAACCCCAGAACCAGAAGCAACCCCAGAACC
>CEUQ01009425.1_pt1 | contig 39569 bp, 39 predicted proteins | sample 361491 | NCBI WGS metagenome assembly CEUQ01 (sample SAMEA2622796, study PRJEB7988) | marine metagenome | biome: marine biome (ENVO:00000447); feature: marine epipelagic mixed layer (ENVO:xxxxxxxxx); material: "saline water (ENVO:00002010), including plankton (ENVO:xxxxxxxx)" | depth 120 m | reverse complement strand
CAAAATCACCAACAGAGGTTTCTTCTAGGTTGTCTGAGTCTCCACCAAATCCTGTTCCTAAGGCTGTAATAATGGTTTGAATTTCGTTGTTAGAAAGCAGTTTGTCAATTCGGGCTTTTTCAGCATTAATAACCTTTCCTCTTAAGGGTAGTATAGCTTGAAATTTTCGGTTTCTTCCTTGTTTGGCTGTGCCTCCAGCAGAGTCTCCCTCAACAAAATAAATTTCACTAAGGGCGGGATCTTTTTCAGAGCAGTCGGCCAACTTTCCTGGTAGGGCAGAAATGTCTAATACACTTTTTCTTCGAATTAGTTCGCGAGCCTTTTTTGCTGCCTCTCTTGCTTTGGCTGCATATTCTGCTTTTGTAATAATTTTTTTTGCTACTTCTGGGTTTTGCTCAAAAAAGCTAGTTAACCCATCTGTAATAAAAGAGTCACAGATGCCTTTAATTTCTCCGTTGCCTAGTTTAGTTTTGGTTTGTCCTTCAAATTGTGGTTCTGGCACCTTGATGGATAACACACAGGTTAATCCCTCTCTAACATCTTCTCCGCCAAAAGATATTGTTTTCCCTTTAACTGGTTTTATAAGGTTGTTTTTTGTTGCGTATTTGTTTAGGGAGCGGGTAAGGGCCGTTTTAAACCCTGCTAAATGTGTCCCCCCCTCAATTGTGTTGATGTTGTTTACAAAAGTTAAAATAGTTTCGTTGTATGTTTCATTATAACACATTGACATTTCAATAGGGGTGTCGTCTTTTTCTCCTTTAAGGTGTATAGGGGTGTCAAATATGTGTGTATGATTTTTGTCTAAATATTTTACAAACTCCAACAGGCCCCCATCAGATAAAAACTCCTCTTCGTTTGAGTTGTTTTTAAATATTATTTTGATCCCACTATTTAAAAAAGACAATTCGCGTAGCCTGTTTTTGATAATTTCAGGGTCGTAATTTTGTCCCACAAAAACAGAATAATCTGGCCTAAATGTTATTTTTGTTCCTCTTTTGTCTGTTTTTCCTGACTTTTCAACCTGTGTTTGGGGTATTCCAATTTTATATTCTTGGGTATATTTTTGGTTGTCGCGATGAACCTCTGCTTTACACCATTCTGATAGGGCATTTACAACTGATACCCCTACACCGTGTAACCCCCCTGAAACCTTGTAAGAGTCTTTGTCAAATTTGCCTCCCGCATGTAAAACTGTCATTACAAGCTCTAAACCTGACTTCCCTTCTTCTTTATGAATATCAATTGGGATTCCTCTGCCATTGTCTTCTACAGAAATAGATCCATCTGATAAAAGCTCAACAGTTATTGAGGTGCAGTGTCCCGCCATTGCTTCGTCAATAGAGTTGTCAACAACCTCCCAAACCAGGTGGTGAAGCCCTTTTTTTCCAACATCCCCAATATACATGGCTGGTCTTTTTCTAACCGCCTCTAAACCTTTTAAGACTGTTATGCTTTCTGCTTGGTATTGTTTGTTGTTTGTCATTTTATTTTTATTTTTGTTGTTGTTTCTATTTTTGTTTTAAACATGTTGAGTTCGGCTTTCGCTTCCGCTGTTGTTGTTTCTATTACAATGGTGTTGTTATTTAAAAAAATGTTTTCAATGTGTTTGTCTAAGAATTTTTCTCCTAGATTTTTTTTTATGTTTTTTTCTGTTTCTGAGACAAGGTCAAAACCTTTTTCTTGAAAAATTGTATCTATTATTGCCTTTATTGTTGTTTGCATTTTTAAATTCTTATTGGCATTAATAGTGTTGTGGTTTCTGTTCCTTGTTCTCCCTCTTGTTTGAAAATTGTCGCACTTAATGGGTTTTCTGTTAGTATGTTTATTTTTTCTGTTTTTTGGTGTTTTAGTATATCTAATAAAAGCTGCCCGTTAAAGCCTATGCTGATTGGCTCTCCAGATGTTGTTGCAACAATTTCGTCTGTAGCAGACCCTCCCGTTTCATGGTCTTCTGCTGAAATGTTTATTTTGTTGTTTTGAATTTTTAAAACCACTTGTTTTGTTGTTTTGTTTGACATTAAAGAAACTTTTTTAACAGAGTTTAAGAGGTCTTTGGTTTGCACTTGTGTTGTGTTAGAGTTTTCTTTTGGTATAACATTTTCATAGTCTGGAAATTTTTCTGAAATAAGTCTTGTAGATAGTTTTGTTGTTTCTGTTTCAATGCTTGCATAGTCTTTATAAATGTTTAGTTCTGCTTTTTTTGTGTTTATTGGTCCTCCGCCTATGATGTTTAAGAATTTTTGTGGAACCAGCATGTTGTGTGTGCTTGTGTTTTCTTGTTGTGTTATATACTTTACTAGCCTGTGTCCATCTGTAGAAACCGCTGTAATGCTTGTGCTTGATATATTAAAAAGAACTCCGTTTAGTGTTGGTTTTAGCTCGTCTTTGGAACAGGCATATGTTGTGTTTTGTATAGCCTCTTTTAAAAAACCTGTTGATATTTGTGTAATGTTTTCGTTTATTTTTCTCTCTTCTGGAAACTCTTCTGTTTTGTTGCACATCAAAACATACTTTCCTGTTTCGGTGTTTATTCTCATTCTTTGTGTTTCGTTTACACTAATAGAAACCACCTTTTCATTTATTGTGTTTGCTATTTCTAAAAGTTTATAAATAGGCGCACACACCTCTCCTTCTTTTAGGTTTTTTGAGGCACACTGAATTTCCATTTCTATTTCTAGATCTGTTGTTCTAAAACTAACACCTGAGGTTCCTTTTGTTTTGATTAAAACAGTAGAAAGAATAGGCAATGTTGTCCTTGAGGGGTTTATTTTAGAGAGTGTAGAAAGAGTAGAAAACAGCTCATCTTTTTCAATTGTAAAATCCATATTGTAATTTAATATATTTATATAATAAATATTAATAATTATTTATATATATCTATAATAATAATAATAAGGGGTGTTAATTGTTGATAACAGAAAAGTTGATTACCTTAAAAACTTAAAAATATTAAGTTTTTTTTAAACAGTTAATAAAAAGCTTTAAGGTTATAAGTTGGTGAAAAAAGGTTAATAAAATTTTTTAATATATAAATCTTCTGAGCTTTTGTTAATAAGGTTAGCAATTTTGTCTTGCATTAATTTATTTTGAGTTAAATTATAAAGCTCTGTATAAGAGTTTTCTAAAGTTACAAAACCACCCTCACGAAAATCAAACAGTCGTGCTAAATAAACATTATTATCTTCAACAACAAGGGGATGAAAACCGGAAGAGTCTGTTTGGCTGGCATCTGTAAACCTTCCAGGCAAAGATGATAGGTTTATATTTTTATATAAACCATGCATTTTTGTTTTTTTTGGTTCACCAAACCGATCCAAAACCTTAAAATGGGAACACAAAGAATCAAAAGTATCAACAGAGTTATAAACATCATACTCACCCAAAAAAAGCTCAAAGTTTTTTAAACTTTCTTGCACATCTTTCTCATCACTTTCTACCCTTTTTAATATATGAGACGTTTTTATTTTTTCACCTAAACGGTCCTCTAACAAAACAATATGATAACCAACAGCTGTTTTAAAAGGGTCAGAAACCTCTCCCAAACCCAACCCAAAAGCCACACTTTCATACTCAGGAAACAAAGATCCACGAACAACAAAACCCAGCTGCCCCCCAGAAGAAGCAGACCCAACATCATCAGAATATATTTTTGCCATATCTGAAAACGAACAAAGGCCCGACACAACACTATCTTTTATTGAGGTTAAAAAAGAAACAACCTCAAGCTCTTTTTTTTGACCCAAAACAACAGGCCACTCAAAAACAGCAAAACTCACACGATCTTCTAATAAAGGCAAAGAATCTTTATATGTGTTATAAAAATGTTTTACATCTAAAACAGAAGGAGAGGTTTCTCTATATAACTGACCAGTAAACTGCTCTATCCTCAACCCTTTTTTAATCTCTAGTCGTAACTTTGCTCTAATCATAGACAAAGGTTCTCCAAACAAAACTTCTAGCTGATTAACTGAACCTGCAAAGTCTATCCTTTTTTGAATCTCTCTCTTCAAAGACTCCTCTACAACCAAATTGTCTACAAAAATGTTTGTATCCTTTAAGCTTAGTTGATACAACACCAAATTATCTACCATTTGGTTTGCGGTGTTAATATATATATTTTCAAACACTGTAGGGCTTTTAAAAGGATCAACCCCCCGTTCTTGTGCCAACAAATAAGCCTGTTGCATAACATCACTTTTTAAAACAACCTCTTGCTCTACCACAGCCAACACACCATCAACAGTCTCCTTTTTTGTTTGAGATTGAAAACCAACCTGAGAAAAAGAAAAAACCACAAATAGACACACCAAACCAAACCTAATCACCATATAACCACCCATCATTTATAATAATATTTTTTTGTTTTTCTATTCCCACCAAAAAATCCTCTTTTTTCTTCTTTTGTTTTTCTTGTAAAAGAATAGCCTCTATAGAACTATAAGCCACCTCTAATGTTTGGTTATGTTTTTTGTTTTTTAAAAAATAATCCTCAACCTCTTGTTGGGAGGGAAGAGAAACAGACCCCATCAAATCTTTTAAAAAGGCCCGCTCTAAAACCCCCGCCTTAATATTTTCGTATTGAGACTTAAAAGTGGAACCAAACTGCAAACCCAAATCCAAACTTAAATTAAAAGCAATATCCCTTAAAACAATCGTGGTAAAATCTTTTTTTATCTCCGCCAAAGATGTATAAAAAACACTTTTATGTAAAGAGGAGTTTATTTTGTGTGCAAACCAAGCCCCACTCAAAAGGTTTCCATCATACTCTAACACAACCTTTTGATAATTTTGTAATATTGAAACTACATCAACATCTTTTCGAGTTTTATTTGCGGGCCTCTCTTGCTCTAGCTTAATTAAATTTACAAGCTCCAACAAAGCAGCCTCATTAAACCTAACACCATGTTGGGACACCAACAACGAATCATGGTTAGCGGCCAAATCTTTTAAAGGCTCTTTAATATAGGCTGTTGCAAAACGAAAAGCATAGTCGTCATACATGTCTTGCTCTAACAACCCATACCTTGATTGTCGAACAGAGTCAACCTTCACAACATGAAAACCAAACTCAGTTTCAACCACCCCTAAACACCCAACACACAAACTAAAAATACCATCCTGAAACTCTGGCACCGTTTGACCCAAAGAAACCCAACCCAACAAACCTTCGTTTGCAGACACACCAGGATCGTCCGAGTAACGCAAAGCAAAAGTGCTAAAGTTTCCACCAACCACAATAGAGTCTTTAATAGCATTTGCCAACATCTCAACATCCCGTTCGGAGTGTTTTAATAAAATATGTTTCACATAAAGTTCGTTTTTGAGGTTTTGTTTACAAAACGATAAAGCAAAATGAGGGGTGACGGTTCCTAAAAAATAACGCATATAATACTCATTCACCAACATCATATTAAACCTGGCATTTAACTTATTAGTGGTTTCTATATCATACTGCAGGCCAATTTTTTTTGCCCCCAAAACAGCCGCCTGTTGTTTTAAAAAACCAAAAAAAAGCTTCTCTTTTTTATTTTTTTCAGAAATACCAAGCCACTCTCCTTTAGGAATATAATTATAAAAAGAAGCCTCTAAAATAGGGGTGCCATTTATTTTTGCCACCCAAACATCAGACCCCAACAAACAACCACAAACCAAAATAATTAAAAATTTACCCATTTAATGCCTCCACAAACCTTAACAAAAAAGACCCGTTTATATTTTGTTTATTATTAAAAACAACAAACAGGGCAGTTATATTGTTTGTAACTTTAAATTTATAGTCTTTTATTCCAAACCCCTTAGAGGCTGCTCCCAGCAACACCAACAACCTGTCCATGTCACCAAAAGAGTTATCAAAAGACAAAACAAGCCGGTTTAATTTACACAAAACATGTGAAATTTTTAAACGAAAACACACAAAACTAAAAAGCCGCATATTTAAAAGATTTGTTGTTTCATAAGGCAGAGGACCAAAACGATCCAACAACGAACCCCTAAACATTAAAACCCGCTCTTTTGAATATAAAGTATTTAACAACCTATAACAACGCAACCGTTCATCACCACTTTGAATATATTTTTGTGATAACAAACAGGCAAAATCAACATTATACACAAAATTATCCACAAAAAAATTAAAAGAATCTCCCAACACACTAAAAACAGAGCGAGACATTAGTTTGGAATAAAACTCAAAACCAAAATCAAAAGACTTGCCGCTTTGTTTATAACCAAACATTACACCTCCTCCCCTAATTTCCAAATCTGACTTTGCGATACTATAACCAGAGCCTAGAGAAATATTTTTTTCAATTGTTTTTAATCGCAATCTTGCTTTTTGTGTTAACACAACCCCTTTTGGAACCACCATATGTGCAAACCCCTGTTTATTAGAACGACCAACTCGCCCTCTAATTTGGTGTAGTTGTCCCAACCCAAAACGGTGAGCTAAATTAACCACAATAGTATTTACATTTGGTATATCCACACCTGAACCAATAATTGATGTACACAGCAACAGGTCCGCATTGCCAGCTATAAATGACAACATGTTTTTTTCAAGATCCTTTGGGGGAAGCTGTGCATGAGCAACAATAACCCTAACCATGGGACATAATTTTTCTATATATCTTTTCATTGATAAAATAGAAGCAACATTATTATGCACAAAAAACACTTGTCCCCCCCGATCCACCTCAAAATTAACAGCTTTTTGAATTAAAAGGTCATCATAGTAATGTACAAAGGTTTGAATAGGTTTGCGTAGTATGGGGGGAGACCTCAAAACTGATATAGAGCTTAAACCAGATAATCCTAAATTTAAACTTCTTGGTATTGGTGTGGCCGACATTAACAAAACATCCTTACTTACCACCCCTCCCAACAAACCTTCCTTTTCTTTTACCCCAAAACGATGCTCTTCATCTATTACAAAAAGTCCAGCATGCTTAATAAAAACAGAATCATACACAAACGAAGAGGTTCCAATTAAAATATCTATACCCCCCCCAATCCAACCTTCTTTTATTTTCCTCTTTTCTTGCGCAGAAATAAATCTTGTATATGCCGAAACATTAACTCCAAACCCTTTAAAACGCTCCTTAAAAACTCGCAAATGTTGCATAGCCAATACCGATGTAGGCACCAACACCAACACCTGTCCACCATTTACCACCACCCTAAAGGCGGCCCGCATACAAAGTTCAGTTTTTCCAAACCCAACATCCCCACACAAAAGACGATACATCGGTGTCTCATCTTCTAAATCTTTTTTAATTTCTGTCCACACAACTTCTTGGTCCGGGGTATCTTGATATTTAAAAGATAACAAAAATTCTTTTTCTAAACCCCCCCCATCTATATAGGGGGGGCGATATACAGTTTGTTTGTTTTTATAGAAAACAACTAAACTTTTAACGTTTTCTTCAGCAATAGCTTGTGTTTTGTTTTTTTGCCTTTTCCACACACCTTTTTTAGATATAGAATGTAAAGATCGGCCCCCAGATGTTTCACGTGAAACAAAAGAGACTTTATTTAACATCCTCATAGACACCCTAACCACACCATCTGAGTATTGTATTTTTATAAACTCTTCCCCCTCTTCTTGTGCTGGTAAAACAAAATCGGACAAAACCCCCACACCAAAATCCTCATGACACACATAATCCCCCCTCTCAAGAGCAACATCTTCTGGTTGTATTAGGGCCGCTGTTTGGCCCTTATATGACAAAGGAGCAAAAACCATATCATTATATTTGTATGCAGAAAAATGCAAACACTTTGAATAGACCACACCTTTGTTGTGGGCTTTTAACTCTTCATAATTAAAAGGAGACCATTTCCCCTTTTTGTTGTTTGTGTTTTGTTTATATATTGGAATCTTATATTGTTCTAGAACATGTAATACATTTACCGTTTTATTTTTATTACCCCTTTTTGTTAACACCACCTCTTTTACGGGGCTATGTATAGATAAGCCTGTGCTTAGCTCATAAAATGCCAACCAAGGAGTATCATCATAAAAAAACATTCGAATCGGCTTATCATATATTGGAGAATAAAAATCTACCACACCACCCTTTATACTATATTGTCTTGGCAAATCAACCCGATCCACACACTCAAAACCAACATCGTTTAATGTCTGTAATAATTGACTATATTCAATGTTATTATTTATGGCCACACTTTTTTGAGCCTGAATATAATCATAATTTATACACCCCTCTACAAACACAACGATTCGCACATCTTTAAAATTTACTTTTATTGCATATGCTAATTTTTCTTGAAGCTTATCATATATTGACACAAAACCCTCTACAGCCTCACCAACCATATAGGGCATAACTAGAATATGATTATTATTTAAAACCAATCCATATGCTGCTGATATTTCTCGATACTCGCTGAGCGACACCTCAAAAGCCCAACACTCCCCAGCTGCCAATGCACAATCTATACCACTTAAAGCAGATAGGGACTCTTGTGGATTTAATAAAGTCTGTTTAGCAATTTTTTCTATTTGAGACATACAAATTGTTTCACATGAAACATTATTTGGTGTGAGATGTTAAATAAATTGAGAGCACCGCGATATCTGATGGTCGCACACCCGCAATTCTGCTGGCCTGCCCTAAAGTTTCCGGCTGAACAGCAATAAGTTTTTCTTTAGATTCTGATGATAAATTTGTAATTATATCATAGTTTGTGTGTTGTGGAATTTTCAGCCCCTCTAATTTTTTAATCTTTTCAATTCGCTCTAATTCACGCTTTTCATAACCAGCATATTTAATGGCCGTTTCTACAGAAAATAACAGGTCCTCAGCATAGTGTTTAATTTTTTCGTTGACTCTAGAATCATTTAATGTGTTTATGGTGAGCTCTGGCCGTTTTAACAGGTTTGACAAGGCCTCTGTTTTACCTTGATAATTTATTTTAATTGAGTTAACGATTTGCTGTAGATCATTATAGTCTTGTTGATATTGCATAAAAAACTTTTTATCTTTTGTATTTAGCATGTTATGTTTAATTGCAATGCCGCACAACCTTAATGGGGCAGTATCTGCCCGTAAAAACAATCTATTTTCTGCTCGTGAAGTAAACATACGATAAGGCTCATCAATATATTTGGTAATTAAATCATCAATTAACACCCCAATATAAGACGAGGTTCTACTAAGCACCAGAGGTTTGCTTTTATTAATATAATGGACAGTGTTGATGCCCGCCATTAGCCCCTGTGCTGCCGCCTCTTCATATCCTGAAGTGCCATTAATTTGGCCCGCACAAAATAGGCCGTTTATTTTTTTTGTTTCTAGGGTTGCTTTTAGTTGATAAGAGGGCATATAATCATATTCAATAGCATAGCCTGGTCTGATTAGTTTTATTTGCTCTAACCCCTTAATGCTGCGCAATGCCTCAATTTGCACATCTTCTGGCAGGCTGGTTGAAAAACCATTAATATAGATTTGATTAGAGCCCTCCCATTCAGGCTCTAAAAATAATTGGTGGCGATCTTTATCTGCAAAGCGCACAACTTTATCCTCTACACTCGGACAATAACGTGGACCTACCCCCGTAATGTTTCCCGCAAACATAGATGAAAGGTGAATGTTTTTATTGATAATTTGATGTGTTTTTTTAGTTGTATAAGCCAAGTAACATGGGATGTTTTTTGGTTTAAAGGGGCGCGGAGTAAACAAAGAAAAAGGTAAGGGTTTTTTTTCTCCGCCTGCCACCTCAAGCATTGAAAAATTAATTGAATCTTGTGCGGCCCTAGGGGGGGTACCTGTTTTTAGGCGGCCTAAAGTTAAGCCGTGCCCTTGTAAAGCCTCTGTTAAACCATATGATCTCTTTTCTCCTATTCTTCCCCCTTTATATTGTTTGTTTCCTATGTGTATGAGTCCTGACATAAAGGTTCCACAGGTAATAATTATTGCATTACATGGCACGATACCAGTTTTGTTAAGTACCGCTGCAGATATTTTGTGATTTACAATTTGAAAATCTACCACCTCATCTTCTATAATTTCAATATTAGGATTATTCAAAATAAGGTTTTGAACAAGAGCAGTATAGCGTATCTTGTCTACTTGCGATCTGGGCGACCACACAGCCCGCCCTTTTGATTTATTTAAAATTTTATTTTGTATTGTTGCTTGATCTGCGATTCGGCCCATCACACCACCTAAAGCATCTATTTCTTTTACTAAATGTCCTTTAGCTAAACCGCCTATTGCAGGATTACAAGACATTCTTCCAATAGCAGCCTTATTTAATGTTACCAAAATAGAGGACAGCCCCATCTGTGAGATTGCTAATGCAGCCTCAATACCAGCATGCCCGCCCCCAGCAATAATAATTTTATTTTCCAACACAAAACCCTTTAAAAATATTATTTAATATTTCATTTGAGGTAATTTTACCCAGCAACTCCTCAAATAGGTCAATACCGGTTCGTAATTGTGATGCCACAATATCCATTTCGATATTAGCATTTACATTTTTCAAGACCTCCTGCAGCACCTCGTGCACCCTTTCTAACAGATTAATTTGTCGCATATTACACAGCGCAATATTGTTGCTATCCTCTTTTTCAATTCCCACCCTTATAGATGTTAATAATGTTGTTAATAACAAATCAATTCCCAGATTTTTTTTACATGATATTTCTATTATATTTTTTTTATTTATATTTTTTAAATCGTCGCACTTTGTTTTAATTAATATACATTCTTTTTCTTTTAAAAAGGGGATTTGTTCAGACAGTCTAACAAAAGACTTCTTAGGATTTAAATCATCTAAAACAAACACCACATCCGACCTTTTGGTGATTTCTATTGTTTTTTCTACCCCAATTGTTTCTATTTGGTCTGATGTATTTCTATATCCAGCAGTATCATAAAAAATAAAAGGAACCCCTTTTATTTGTATATGAGACTCTAATGTGTCTCTAGTGGTTCCTTTGACTTCGGTAACAATTGCTTTATCTATTCCAACAATTCTATTAAATAATGTTGATTTTCCTGCATTTGGAACCCCCAATAAAACCACCTTATAACCTTTTTCTAATCGCTGTAAATATAAAGACACAGTTAAGACCTCTTTTATGCCCCGCATAATTATTGTAAGCTGTTTTTTTATTTCTTCAACTGTAATATGGTTAATTTCTTCTTCATTAAAATCTAATTCATGTTCTATAATAGACTGTATATTTACTACCTTTTTTCGTAGTTTTGTGATTTTTGTTGAGGTTTCTCCAGATTCTAAATTTTGTAATGCAACACCATATTGGTTACTATTTTGATTAATTTTTGCGGCAATTGATTCAGCCTGTAATAAATCTATTTTTCCATTTTTAAAAGCTCTATATGAAAACTCGCCAGGATAGGCTAGTCGCACCCCCTTTTTTATAAATTCATTTATAATATTTTCAACATTTATATCATTTCCATGACAAAAAATTTCCATCATATCTTCTCCAGTAAATGATTTTGGTTGCTGATAATATGCGATCATACAAGAATCTAATACTACTTTAGAATGTGAAAGTTTAATTTTTTTTAATACAATATGATTTGGTTGAAAAATAGAATTTGGCCACATTTTTTGTATTATATCCATTAAACCCACACCAGACATTCTAATAATTGCAAGTGCCGATTTACCTATTGGGGTAGCTCTGGCTATAATAATATCTGTATTATTATAATCCATGAAGTATCAGTAATTAAATTTGTAATTGTTTTAGTTTATGCTGTTGTATAAAATTTAAAATATTATAAATTGTATAATATAAATTTAAGCCTGATGGAAAGGTGTTAAATAACAATACAAAAAAAGCATTCATAAAATACATAGCAAATTTTTGTGAAGGCTCTGTAGATGTGGCAGTAGTTTTCATACTAAGAAACATTACAACACCCATTATAATTGGCAACAATGCAATTCCATGACCAAAAAAATAGTTTATTCCTGGTATATTCTTTAAAAATGCAAATTGTATAATTATATCTGGTTGGGACAAATCAGTAATCCAAATAGGCAAAAACTCAGCACCACGAAACTCTATTGTTTTTCTAAACACTTGAAACAGCGCAATCAATAAAGGCATTTGTATTAATATTGGCAAACAGCCCCCTATTGGATTAACACCTTCTTTTTTGTATAATTCCATAGTAGCTTGACTTAATTTACCTTGATCGGCTTTATATTTTTCTTGAATTTTTTTAATTTTTGGTTGCAGTTTTTGTAATTTTTGATTTGATAAAAAACTTTGTTTTGTTAAAGGGCCCGTAAAAATTCTAATTAAAAATGCAAATAAAATACATATAATACCATAATTAGGAATAATGGCATATAGAGTAGTTAATAACCATAAAATTATTTGTGCTAAATAACCAATAATAAACCAACCAAACCCAAATAATTGAACGAGGTGTGAGGTTTGCTTTGCTTCTAGATGCTTTGTATCAATTGGACCTATATATGAATACACATGAATCGATTCATGTCCACTGCCATATTCGCATTCTATATTATTATATACAAAATTTTGCAGTTTTAAATTTTCATTTTTTTGTGATTCAAAAGTTACATTTTTTATTTTTTCTGTTCCATACTCCTGATTAGTAATTGCTTTCATAAAATATTTAGTTTTTAAGCCAGCCCAACCTATGTTATTATATACAAACCGTTCCCCTGCTTCACTAATATATTCTTCATCATAACTCTTTTTATCTTCCACAAAAATTGTTGACATACTTAAATCTTCAGACACATTTTTTTCTGTAGGCTCTAACCCTCCATTCCATACTAAAGTATATTGCTTAGAGGGGTTTAGATTAGAAAAAATATGATTTACTACATATGATGTATCATGCAAAATAGTATTTTTAGTAATTCCCTTATCTGACCGGCTTTGAATATTGTGTGTTTTATTATTTGAATCGTACTCTATTAATGTTTGGTCATCAGAAAACAATACGAGAGAACCACTTTCTACTAAACAAGGATTACATGTTTGTGTATTAATAATTTTAACAGGGCTATTTTCATCATACACCTGTAATTGATAATCCCAATATCCTAGATGTTTAAAGCTTTGCTTTTCTTTTTCAATGATTGTTAAATTAGAAATAGAGGTTCCCCCATTATCCAAACCCAACTCCATCAAGTCAGTGCTTATGTTGAATTGATTAGTTTTAAAATTAAAATCATCTATTTTCTGGACCTCAACCTCTACATGTTCTATATTTGTTGTTTCTACATCCCGCTCAGGCTCTGCATTAGTTTTATTAGTTTCCATATTTGGGACGACAAAGAATGTTTGCCAAGTAAAAATGAACAGAAAGCTTAAACTTAATGCTAATAATAATCGTTTAAAATCCACTATCTAAACCTCGTCAATTCCATATGCATTAGAATAGGGGTGGCACTTCAGTAAACGCACACAGCCTTTACTAATACCCTTAATCACACCATATTTTTTTAATGCTTGAATCATATACTCTGAACAGGTTGGATGAAATTTACAATTTCCAGCCCACAACACACCCAATGTCTTTTGATATATTTTTATTACTATTATTATTAAATAATTCATATTGCTAATTTACTGCAAAATTCTTCAAAGGACAGACTTAATTCATCCCATGAATAATTATATTTAATTTTTTTATTTGGTTTTATAATAATACAATATCCCTTTAGTTGTGTTTTGCTGTATTGCTTGAATAATGAACGACAACGCCTTTTAAATTGGTTACGCAACACTGCATTCCCTTTTTGTCTACTCACAATAAATGAAATGGATGTACTTGGATATTTTGTATAATAAAACAACAAATCCCTGACAGGCAGGGATTTTGAATGATATAATATTCTTTTAAAGTCTTTATTTAAAACAGAGCTTTTCAATCTTCACTAACAGTTAGCTGCTTTCTACCTTTTTTACGTCGACGAGCCAAAACAGCTTTTCCATTTTTTGTACTATTTCTTTCTCTAAAACCGTGTTTATTTTTTCTTTTTCTATTACTTATACGAACAGTTGTTTTCATAAAAATCCCCTATAAAGCCCCGAAATTTAATACATTCCAAAATAATAACAAGACAATTTTTATTTATTCTGACGATTTAATAATTGTCTTAATACCCCCACGCGGATTAAAATCACCTACCACTTCAATTGTTTTGGGATCACAAGCTCTTTTAAAATCTTCTAAAATACAGTTTGTGACATGTTCATGAAAAATTCCAACATTTCTATACTTTACTATATATAATTTTAATGATTTTAGCTCAACTATAGATTTATTTGGCACATACATAATTTTAATAGTACCAAAATCAGGCAAACCAGTTCTTGGACACACACAATTAAATTCTGGAATGCTTATCTCAATTTTATAATCCCGATTTTGGTATTCGTTTGGTACAATTTCTAAATCTTGATATGTTGGTTTGTTTTTATTCTCCATAAAAAAAGGGGCACAAAATGAGCCCCTCTCCTAAATTATTATTTGCCCCATCTGGGCGGCCTACGAATTCTTTTACGCTTATATGCTCTTTTGCGTAACAACTCATTTTTATTATTATCAATTTTTCCATGTGCTGCTAATAAAGAACTAGTCTCATCTAATTCACTATAATATAAATCCATTTCAGATTCATTTTGTGCCATTAAAAATGTGCCCAAACATACACAACACACAATTATTAACCATTTTTTCATTAGCAAATCCTTTCAGTATTCGACTACAATATATATTAAATTTAATATATAAACCAATATTTTTTTAAACTATTGTGATGGTTATCACTTCTTTACTGTGTAATTATTTTAACAATACCACCTCAGTAGCAATCACCTCTATTATTTTTTTTCCTTTTTGTTGATTACTGGTCCACACCCGACTCCTAAGACTTCCTTCTATATATACCAAACTGCCTTTTGTAATATTTTGAGTTGTATAATCTGCTATTTTATTAAATGCAACAATAGTATGCCATTCTGTATGCTCATGTTTCTTTTTTTCTATATCATACCATATTTCATTTGTAGCTACCGAAAAAGATGCGGTGGACACACCTTTAGGGGTATATCTCCCTTCGGGCTTTGCACCAACATGTCCTATTAATATTATTTTATTTATACTTTTCATTTTCTATTTATTGGCAGTGATACTATAAATTTTGTGCCACAACCCACTTCGCTCTCGATTATTAATTGGCCACTATGTGCTTCTACAATTTTTTTTGTAATTGCCAAGCCCAAACCAAACCCACTTTTACTTTGTTCTTTTGCTACGCGCCCCCTATATAATGGTTTAGTAATTTCCTTTAATTTATTTTTTGGAATTCCCACACCAAAATCTTCTACTATAATCTGCAAAATTTGTTGTTTTAACACTACACTTAATTCAATTAATTTCTTTTTCCCACCATACTTAATTGCATTATCAATCAAATTTTTAATTGCTAATGACAATTTATATTTATCTACATTAATTTCATAATCTGGAATTTGAGTTATTATTTTAACCCTTTTTTCAATTTCATAAAACATACCACAAGCATCATCAATTAAATTTTTTATTTTAATCCTTCCCTTTTCTAAGTCTTCTACATATGGTGTTGACAATTTATCTGATAACAACATATTAGAAATCATATCTTGTAAATAATTAATTTCTTTATTAATTGAATCTTTATCTGCCCCTTCCATTTCCATATTAGCTAATACAAATTTTAACCGTGTTAGGGGTGTTTTTAATTCATGACTAACATCTATTAATAAATTTTGTTTTTGACTAACCAGCCTATCAATATCTTTGGTCATTTTATTAATACTACGTGATAATTGCCCTAATTCATCTGTGCCCTGTATTGGTATTAAGGAACTTAAATTACCTTTTTTTAAATTAATCACATGTTTTCGAATTAATTTAATTGGGTATAAAAATGAACTAATAATCCAAAATAACACTGTTAATAGTATTACAATCGCAATTGGCACTATTATAGCAGGCCAATAAATATCTAATGCGAGATCATAATCTGTAATTAGCCACACTCCCATAATTTGATTATTATTGATTGGATATTCTACAAAAGTAGCAGGCAAATTAGAAGTGCCTCTATATTTTTGTTGAGCGAAATATTCCCCATAAGATACCCACACAGTATTTTTTGGTAATTGCAAGATTTCATTACTTAATGTGGGGGTGTCCATATAGCTCGCATATAAGTGTGGATTAAATGCCGAGTCTAACTTTATTAGGTCTAGTGTATATACCAAACTGTCTGTTAAGAGATTTAATTCATTATTATTATTGCTATCTTGAAATATTCCCACATAAGCCATTAATTGTAGTTTGTTTAAATCTTTCTGTATTAATAATTTTGGTATTGAATCATTACTATTTATTTGCTCTGCCCAATTACGAACCAATAATTCATGTAAAATTAAATTTTGATAATCATAAATTAAATCTGTGCTTTGATATTGAGCTTTTTGTGATTGATTTGTAATAAACCAGATTACGGCTGTAAAAATAAATATTACAAAAGCAATTTTGCTAAACAGCGAATCTTTGAATTTTTTGAAATTAAAATTTATTTTTTCACCCTGTCTATAAATTTATAACCGACACCATGAATTGTTTTAATATATTCCGTATCAGGATCTAATTTATTTAATTTATTTCTTAATCTACTAACCAATACATCAATTGATCGATCATATGATTGCCAGGTAATGCCACGCAACTGTTCTACTAAAAAATCGCGATTTAAAATTTGACCACAATTTTCTGCAAAAATTAATAATGCTTCAAATTCTGTAGTCGATAATTGTAATAATTTCTCATTTAATTTTACTTGCTGTTTTAATTTGTCAATTTTTAAATGTTCAAAAATTAATTGATCTATCATTGATTCTGGATTGGTGGTACGACGCAAAATAGATTGTATTCTAGCAATTAATTCTTCCGGTTCAAATGGTTTGGGCATATAATCATCCGCACCTAATTCTAAACCAATTACCCTATCTGATACCTCTCCTCTTGCAGTTAACATAATAATTGGTATCGTAGAGGATGCTCTAATTTTTCTCAACAATTGGAAACCATCCATTTCCGGCATTGTAATATCTAAAATAATTAAATCAAAATCCTCGTTTTTAAATTTCTCAAACCCTAATATTGGTGAATTTTCTATTGACACTTTATATTTATGTTTTTCTAAATATGTTTTAATAAGATCTGTTAATTTTCTATCATCATCTATAATTAAAATATGATTGCTCATAATATTCTCCGATTTAGTCCAATTGATTTTTTATATTATTAATTATTTGCTGTAATTCTATCTCTTTATTTAGTTTCTTTTTAATTGTTTTATGTGCATGTATTACTGTGGAGTGGTCTCTACCACCGATTTGTTTGCCAATACTTGCTAATGATAGACTAGTTTTTTCTTTAGCAATAAACATACATATTTGTCGTGCCAATGCAATTTCCATATTTCTTCCCTTACCTAAAATCGATTTTTCTGTTACTTTCATGATTCGCCCAACAACTTTTACAATATTATTTATATCAATTCTATTAATTTGTTTTTTACCAACATGTTTTTCTAACACCACTTTTGCTAACGATAAATTAATATCCTCTTTTTTTAGCGAAGATAATGCTAATAAATTTACTAAAGCACCCTCTAAAGTTCTAATATCTCCTTGAATATTGGATGCCATAAACTCCATTACATCATATGGAATTTCTAACCCATCATGTTCTGCTTTATTCATCAATATTGCAATACGTGTTTCTAAGTCAGGTGGTTGAATATCAATCACTAAACCAGATTGAAAGCGAGAAATTAATCGCTCTTTAAAACCTTCCATTTTATTAGGATGGTTGTCTGAAGTTAAAATGATTTGTTTGCCATTTTGATATAGCGAATTAAATAAATGAAAAAATTGTTCTTGTGTCTGTTCTTTTTCTTTAAAAAACTGTGCATCATCCACTAGTAACATATCTACATTTCTGTATCTTTTTGAAAATTCAGACGATTTATTTTTTTGAATTGAATTAATAAAATCATACATAAATCTTTCTGCAGTAATATAAATTAATTTGCAATTTGGGTTTTTATCTACCATCATATTTCCAATTGATTGTAGTAAATGTGTTTTGCCTAACCCTGGAGAACTATATATTAAAAGAGGATTAAATGGAGTTTGTCCTGGCAATTCTGCAACTGATAATGCTGCTGCTTTAGCAAACTGATTACCTTTACCTTCTATAAAATTATTAAAATTATATCTTTCATTTAATTGTGAATTTTTTTTATAAATTGGTGTTGGAACCGAATGTTCATCATTTAATTTTGGAATATCATTAATTTGCTTACTACTCATCATTACACTATAGTTTACAATTTTTGCTTGGTCACCTACTTTAATAATCACTTCATTAATTAAATGACGATATTTTTGTTCTAACCACTCATAATGATATTGATTAGGAACTTGCAGCTTTATTTCCTCTACTCCCAATTCCACAATTTCTACATCACTAAACCAAGTTTCAAAAGCTTGATCTGAAATTTGCTGCTTAATTAAATCTAAACATTCTGTCCAAAAATTTTGTTTTTCCATAATATATAAATTGATAACAAGTTATTAACATTTTAAGGGATATAAAGTTGTGTTAAAGAAATGAACTAAACAAGCAATTTTTATTTAGTAATTATTTTTTATAATCTATAATTTATAATTATGTTAATTATTGGCCATAGGGGGGCTCCATCTATTTCCCATGAGAATACTATTGAATCTTTTCGGGCAGCATTTAATCACAATGTAGATGGAATTGAGTTTGATGTGCAGCTTACTAATGATCATCAGTCAATTATTTATCATGATTTTGAATTAACTCATAACAATCAAAAGTTAATGATTAATCAATTAAGTTATCCTGATTTACAAAATTTAGATTTACCCTATCATATTCCTACATTTGAGGAAGTTATTTCAATATGCCCTGATGATAAAATTATTAATATTGAAATTAAATCTAATTTAATTCATAATCAGACTATTATTGCTAATATTTTGAACATTTTAAATCAATATAATTTATTTCACAATATAATTATTTCTTCTTTTAATCCATTTGTGTTAATGGAACTTAATAAACATACTACTAAAGTTAAAATTGGTCAATTATGGTCTGGCAGCAATTCACAACCATGGTTTGTGACTTATTTATCTTATTATAAATTATCACCTTATTCATTTCATGCGAGCATTGAATATATTACACCGCAAATGGCACATTGGGTACAAAAGAAAGGGATGAAATTATTTTTATACACAGTTAACACCCCTCAACAACTTGCTAAAGCTTACAGTTTAAATGCTGATGCTATTTTTTCCGATTATCCCACTATTTTAGACACTAACTCTGTATGACTGTCAACAATTAGACAATCGTATTGCATCAACCTTTGTTTTGCATAATGTCCATTAGCACATAGAATACATTGGATGCCTAAGGATTGTGCCACCTCAAAATCATGAGCACTATCACCAATCATCAAAATACTATTATTTTTATATGGCAACTTTTCTCTATGTAATTTTGCTACCTTTATTTTATCATCAGCATAATAATGTTCAATACCTAAAATCTCATTAAAATATTGATCAATTTGATAGTATTTAACTGTTTCATTTAATAATGCATTTTCTTGTGCAGATACGATAGACTGTGTAATTTTGTGATGATTCACAGTCTGTAAAATTTGAATACTTTCTGGAAATAGTTGTGCTTCAAACTTTCTTTTTTTAAATTTTTGAATAAACTGATATCCCACTGTTTTGAAATCTTCTTTTTCAAAATCAAAACCTAAACACTCATAATATTTTTTAACAGGGAAGGTAAAACATAATCTATAATCTTCAATTGTAATCAATTTCAAATTACGTGCACTTAATTCTTCATTCATCAACTCTACAAATAACCAAGCATCATTTATAAGTGTTCCATTCCAATCCCATATAATATGTTTAATATTATGATGATTCATTTAATTTTTGTAATAATGCAAATGGATAAATACCACTATTATGATTATCTTTCCAAAATATACGAATAGCATAATGCCCCACTAATTCAATTTTATCTACCTCATATGCTAATTGTGTTTTTCTAATCCCTGAACCAATATAAACATTCCCAAACACATCTGTTTCTCCAGAACAATATGCACATGGGCATGCATTTCGCAATGCATCATATTTTAAAAATGTTTCTATACCATTATCCCATAAAATTGCCAATTCATTTGGAAATATATTACATTGTTTAATTTTCATGATTCAATTTTTTAATTTTTTCTATTAATTCAAGATTATCTAGTTCCATATTCATTTCTAATACATAAATAGTATATTGAGTAATAAACTTTTTATTTAATTTAAAAAAATCTTTATATGTAGTTATAAAGCTAATATTTTTTTTGTTACCATTGGTTAGCATTTTTATTTTTTGTCTATTATAAATTTCATGATTTTTAAAGATAATTTTTTTATCAAATGAGATTTTCAATCTATTTAATGAATCAATAAAATGTTCACCATTTGCTATGCCACAAAAAGCAATTTTATAATTTACATCTTTTATTTTGTGCATTTGTTTACTTTTTATCACACCCTTTTCATATTTGATTAAATTAAATGTAGTATTTATTTTTGTAAGTGTATTTTGTGGTAATAATTCGTTGGTGAATTGGCTGCCTTTAGTGGTGTATATATAATCTGCTCTATGTACATTTTGTATAGGCTCTCTTAAGCAACCTAAGGGCATTATTTTAAAAGCCTCTTTTTTTTGCCAACCATTGATTAAAACAATATCTAAATTTCTATCAATATATCTGGATTGAAACCCGTCATCCATTATAATGCAATCCACTGTTTTTATTTTATTTGCTGTTTCAATAGCACGTTTTTTATTGTGATCAATAATAATAGGGATATTTTCATTGGTATATTTAATATAATATGGCTCATCTCCTACTTCTTGAGCTGTATATTGTGATAGATACTTAAATATAATTTGATGTTTTGTATTACGCCGATAACCCCTGGTAATCACTACAGGATGCATATTATGAACTATTAATTGCTGTATTAATGCAATAACAAACGGTGTTTTTCCTGTTCCCCCTAATTCAATATTACCAATTGAAATAACCATTTTTTGTGATTGTATAGATGGTAATATTTTAAAATCATATAACTTATTTCGCACAAATACAATACTTTGAAATACTACACTGATTAAATATAGAATTAATCTATTAATCATATTTTTGAGATGCTCTTTTTTCGTGTTTAACCATATATTCTGATACATCCGAACTTCCTGTATGATTCTTATAAATATATTCAGGAGCAATATGGATATTAATTTTGCTAAACGGTTTAGGTAAGTAAAATTTATCCCAAGAATTAAAAATCCACTTATGGCTAGAATCTCCCGTAATAGTAATGATTTGTGCATTATATTGTTTGGCAATTTCTAAGGATCCCTTTTTAGCCACATGTCTTGGCCCTTTTGGACCATCATTAGTAATAGCCACTATTGGTTGCTTTTCAGTTTTAAATATTTCTTCAATTTTTTGTAATACCTTTTTAGAGTGCTGATTACTTGATCCTTTAATAATTTTAAAATTCCATTTTTCTAATATTTGTGCAATAATTTCACCATCTTTGTAAGGGCTAGCAATAGTCCAAATTGGTAGTTTCTTTTTAATCACATAAAAAATTGGATATAGCATTCTCCCATGCCAAACACATAACATAATCGGACGCTTGTTCATTGCTATTTTCTCAAAATGTTCTTTTCCATGTATTTCAATTTTACATGTTTTATAAATAAAAGATAATACAGCATAACCTAGCCATTTCAACAAAAAGATATTCATATTAATTATCCATAATATATTGTGCAGCCCTTTTAGAAGCACCAGGGCCACCTATCTTATTTTTAATAATTTCAATTTTATCTAACAATTGTGTTCTATATGTATTTTGAGTTAACATATTTAAAGTATGTTGCACTAGATTTTGTTTGGTTGCCTGATTTTGTAATAACTCTGGAAAAACTTCTTCTTCTGCAATAATATTTGCCATACTAGCAAACGGGGCCTTGATTATATTTTTTGTTAATGTCCAAGATAATGCATTCATTTTATATATTACCACACTTGGGACCTTCATGATAGCTGCCTGCAAGGTAGCCGTCCCGGATGCAATAATTGCTGCATTAGATACTGCTAATGCTTTTAATGGGGCATCCTTCACAACCACAATATTTGAATCTATTGATTTATTATATTTTATATTTTGGTGTAAACCTAATAAAATTTGTAGGTCTGGAATTTTCTCTTTTACTTTTAATGCGGCACTAATCATTAAATCAATGTGCCGTTTAAATTCTTGTGTTCTACTGCCAGGGAATAGGGTTAATATAGGTTTTGTTAAATCAACATTATCTTTTTGCATCATTTGTGTGTCATCATAATTCCAAATATCTAAAAATGGATGCCCCACATATTTTGCTTTAAGCCCCTTTTCTTGGTACCATTTTTTTTCAAATTTGAAAATTACAATCAACTTATCTACATACTGCTTAATAATTTTCACACGATTTTCTTTCCAAGCCCATACTTGTGGGCTGATGTAATAAACTATTTCTATATTAAGTTGTTTTTTAATTTTTTCACATAACCGCAGATTCAACCCTGGATAGTCTATTAAAATTATTTTATCTGGGTTATTTTTTAAAATATAGTGTATAATTTTTTTTTCTAGTTTCATAAAAAAGGGGAGTGTTTTAAATATTTCCATAAAACCCATAACAGACATTTTTGAAAGCGGCTGCATTGATTTCAAGCCTTGTAATTCCATTAAGGGACCACCAATACCTGAAAACTTGATGTTTGAATCCATATCTAATAATTCATGCATTAAAGAGGCACCATATTCATCACCTGACGGTTCACCAGCTAAAATAAAAATATGCATTTTATTAAATTTTATTTTTGATAATCATGTTAATTTTTTCAGCCACTTCTAATGCTCTGATTGCTTTTTCTATATTTTGCATATTACTATCATTATCTATTATTGAATCACAAAAGTGTGTTAATTCTCTAGTTAATGCATCATATTTTTTAATCTTTATTGTGGTATTTTGGAATTGCAAATTTTTACTATCAGCATCTGGACTAGCAGTATATTGTATTAAATCTTTATTTAGTAAATCAATACTAGTATAACAATTATGTTCAAACACTCTTATTTTTCTCATATCTTTATTTGACACTCTACTTGCGGTTAAGTTTGCAACACACCCATTTTCAAAAATTAATTTTATATTAGCCAAATCAATACTATTTGAAATCACACTAATCCCATCTGCTATTATTTCTTTAATAGGGGCATCAATCATATGTAGCAGAAGATCTATATCATGAATCATTAAATCCAACACTACTGAAATATCCATACTACGTGAGTTTATTTGAGTTAATCTATGGCACTCTACAAACAAAGGTTCATGCTTTGTTTTCATAAATGCATCAAATGCTGGATTAAATCTTTCAATATGTCCAACATGTGCCACCTTATTCGTTGTTTTTACTTTTTTTAAGATCTGATGAGCAGATGCTATTTGGTCTGATATAGGTTTTTCAATAAATATATGGCAATTATGATTTAATGCATTGAGTGCTGTATCTTGATGGGTTGTAGTGGGGGATACAATTGAGACCGCTTCTGCATCATTTAATAATTTTTCTAAATTTTGATAATTTTTAACCTTGTATTTTTGACTCATTTCTTTAGCACGCTTATTATCAATATCATAAATACCCACGACATCTACATGGCTAATGTTTAATAAATTCTGTACATGGTATTGCCCTAAATATCCAACCCCAATCACACCATATTGAATTTTTTTGCTGCCCATTTAATTTCTCTCTTGTTTATTTATAATCATATTCACAAATTACAACATAAACACAATAAAAAGTATTATGAAAATTGATATAAATAAAATAGTTGGAGCACTTATATTAATCATTGGGCATGGTTTTTTCTTTCTCAATATTTCTCATCATGTACCCTTTGCAGCACTATCTATTTTTACAGCCTTTTTATTTTGGATGTTATGGAATAAAATAACAAACACATTAGATTTAAATTTATTATTTAATTTATTTGCTATTTCTGGTTTAATTATTGCTTTATCTGTGTTATCTATTTTTGGTATTGAGCCTGTTGGCACTAGAAGGGGGACATTAATTAATTTTCATATAACTAGTATTTTAATCGCAGTCGGTATATTTTTTATTACCTTATTACCCTATATTATATTTAATCTCAAATTTAATTTACCCAAACCATTTAATATTAAATTTGTATCTGGCTTTAAAAGTCCGCCAACATCAAAACAAACATCAGCAGCTCCTAAATATATGGTCGGAGACCCTAATTGGGAGGTCGCTACCGATGATGATATTTTTTCTGGTGATTATAATATTGAATAATTGAATGTCTGTAATTATTTAATACCATAAATAATAAGAGTGCCACACCAATTCCGATTTTGTTCTACTTGCTTATAAATGATTTGTTTAAATCTGGCACTTTCAAACAATAACATCCAATCTTGAATTGATAAAGTGGTAATATTTAAATTAAATTGATTTCCCCAATCTAAAGATTCTGTATTTTCCGCATAATGATCGATACCCATAATAAACAGGCCTCCATCATTTAATACATCATCATAAATTTTATTAATAATAGTGCCCGGTGATTTAAAATAATATAATGTTTCCATTGAAAATACAATATCATACCGTTGGTCTGGCGACCAATTTTCAATATTAGCATTAAAGTATGTTCCATTAGGGTCTTTTGTTTGAGCTTTTTTAATCATATGTTGTGCACCATCTAATCCATGTGCATCTTTACATAGCGAAGATTCTTTAAATTTTCTTACCACCCAACCATTTCCACATCCAAAATCAATGGCTGAATAATTTTTATATTTTTTTTCTTCAATCATATTAAACATATGCTTTACAGAATTATAATGTCCTCTTTCCATCCCTTCATCTTTACCTAATATAGCCCACTCATCAAATGTCATAATATTTTTATTCATATAATTTTTTAATCCTTCTTTTTATTTTTAATTTCCATAAACCGAATTTTAATAAACAATTCTCAGGGTATTTATTTTTTAACATTGTACATGCTTTTTTAAAATTTTCATTATTGATTGAAACTTGTGTTTCATGATGTTGATATCTATAATTCACTAAAGGCTCATTAATGCCTTTTACATCATATTTTTGACATATGCGAATACTAAATTCATAATCTTGTAGTGCAGGGAACGATTCATCTAGATCACCAACTTCAGAAACAATATTTTTTTTGATCATCATACTTGATGTAATACCAATAAAATTATCCCACCCAATGGATTGTTTTGCAGTTTTAAAAAATCCTTTTTTATAACTGTATTTAATTTTTTCGTTATTTTGGTTGATGATATTTTTTCCTGTATAACATAATCCGATATTATATTTTTTAAAGCATTTTACTTGTTTAGCTATTTTTTCTTTATCCCATGTGTCATCATCATCCAAAAATGCTATCCATGTACCATTACTGCATTGTATTCCGAGATTACGCATAACATTAGGATGATTTATACCAGAATGTGCATAAATAATATTTTTGTTTTTAAGTATATAATCTTTAGTCTTGGCAGTTTTGCTACTATCTACTACAATAATTTCAATATTTGGATACGACTGCTCTTGTACACTATTGATAGCTTTTTTTAACCACTCTAATCTATTATATGTGGTGATTATAACTGATACTAATTCATTCATTGATTATATTAATAAAATGTTTGTTTTGGGTTTCCCATAATAATTCCAATTTATTTTTTTGATCTAAAATAAACTCTTCATAATTCTGATTAATTTCTTCATAAGCTTTAATAAATTCCTCTGCACTTGAATACTTAATTGCAATCCCAGTTTTATATTTTTCTACCATTTCTTTCATCGCTGGCAAATCAGAACAAATGATTGGTAATCCGCTTACAGCATATTCAAATAATTTATTAGGCAGTGCATGTTCATAGCTCTTAGATATAGGCTGAATTAGGCTCAGCCCAATATATGCATTTGATGCAAAAGTAGCTAACTCTTGATATGGCACTGCATCCACAAAAAAAATTCTATCTTCTATTTTATATCTTTGAGCAGTTTTTAAATATTGTGTTTTCATTGGGCCATCACCAATTAATACTAATACTGCATCTTTAATATGAGCTATACATTTGATTGTAAATCTAATGCCACGACCATTATGAAATTTTCCCTGATATAAAAATATTTTTTGTTCATCACCTAAACACAATATTTGTTTTAGATTTTGTTGTGTATTATTTATAAAACAATTTCCCGGTAGATTTTTTACAATTATCATATTAGGATGATTATATAAGGTAGTTAAATATGTTTGATCTATTTCAGCTGTCACTAAAACTACATCTGTTTTTGATATATATTTTTTTTCATACCACGACCATATTTTTTGTGTGATTGGTTTATTAATCAAGCCAGCTAACTGTGTATAAATTTCTCTAGCATCATATATAATTTTTACAGGCAACTTCTTTTTACTTTGTGCCGCTGGAATCATTGAATATAAATCTGAAGCTATAATCAAATCTGGTTTTTCGATAGCAATTTTTTGTTTAACATATTTAAAATATTTAAAATATTTAGTCAATCTATTATTTAATTGATTTTTATCAATCAATTGTATCGTTGCACTTTTATAATTTATTTTTTCTAATTTATCCCCTATCCCTAATATATTAAGTTGATGATTTTCAGAAATACACTGATTAATCATATTGATACAACGCCCATCATACAGCGGATTGCCCCAAAATATTATTAAAATTTTTTTAGGCATTTGGGATACCCCTTATTTTACGTATCCAATTGATTACATATTTAGTATATTGATATCCTATCACCATATTCAGTCTATAAAATATATTTTTAATTGATGTTGGGTTAATTTTAAATGCTTTTTTATAAAATTTAGCAATCTGTTTTGTATTTCCATTTATAAGATATAGTTTTTCATATAGCCGAGCAATTCTTCTATAATGATTGGATAAAATATGTGCATTTATATTTTGTTGAAAATACTTAATATGCTTTTCTACGATATATTCTAAAGCCAGAGCTTCTTTTTCTAAATCTAATGATTGATTATCATGATTCAGATGCCATGTAAACAAAGGTTCTGCTATATGTCCGACTTTAATATTAAGTTTTGCTAATTCAATAAAAAAATTCCAATCTTCACTTGGCACTGCATCACAATCAAAAGGATTTTTCATTTCATCAATTGTTTTTTTTGTAATCATAATTGATTGAAAAAAAGGGCCAGGGGATTTTACTATTTGACTTTTGAAATCATTACCAAATTTTTCCATATTTTGGTATGTTAATTTTTTATTTTGTTTAATATAATAGTCACTGATTACCATATCATAATTGGTATGCTTAAGTAGGCGATATTGTTTCATTAATTTCTCTTTGTCCCATGTATCATCATCATCTAAAAATACTATTATATCACCGCTACTTTGTTGATATCCAATTTTTCTACTCTCTGCACACCCAACATTTTGGTCATTTCTAATATATTTAATACGCTGATCTTTTAATTGTAATGCCTTCACAATTTTATCTGTATTATCCGATGAATTATCATTGATTACAATTAGTTCATATTCTAAAAAGGTTTGTGACATCACATTATTGATTGTAGATGTTAAAATATGACTACGATTAAATGTGGGCAGGATAATAGAAATCATTTAAATAATAAAATAAGATTTTTAAGTCCATGTTTATATAATAAATACAATATACCCAACAATGTTATGACCATTATATAATATTTCATATTCAAATTTAGAATAAAACATACAATTGAAACTGTGATTGTAATTGCTAATAAAATAATATCAATCCAAACCAAATTGATTGGCATCCATTGTTGATTTTTATAAAATAAAAATAAAAACATTAATCCATAACTAAGTGCTGTTGCAATAGCTGCACCATTTATTTCATAAATGGGAATTAAAATTATATTTAATATAATATTCATACTAGCCCCAAATATTCTAAATATAGGCGACCAATTTTGTTTATCACACAAATATATTGAAGGCATATTAATAATATATAATCCATAACATATATGTGAGATCAAAATAATTGGAATAATTTCTGTAAACCCAGCATATGATTCACCAATAATTGGAATATTTATAACAGGCAAATTCCATTTTGAAATTACTGGAATTATAATTGCTACAATCCATGAAATGCTTAATATAACAATTGAAAAGATAGTACCTATTTTTGCATATTTTTTAATTGCTATATCAGTTTTGCCATTACTTAAATAAAATGGTTGCCAACCCAAATTAAAGGCGCTAATTAAAAACATTGGTATACTTGCAAATTTTGCTCCCACCGAATATGTGCCAATGAGGTTATTTACATATTCAGGATTTCCAACTGGACTAACTAATAAAAATTTTAGTAGATATCTATCTAACAAAGACATAAACATAAAAAATAGTGCTGCAGGGAAGAAACGAATTCCCAGATTTAACATTTTTTGTAAATATGATTTTGAAAAATTATAAAAATTAATATTTTTAATCAGTATAGGACTAAATATGATTAGAGTAGCAATACTGCCATATAATAGTGCAAGCAAAGCTCCCTCTAATCCCATCAACTGGTTACTTACATACTGTATGGCCCAATACAGTGTTACTACTATACCAGCGATTTGTCCGCACATATAATACAATGCATAATTTTTAATTCGCAAAATATCTATCAATCTATAATTCACAGTATCACTCATAACAATTAAAATAATATAGTGTAGCTGTGATTGTAATAACCCCATTAAACTGTTTGTGCTTTGTTGTATAATAAAAGAATTAATTATCCAAATCAGGCTTGATAGACCAAAAATTATTAACAAAACATATCCCAAATAAGTTGATAGTACTTTTTTTGGGTCTTCAGATTGGCTGTATAATTTTAAAAAACTATCCCCAATTCCATGTGAATAACATATTCGTAAAAATGCTATAGTTGTTACCACTAATACATAATTACCATACCATTCTTGACCATTTACATCTACTACATTGGTATAAAGTGGCAGAAGCAAAAAGGTCATCAAACGCATAATAGAGCTACCTATGGCATATATAACAGATGATTTAAATAATGCTTTTAAGGAAATCATATTATAGCTTTAATTTCATAACCTTTCGAATCATTGCCTGTGCACCAAACTGCTCTTTAAAATTAATAAGAGATTCATGTGGTATAATTTTCTCTCCTTCATATATTTGCGAAACCCCTATATCTAAAAATTTCAGTTTATTATTTTTGGCCCATTTCAGCGATTCATAAATTTGTATGGATGCTATTTGTAGATGTTGATATTTATAATCTATCATATTATAAAATAAAATACAGGTATTATCATTAGTAATAAAATTTAATGCTCCGCCTGTAATTTGATTATCCTTACTACTTACTAATAATTTAATTTTTTCAGGAAATCGATCCATTAATATTTTTAATTCCTCTAATGTATGTGTTGGTTTTGCTTTATGTTTTAATTTATTATTAATTAGAATGGGGTAAAAACTATCTAAGTCATCACTTAAATTTATTTCAATTTCACTTTGCATTTTTTTAATATATCGTTTTTTTCTATTATGCATTTGGCTGATTAAATCATTTTCTAAATTAACAAAACTAGAAATATAGTATTCTATATTGTTGAATCCTTTGCTATATAAACAATATTCCATAGTTTCATTATATTTTTTATAATATACAAATGGAGGGGGGATGATAATAATTTCTGTTAATTTTAGTTTTCTAGCAGTTGTGATAAGTGCATCTACAATTTGATTAGCATATGGAAATGATAGTTCATTATATACAAAACCACCAAAACTTGCACCAGGATGTGAATATAAACAATTATCTATAATTGCACCGGTAAAAACAGCTTCAATATTTTCTTTCTGACAAAATATAAAAGAACAATCTTTAAAACTGCGCTCACGATGATAAGATAAAAAATTCCTTAAATGGAAAATAGTCCCATTATTTGAGTGTAAAACAAAGTGATTCCACAAATCGTGATGCTTATTATCTTGATATTTAATAATTTCTAACATATCTAAATATATTAATAACAATCAAATTTAATTCTTTTTAATTAATTATTTTGTAAATTTTCATATGTTCTTAAAGATCACTTTTATTTTATGATTCAAATAAACAAAATTCATGCTAGGCAAATTATTGATTCAAGAGGAACACCTACCATTGAGGTAGATTGTCTTTTAAGTGATGGGTCCTTTGCTACAGCAGCCGTCCCAAGTGGAGCCTCAACAGGTGAGCATGAAGCTTTAGAATTAAGAGATAATAGTTCGAATTATTTTGGTAAATCAGTATCACAAGCAATTAATAATGTTAATACTATTATTGCCCCAGCATTATTGGGCAACACGAGCAATGATATTTATACTATTGATACAGTAATGTTGAATTTAGATGGCACAACTAATAAACAAAAACTAGGAGCCAATGCAATTTTAGGGGTATCTCTAGCAACATTAAAGGCATTTGCCGTATCAAACAAACAACCCCTTTATCAATATATTGGTTCAATTTTTTCCACAGATGCCAATATTATGCCAATTCCAATGATGAATATTTTAAATGGGGGAAGCCATGCTGATAATAATGTAGATATACAAGAATTTATGATTTATCCATCTGGTGTAAAGACTTTGTCTGATGCTATACGATGTGGATGTGAAATTTTTAATCAATTAAAAAAAGTATTAAAAAATAAAGGGTATAATACTGGTGTAGGTGATGAGGGCGGCTTTGCTCCCAATTTAACATCCAATCAAGAAGCAATTGATTTAATATTAGAAGCCATTATAGCAGCTGGTTATAATCCTGGAAAAGATGTATTTTTAGCTCTTGATGTTGCTGCAAGTGAATTATATAATAAAGCAACATTTAAATATGAATTAAAATCTGAAAATTTAGAATTAACTTCTGGTGAAATGATTGATTATTATATTAATTTATGTAATAACTACCCTATAGTATCAATTGAAGATGGTTTAGATGAAAATGATTGGGCAGGCTGGAGCACACTGACAGAAAAAATGCAATCTGGTGTACAGCTTGTTGGAGATGATTTAACTGTAACTAATCCTAAGAGGCTACAACGTGCTATTGATGAATCTGCAATGAATGCTATATTAATTAAATTAAATCAAATTGGCAGTGTTTCTGAAACTTTAAGTGCTATTAAATTAGCACAAAACAATCATTTAGGTGTAGTTATTTCACATCGATCTGGAGAAACCGAAGACACTACAATTGCGGACTTAGCTGTTGGTGTAGGTGCAGGTCAAATTAAAACAGGCTCCCTATGTCGTAGCGAACGGGTTGCCAAATATAATCAATTGTTACGCATTGCTGAAAATTTAGATGAGAAACAAATTTTTGGATTAAAATAATTATGAATAAGATCTTAGCTACTATTTCTATTTGCATGTTTTTATATCTATGTTTAAAAAATGATGGGATCATTGATTATTATAAAGTATCTCAACACCATCAAACATTACTGAATAAACAAAATATTTTAGTTGATGAGTTAGAGCAAATAAAATCTGAAAATAAATTATTAAAACACAATAAACGTTATATTGAAAAAATAGTTCGTGAAGAATATTTTTATATTTATCCCGATGAAATTATTATTAGTATCGATTAAAAATTATGATTTCCTTTTTTGTTAAATATTATTTTTTATTTTTTACTTTTTGCACCCTGTCTTATGCTAGTACTTCCATTGAACTAGAGTTATTTTTATTCGATGATGTACCATATTTTTCTATAGAAGAATTTTGCCAATCCACTAATTATCCATTTAATTATTATCAAGAAAAATCAAAAATTGATTTTTTTATAAAGGACACCCAATTTATTTTTTCTAACAATTCATCCTTTGTAACCGTTGGAACTAATGTGTATCATATGTTAAAAATGACACGCTTAATTAATGATAAATTTTATTTACCTCTTAATTCTTTTATTAGATTATCGAAAAATATTATTTCTTATAATTTTTCAATTAATTATACTGATAATAAAATTTATATAAAGACAAATTTATTTGATCCACAAGTAACTAGTAATTTAGACATACAAGATACCATCAATACAGAGCTACTAAATACTATTCATAATGAAGATAATTGGAAAATTAGCACGGTAATTATAGACCCTGGTCATGGGGGGAAAGACCCCGGGGCCATTGGTTATCATGGCATTAAAGAAAAGCATATTGCATTGGATATTGCAAAGGAGTTAGGGGCCTATATCAATAAATATATGCCGGAAGTAAAGGTGGTATATACCAGAGATGATGACACATTTTTAGGATTAAAAAATAGAACCTTTATAGCCAACAAAAATCAAGGCCACATGTTTTTGAGTATTCATGCAAATGCAAGCACTGCTAAAACTGCACGAGGATTTGAAATATTTGTATTACAGCCTAATAGTGTAGATGATGCTATTGATGTAGCGGTTCGAGAAAATGCATCAATTATTTTTGAAGATAATCCTGAGCAATATGAAAAAAATCTAATGGAAGCATCGATATCAGAAACGGCCTATTTAAAAGAAAGTGAAAAATTAGCAGTATCTATCAATACAGCTGTTAAAAAAGAGTTGCCAAGGACCAGAATGAGAGGAGTCAAACAAGCTGGTTTTTATGTTTTAGTTGGGGCGGCAATGCCTAAAGTTTTAATAGAGGCTGGTTTTTTAACAAACAAATCAGAAGCACAGCTATTAAACAAGTCGAAATATCGCAGTCAAATGGCTTATGGTATTTTTAAAGGAGTACATTCTTATATTGAGTCTTATAATTCCCAAAATATTACCAGATGACAAAGGGCCAAAACCTAAAAATTGGTATATTTGATAGTGGCTTAGGCGGCTTAACTGTTTTTAAATCTTTAAGTTTAGCATTTCGAAGCCAAGCGACATTTTTATATTTAGGCGATTTAGCACATTTACCATATGGTGACAAGAGTAAGAATTCAATTATTAAATATAGTGAACAAATTGTTAATTTTTTTGTCAACAAAAATGTTGATATTATTATTGTAGCATGCAATTCAGCCTCTTCAGTTGCATTACAATATTTACAAGATAAATTCAGCACTCCAATTATTGGCACTATTGCACCTAGTGTAGAAATAGTATTTAATAATATTGATTTCAATAAATCTATTGGCATTATTGGGACTGATACAACAATAAATTCTCAAGCTTATAATCAAGCATTTTTAAATCATCCATTAACATCCCAACATAAAATTAAGATTCATTCTGTTGCATGTCCATTATTTGTACCTATTGTTGAAGAAGGGTGGGAACATACTGATATAGCACATCAAATTGCTACAAAATATCTTAGTCAATTTCAAAACTGTAATCTTGAGACTATCATCTTAGCCTGCACACACTATCCTATGCTTTTAGACACCTTGAAATCTGTATTTAATAAGCTAGGATTTAATCGTTTAGATTTCATTCAATCTGGCAGTGCAATTGTTGATTATTTAGATCAGAGCACATCATTAATCATTGAATCAAACCATCATAGGCCATTACTCAATACATCTGATCAATTTTATATTACAGATGCTCCTTATCAATTTAATAATTTAGCCAATAGATTTTTAGGTGAGACAATTACTAATATTGAATTAATTTCATTATGATTATAGATTACCTAGCATATTTATTATCGTTAGAGCCTAAGGGTATTAAATTAGGTTTAGAGCGTACTGAGCAATTATTACATATGTGTGGAGATCCCCAAAATACTTTTACTTCAATACAGGTAATTGGGACAAATGGTAAAGGTTCTACATCTGCCATGGTTGCTAATATTTTAAAAGTTTCTGATTATAAGGTAGGATTATATACTTCCCCTCATTTAACTAAAATAAATGAACGAATTCGTATTAATGGGAATGCCATTTCAGATAATGAAATTATTATGTTTCTCAATCAATACCAATCATCAATAGAACAGGTAGATGCTTCATTTTTTGAAACTATGACAGCATTAGCGGTATGGTATTTTTCAAAAGAAAAAGTAGACATTGCAATTTTAGAAACAGGCCTTGGTGGGCGTTTAGATAGCATCACGGCATGTAATTCTAGTTTATTGGTTTGTACTAGCATTTCAAAAGATCATCAACATATATTAGGAGATACAGTTGAAGAGATTGCCTATGAAAAAATATGTGCATTAAAAAAAAATATGTTATGTATATCTAGTAATCATCAACCTTCCATAAAAGAGGTTTTTAATAAACATGCAGCTTTAATCAATGCTAAAATCGAATATGTAAAATCCAATACTAATAATCAGCTGATTAACCTTAATGGTGCTCATCAATTAGAAAATCAAATGCTTGCAATTGCTACAATTCAACATTTATCAAAATTTAAAATTGGAGACAAGGCTATTAAAAAAGGTTTAGCATCTGTATCATGGCCAGGGCGCATTCAAACAATTTCTGATAAGCCATTAATTTTGTTTGATGTAGCTCATAATGAACAAGGGTTGTTATCATTATGTAATTTTGTTGAATCATTAAATTTATCTAAAGATAAAATTTTGATTATTGCACTACAAAAAAATAAACACTTGTATTCTTCTGTGGATGCTATTAATTCTCTTTTTGATTGTATTATTAGCACACAAACCAATGTTCGCAATTATTTGTCTGCAAACGATGTATCTAAATTATTTTCACCTAATAAATCATCTGTTATTTTAGATCCTATAGAAGCTATAAAGTATGCTAAAAATAATTTTAATAATCAATGCATAGTCATTGCTGGTTCTCACTACTTAGGGCCTATCATTAGTAAAGAATTTAAAATTTCCTTTGAAAATATATAAAAATAAGGATAAATTTACGATATGAGGCCGATGCTTCATTTTGAACTAATCTGTTTTTATAATAATCCAAGACAAAATGAATATAAAAGAATTACAAAATTTAACAGTTAAACAACTACAAGCTAAAGCTACTGAGCTAGGGACTAAGGAATATACAGGTCTAAAGAAGCAAGAGCTAATTAAATTAATTTTAGATTGCCAAGTTGCAAAAGAAGAAACAATATATGCTACAGGAGTATTAGAAGTATTACCTGATGGATATGGCTTTTTGAGATTTTCAAATTACAGTTATTTACCTGGCCCTGATGACATCTATGTGTCTCATTCTCAAATTAAAAGATTTAGATTAAAAACCGGTCATTTAATTTCGGGTCAGATTAGACCCCCAAAAGATAAGGAAAAATTCTTTGCCTTGCTCAGAGTAGAATCTATCAATGGACTTCAACCTGATAATGCTAGAGGTTTGGTTGTTTTTGATAATTTAACCCCGTTATACCCTGAAGAAATTATAAAATTAGAAACAGATTTAAAATCTAACTCCACTCGAATTATAGATATGCTCTCCCCTATTGGGAAAGGGCAACGAGGCCTGATTGTAGCACAGCCAAAAACTGGAAAAACTATATTATTACAAAAAATTGCTAATGCTATTTCTAAAAATAATCCAGAAATAAATTTAATTATTTTATTAATAGATGAAAGGCCAGAGGAAGTAACTGATATGGCACGTAGTGTAAAAGCTGAAGTAGTTGCCTCCACTTTTGATGAACCACAAGATCGACATGTACAAGTTGCAGAAATGGTTATAGAAAAGGCTAAACGGTGTGTTGAAGCAGGTGAAGATGTTGTAATATTATTAGATTCAATTACTAGATTAGCTAGAGCATACAACACTGTTATGCCACATAGTGGTAAAATATTATCCGGTGGTGTTGATTCTAATGCCTTGCATAAACCAAAACGTTTTTTTGGAGCAGCTCGTAATGTTGAAGATGGCGGGTCTTTAACTATAATTTCTACAGCATTAATTGATACTGGTAGTCGTATGGATGAAGTAATTTTTGAAGAATTTAAAGGTACCGGTAATATGGAATTAGTCTTAGATAGAGAATTAAGTGATAAACGAATCTATCCATCAATTAATATTAATAAGTCTGGCACTAGACGAGAAGAAAAACTACTTAAACCTAGAGATTTATCGAGAGTATGGGTATTAAGGAAGCTATTAGCTGAAATGAAAAATATTGAATCAATGGAATTTTTACTTGAAAGGCTTTCTCGAACTAAAACTAATAGAGAATTTTTAGATACAATGAGTAGTTAATGTGTTTTCAAAACGCTTAGATAGAATTCAACCATCTGCTACATTAGAAATGACAGCTAAAGCAGCAGAATTAAGATCTCAAGGTATTGATGTGTTAAATTTTAGTGTTGGGGAGCCAGATTTTAACACCCCTGATAATATTATTAATGCTGCAAAGTATGCAATGGATAATGGCTTTACTAAGTATACTCCTGGCTCTGGAACGCAAGAATTAAAGCAAGCAATTTGTAAGAAATTAAGTAGAGATAATAGTTTAGATTATGATACTAATAATGTTGTTGTTTCTTGCGGAGGGAAGCATGCCCTATATAATGCATGTCAAGTTTTGTTTGAAGCGGGAGATGAAGTCATTATATTTTCGCCTTATTGGGTTTCATTTCCTGACTTTGTATCAGTTACTGGGGCAACACCAGTCTATGTGAACACATTATCAAACAAACAATATGAGCCAGATTTTAATGATTTATTATCTAAAATTAATAAAAATACAAAAGGAATTATTATTAATTCTCCTTCAAATCCTACAGGCGGGGTATGGAGCGATGAGGCAATTCAAAAAACTTTAGAAATTTCTTTAAAAAATGATTTATGGATTTTTTCTGATGAATGTTATGAACAATTAGTATATGATACACAATTTAAAAGTATTGCAACATTTACATCAAAAATTGATAAAATTTTAACTTTTCAAAGTTGTTCTAAAACATATGCAATGACAGGCTGGAGAATTGGTTACACTGTTGGTGAACCTAATATTATTAAAGCAATGTCTAAGTTGCAAGGGCAAAGTACATCTTGCCCAAATTCTATTGCACAATATGCAGCTGTTGAGGCTTTAACTGGTAATCAAGATATGATTACAGATATGGTTAAAATCTTTAAAAAGCGTCGTGATTTAATTTTGGATGGATTTAGTACCATTAATAATATTATATGCGATATACCAAAAGGTGCATTTTATGTATTTCCAGATATGAGTTATTTTTTAAACAAATCATACAAAGGGCAACAAATTAAAACCAGTTCGGATTTAAGTCTATTACTTTTAAAAGAGCAATATATTGTAACTGTAGCAGGAGACTGTTTTGGATCACCCCAAAACATTCGATTTTCTTATGCAACTTCAGAAAACACTATTTCTAAAATGATTGATAAAACACAATCATTATTTGCATTAATAAAATAAAACTTTTTTTTTAATCAAAATAATTATAAAATACAGCCCTTTAACAAATGTAAATAAGGAAAAGTATGTCAAAAGTATGTAAAATAACAGGTAAACGCCCTAGAGTTGCCAATAATGTATCAAAGGCGAATAATAAAACTAAGAGGCGCCAATTACCTAATTTGCAGTCCAAGAAAATTTTTGTACCTGAATTAGGGACGCATGTTCGCTTAAAATTATCTGTTAAAGCCTTAAAGACAATTGATAAACATGGGTTATTACCTTATTTAAAAAAGAAAGGATTATCTTTACAAGATATAGTATAATAATATGAAAAAAGATTTACATCCTAAAAATTATAGATTTGTAGTATTCCAAGATAATTCATGTGATTATTCTTTTTTGACCAAATCCACCATTGAAACTTCAGAAACAATTAAATGGGAGGATGGAAAAGAATATCCTTTGTACAAACTTGAGATTTCAAATAAATCACATCCATTTTTTACCGGTAAACAAAATTTAGTAGATACTGCAGGTAGAATTGAGAAGTTTAATCAAAAATATAATATTAAAAATAAAACATCCAATAAGTAAACTCTCTTTTTTTTAAATTTAATCATTCTTAAAATACATTATGCTCAAATTACTTTATAGAAGCATTTTATTTATACTGATGCGAACTACTATTTTAGTAGGTGGGCAAGCTGTTATTGAAGGTGTAATGATGCGTGTGCCAGGAGCATATGCTACTGCTGTTCGCAAATCAGATGGAACAATCGAATTAGATTATCATCAATTTAAATCTAAAACATTATATAATTCTTTTTATTCTTTACCAATCGTGAGGGGTATGATTCATTTATATGAATCTATGAGTATTGGTTATCAAACATTACAATGGTCTGTAGAAGTGAATGAACCTAATCAAAGCACTAATAAAATATTAGATACAGCATTATCCTTGATATCTATTATTTTTTCGCTAGGGCTATTTGTTGGGATTCCTATTTTAGCAGCAGATTTTTTACAAAATTATTTTTTAGATAAAAATTCTTTTATATTTAATTTAATATCTGGTATAGTACGTATTATCTTGTTTTTAACTTATTTAATTTCCATTTCATTTATGAAGGACATAAAAAGGTTGTTTCAATTTCATGGAGCTGAACATAAAACGGTTTATAATTTTGAATCAGGGAAGGAATTGAATATTCAAAATGCTATGGACTTTCCAAAAGAACACCCAAGATGCGGTACTAGCTTTATTTTTATTGTGATGCTAGTTTCTATTATCTCTTACAGTATTATTGATGGATGTCTAATTCTTTCAGGGGTTGATTTAACTGTGATTAAAAGATTATTAATTCATATTCCTTGTCTACCTTTAGTAGCCGGTTTTTCTTATGAAGTATTAAAAATTACTGCTCAATTTCAAACTTATTTTATATTTAAAGCATTAGCATTCCCCGGCCTAATGTTGCAAAAAATAACTACTCAAACACCAGATGATGCACAATTGGAAGTTGCAATTGATGCATTAAAGCATGCTTTTGGTGATGAGTTACATAAATATTCTGGACAACAATTTAAAGCTGAGGCAGTTGGATAAAAATGTTAGATAAATTAAAAAAAATTGTATCTGAATTTGATGATTTAGGAGGAAAACTATCAGATCCTGCTGTTATGAATGATATTAAAGAATATCAACGGATATCACAAGAATATAGCAACTTAAAAGATAAAGCAACACTTGCTCAAAAATATATAGATATATCGAATGAAATAGAAGATCTAAATAGTATGGTAGATCATGAAGC
>CEUQ01020361.1_pt1 | contig 39616 bp, 36 predicted proteins | sample 361491 | NCBI WGS metagenome assembly CEUQ01 (sample SAMEA2622796, study PRJEB7988) | marine metagenome | biome: marine biome (ENVO:00000447); feature: marine epipelagic mixed layer (ENVO:xxxxxxxxx); material: "saline water (ENVO:00002010), including plankton (ENVO:xxxxxxxx)" | depth 120 m | reverse complement strand
ATATCACAGATTCAATAATTGTTTGTAATGATGGTTCAAGTGATCTAACATCAGAAATAGCTGAGAAAATGGGAGTGATGGTAATCAATCATGAAAAAAATTTAGGCTATGGAGCCGCAATAAGAAGTATTTTTCTTAAAGCTAAGGAATTAGATGGCGATATTTTAGTGACATTTGATGCAGATGGTCAACATAGAATTGAAGATATTGAAAACGTAACAACGCCAATAATTAATCAAGAAGCTGAATTGGTAATTGGTTCAAGATTTTTGGATGACAGTGAAAAGGAAGTTCCTCAATATAGAAAAGTTGGAATAAAAGTAATTACCAAAATTACAAATGCAAGTATAAAAGAAAAACTAACTGATTCACAAAGTGGGTTTAGAGCTTATTCAAAAAAAGTGGTAGATGAATTAAATCCATCAGAATTAGGAATGGGAATATCAACTGAAATTTTAATTAAAGCAAGTAGTAAAAATTTTAAAATTGTAGAAGTACCAATAAAAATATTATATTCTGGAGATACATCAACTCATAACCCGATTTCACATGGATCATCAGTAATTCTCAGTACAATAAAATACACATCAATTGAACATCCACTAAAATTTTATGGTATACCATCAGTAATATTTTTCATTGTGGGTTTATCATTTACATATCTTTCTGCACAATATTATGCAGAAATAGGAAGACTGAATACCAATCTAACAATTGTTGCAGCTGGAACAATTTTAATTGCAGTTGTACTTTTGATTACAAGTATTTTACTATACAGTCTTGTTAGTGTGGTTCGTGAAAAAAATTAATTAATTTTTGATTTAGATGACAGATTATTGGAATATAATTAAAGAAAAATTACGTAATGAAAATGGAATAATGTCTATTGGAGTTTCAGACATAATTGGTTCTGGAATTTCAGCTATTTTTTGGCTTTACATTGCATCAGTGATTGAACCAGGAGATTATGGAGAAATTCATTATTTTTTGGGCATAGTAGGCATGGCTCAAATATTTTCAATGTTTGGTAACGCAAATGCATTAACAGTATATTCAGCTAAAAATGAAAATGTTCAATCAACACTATTTCTCTTATCTATAATACCCACAATAATTTCATGTATAACAATTATCTTTCTCTTTGATAGAATAGATGCAGGACTGTTAGCAATAGGATATGTTGTTTTCCAATCTGTAAATGCAGTTCTATTAGGCAGAAAATATTATAGAAAATATGCAAGAATGATTTTAATTCAAAAATCATTAACAATAGTGATAGGAATATCATTTTTCCATTTTATAGGTCCGGATGGAATAATTTTTGCCTTAGTTTTAACATTTATTCCACATCTAATAATTTTTTCAAAAGAGTTTAAAATAACAAAAATTGATTTTTCAATTTTAAGATCAAAAATAAAATTCATACTTAATAATTATTTTATGACATTATCAGGAGGTTTTGGTGGACAAATTGATAAAATAATTCTTGCGCCACTATTAGGATTTAATCTATTAGGAAATTATTCATTATCGCTTCAACTTTTTACAATTTTAGTTATGTTTTCATCAATTGCTTTCAAATTTTTATTGCCACAAGATGCAAGTGGGGTTTCTAACAAAAAAATTAAAAAAATTGTAATAATTACCTCTTTCGGAGTATCTATTTTAGGATTTTTTGTTTTACCAAAATTAATTCCAATATTCTTTCCAAAATTTATTGATACAGTTGATGCAATTGGAATTATGAGTTTAGCTGTAGTGCCTGAAGCAATTACAATGCTTTACATGTCAAAGATGTTAGGACATGAGAAAAGTAAATTCATATTAGTTGCAAAGCTAGTTTCTTTGATTACAATAATAGCGGGATTTATAATATTAGGTCCAATATTTGGAATAATTGGATTGGCAGGAGTAATAGTTATTGCATCAGTGTTACAAGCAGGAATTCTTGCATTCTCAAATAAATTTTTAGAAGATGAAAAAAATGAAAAATAAAAAACAAGTAATCAATATCATCGATAAGCTAGATAATTCAAGAAGAAATCAAATTATTTTTTTAAGTTTATTAGTATTATCAGCACTGATAATTAGATTATACATTTTTCCATTGGATGTTCCATTTTTCAATGATTCCCAGGATTATTTTTGGTATGCAATAGACACAAGTTTGTTAAATAAATTTCCAGAAGGACATAATTTAACAAATAATGGTTGGCCAATTTTTGTTTCGATATTTTTTCAATTAACAGATTCCAATAATTTTTTAGACTATCAAAATATTCAAAGATTAATTGGCGTAATTTTTTCAGTAGCAACAATTTTTCCAGTTTATTTATTATGTACAAGATTTGTTAAAAAAGGATATTCTTTATTGGGTGCAACATTATTTATTTTTGAACCAAGATTAATTGAAAATTCATCACTTGGAACACCTGAAAGCATGTATGTTTTCTTAATTACATCAATACTTGCTTTATTTTTATCCACTGATTTTAAGAAAATTTATTTAGCATTTTTTATTGTTGGTTTACTTTCTTTAGTAAGGTATGAAGGGATTTTAATAATAATTCCACTATCAATAGTATTCTTTTTGAGATTTAGATTTAAGAAAAAAGATCTTTTCAAATATTTTGTTTGTATAACAGTTTTTTGTCTTATCATAATTCCTGTAGGATATCTTAAGAATGAAACATCAGGACAAGATGGATTTGTTAGCCACATATCTGCAGGACCAAAATATTATCAAACATCAATAGAACAAAACAGTTCATCATCTATAGAATTCTTAGAAAAAGGAATTACAAATATGATCAAGTTTTTGAGTTGGGTTCAAATTCCAATTTTTTTAATTTTTATTCCAATAGGAATAATATTATTTTTGAAAAAAAATGATTATAAGAAAAATTTGATTGTTTTAACAGCAATTATGATTTTAATTCCAGCATTTTATGCATATTCAAGAGATTTCTCTGAAACAAAATATCTTTATGCATTATTTCCAATCTTTTCAGTAATAGGATGTTTTACATTTAAAAAAATTTTTGATTTGTTTGATAGAAAAAATTTAATTTTAGGTTTAATTTTAATAGGAATAATTCTATCATCATCAATTTTTGTTAGTTGGAAAATGATAGATCATGAACATTATAGAGAAACATATCAAATTCTTTCAGATATTGGAAAAAGAGACATAGTGATTAATGGAGATATCGGAACTTATGGTGGAGAATTTGTATACTTCCATTGGGTTAGATTACATAACATAGATGAATTTCCAGTATTGAAAAAATCAATACCAACATTAGAATTGTCTACTGCAGTGCAACCAGCAAGAATAGAAAAAGAACAATCTAATCAAACTGAAGAAATAACATATTCTAAATGGAAAAATAAAATGGAAATAAATAATTTTAATGAGTATCTATTACTTCTAAAAGAACAAAATGTAACACATTTACTTTTAGATGGAAAAAATAATGTTAGACTAATAAATGATAATTTGAGAAATGATTTAAGAAAAATTTTTGAAAATGAAAATGAGTACGAATATTTAATTAAAGAATATGACTCAAAAGATAATGGATTTAATTATCATGTTAAATTATTTAAAATTGATTATGATTTAATAAAAGAAATTGAGAATTAATTATTTATTTTTTTGAAATTCCAATACTCATCATAATTAATTTCAAAAACCTTCACCTTTAAATTTTGAAAACCATGTGTATCAGAATCAAATATTTTTTCTAAGTATGGATAATCATCCTCTTTAAAATAAATATCATCAATAAATCCATGAAAATCATTTCTTTCTTTATTTACAAATATGTATTTTAAATCATATGTTTGACCCTTATCCAATATTTCTTCTATTGAATTTCCAGTTATCGTAATTCTTTGTACATAACCTTCTGATTTATCATAACCACATAATTTTTTATTAAATTCAACCTCACAATTTTTAAATTTTTCAGGAGAGTTTTCAACATATACTAATTTGAGATAATCCAAACTACCACCAAATTCACGTAAACTATTTCCATCAAGATTATTCAAAATATATTTTGAAAATTCATATTTTTCAATTTCTAGTGAGTCATCTATTTGATCATATCGTAAAGTGAATGAAGTTGCAAGCACAAGTGCAATAAGCATTATAATTATTAGAAATATGGATTTTTGTTTTTCTGAAAAAGAAAATGTGTTCAAACCATAAGTGGTTACTCTTTGAACAGGAATTACACAGAAAATTATGAGAAAAGGAAATAAATAATACAAATATCTTTTTTCAGAGATTAATGAAAAAGTGATTGTTAATGAAGCTAGAGATAATATTATGAAAATCCAATTGGCAGTAATAGAATTTCTATCTTGATCAAATGCTCTAAATGAAAATATTATACCAAAAGGTATCAATATGAACAGATATGGAAATGATATACGCCATAGCGTAGAAATTATGTTATAAATTCCATCTAAAAAGAATGATTTTAAAAACGGCAGTATTCCATTTGCCTCTATATAATCTGAAGCAGTACTAGTGGTATTTTTTTCTTCAATGCTAATCATTTTTTCAAATGTACCTGAAAAAACATATTGAGAATATGCAATGTAGAAAGGGTCATCAAATTGTTGTGATCTATCATATAACATAGGAGACACAATTACAAGAAATATAGAAATTCCAAGAAGTAAATTTCTGAGAAAATTTGGAGAATTTCTTTTTGTAATAATAAATATGATTATTATAATTATAAAAAAAACAATTCCATTTAACCGAATCCACCAAATCGCACCAGCTATAATTAATGATGGTATTATGAATTTTGTATTTTTATTTATCAAAAAATAAAATGCACCTATAATTGCTAAATGATAAAGAGGTTCGGTTAAACCAAATCCAGAATTATAATTTAGATGAGGTTCAAATGCATATAGTGCTGCAACTACTAATGAATATTTTTGATTGAAAAATTTTTTTCCTAAAAGATAAACTAAAAATATTGTTGATGTAGAAACAATTATGCTAAGAATTCTTATGACATTAGAATAAATCAAGAAATTTTCAGAATCTATAAAACTATAAAAAAAAGATACAAACAAGGACCATCCAATTCCTCTATGTGAGGATTGAGAAAAATCACCATTTGTATGAGATATTGCTTGAAGAGAATATGCTAAAACATCAGAATTTACAGGAAATGAGAAATCCATTGTGTAAAGTTTTAAGAGAAGTGAGATTAGTGCGATTGATGTAAGAGTAATTATTGTATATTTGATAGAAATTGATTGAATTTCTAAATTAGGTTTTATACTCATAATTTCCAGTAAATGAATTCTTTTATAATTTGATAACTTAGTTGTGCACCAGTTGTAAGTGGTCTCATTTTACGTTCACCACCAATACGTTTTGGTTCTCTTCCTTCAATTTCAAAAATTGGAATTTTTAATTTAGCTAATCTAATACATGTTTGTTGTTCAATATTTAGATATTGAGCGTCAGTTTTTATTTTATCCCATAAGCTGCGTTTAATGATTCTAAAACCATTTAATGCATCAGTGTAGTTACCACCAAAAAAAGAGTTTACAAGAAAAGTAAACATATTATTTCCGAATCTATCCAACCAATTTGCATCATCACTAATTGAATTTTTTCCAAATCTTGAAATATGTACAACATCATATCCAATTTTTGTTTTATCAATTAATTTTGGAATATCCCCAGGAACGTCATTACCATCTGGACTAAAAAACATTACAAAATCAGATTTAGTTGCATCAGTTCCAACTCTGCATGCATTTCCTTCACCCTTATTTTTTTGATGAATTACTTCAAATCCCAATTCTTGAGCTTTTTCAACGGTTCCATCAGTAGAACCACCATCAACAAAGATTATCCTATCAGCCCATTCCTTCTTTATTTGAGGCATGATTTCAGATACACCATCAATTTCATCTAAAGTTAGGACGAAAACTATGACTGACATATAAGTTGCAAATACTCAATTCATTTAAAATTATCACATAAATTGTACGGAGGTCGATTATTTTGGCTTTATTTTGTAGATTGCACCATTATTTAGATATGAAATTACATACAGCGATTTATCGTTGGGGGAATATTCAACATCAGTAATACAACCAAAATTTTCTCCAAATATAATTTCAGAATTGGAATCATTAGTATTTAGAACAAGATCTTTTAATTCAGGATTATTAAAAATAAATCCATCTCGTGAATTATTTAATTGAAATGTATACAAATTGCCTTGGCAATCACCAACAAAAATATTATTACTGAAGTTTTTCCAATTACTATCAACAAATGATATACCTGTTGGTGCAAATGTTTTTTCCCATGAAAATTCAGGGTCACTGTATTGATAATCGGAATATCCAATGAAATGTTCTTTTTGTTCAACAGTTGCAGGTCCTAAAATTTTTGTCCATCCACTATTATATTTTGGAAATGTTAAATTAATTTCATCAAATTCATGTGTTCCATTTTCAGTATTCCAGAGATTATTTGTTACAGGATCAATTGCAAGACCAAAACTATTTCTAATTCCAACTCCATAATAATGATCATTTGGAGAATCAGAAGAGGATGGAGATTTAATTTCACTGTTTAATCCAACTCGTAAAATAATTCCAACATCATCTAAAATACCATTTTTTACGTTTTGTAGTTCTGTCTCAATATTTTGATCTCCTATAACAGCAAAAATATCACCATTCAAATCAGCCACCATTGCACCACCATGATGCATATCTCCAAAACCAGGAAGAATATTTAGTAGGGTTTGATTATGTAGTTGATCATCTTTCCATTCAAATTTGTATATTCTATTTTCAACAAATGATTCATCAGTGCCCAATTCTTCAGTAACAAAAATGTAAACATCTGAATTAAATGAAGTTATTCCTAACAAACCAGATTCAGTGTAACATTCACAACCTTCCATCTTTACATTAAAATCCCATACAGGTTCGTCGATTAATTTATCATTTTTTATATGACGAATCTGTCCTGTTTCTTTTTCTAAAAATAATATATCATTATCAATTAAAGTTAAAGCAGTAGATGATTGAATTCCAACAATTACTTCTTCAATTACAAAATTTTCATTTGTTAAGATTGGTTTATCTTTTAAACCGGTAGTAGTTCCAACATAATATCTGAATTGAGAATCACCGTATGCAGAATATATCAAAATAAAAATGGTAATAGAAATTCCTGCAATGATTAATAATTTGATTAATTTATTCAACTATCTTCATTCCTAAAGTGTCATTTTAAAGCATACTTACCAAGAATTATCTCTAAAAATTTAGTTTTCCACATACTTTTTTCATGGAATAAAAATCCTATAACTCCTAATGGAAATGTCCTACCATTATTATTTAGAGTACCTATCAAAAATAATCTAAAAAAATTCATTATTTTACCACCAGAAGTTCTGAATCTTGCATTAACAAATAAGGTATCCATTCCATAATCCCAAGATAAGGTAAATGATAATGAATCAGAGTCAGTAATTATATCTACAGAAGATGCATCTAAGTTGGATTTTTGTAATCCATTAATCAAATCAAAAGAAAAAGAACAATTAAGATCTTTTAGAAAAATGTAAGTTGTTTTAAAGAAATTTATTTTATGCAAAAAAACTACAAATGTCCAATTATTTCGTTTTTTAATATTTTCAATATATGACAATGCAGATTTTTTTAACTGTTCATATCCAATTATGTTGGAACTGGTATTCAATTCCATATTTTTCTGAGAATCAATTTGATATTTTTTTATTGGAATTGAATTATCAATTTTCTCTTCTCCAGACCATTCATCACCAGGATATAGAACTATAGGAAAAGAATCAGTATTTCTTCCAATGAAATTTTCAACATCATCAATTTTATTCATTTGATCATTCATGTAATAATTATCTTCATGACAGAATCTTACAAAACTTGCAAAAGGTATGATGAACTTTGGTTGGAATATTTTTGCTTGTATTTCAATTCTTTTTAATTTTTCCATAGAGGCATTTTTTCTTAATTCAACATCATCAGGATCACCAACCCAACTTGCATATCCAAATTGTGTGAATAAAATATCCACATCATCAATAATTTTTTTAATAATTTTTGCCTGCTGTGTACTATCAACCATACAATCGTTAATATTTAAAATTTTTTTCTTTCCAATTTTTGCATAAAACCAAGAATCATAAGTTCCATTAGGTACACATTTAATTTTAAATTCATCACTCAAAGAAATAAAATTATTAGGGTTCATTTCAATTACATCTTTAAATTTTAATTGTTTACATTTTTTTGCAACACGATGATCTAATGTATCTTGAAATAATATTGTAATATTTTTTCTTAAATTTTCAGGAATTTTATTTAAAACTACTGGATGAAAATGATCTGGATGTTCATGTGAAAACCAAATGTGAGTTATACTTTCAAAGTCATTAATTTTCAATTTAGATTCAGATAAAAGATTCCAACCGTTATTGAATGCACTACCAAATATCCAAGGATCAGTTATTAATTTTATATTTTTATAAGAAAAAATTACTGAAGCGTGATTAACAAATGTGATTAAAGAATTCATATAATCATTAAGATTTATTGTTTATTTAACATTCCCAATATTCAGAAGTTTATTTTTTACAAAATCCGACCATAGAAAAAAAGAATGAGGACCAAACTCGTCTTACAGTGACATTTTCACAACCTGCATCCGTTAACATTTTTTTTAATTCATGTTTATGTAAAAAATCTTGATCCGTATATGGCCAATATTTATCAATTAATTTAAAAAATTTAAAAAAATGATAGATAAAAAATAAGGGTGAGAAATATGCAGGAACATAAATGATCAATGTTCCGTCCTTTTTGAGAACACGTAACATTTCTTTTACACCATCAGAAGCATCTAACTTTGCCAAGCGAAAATGTTCCATAACACCCTGATTGAAAACTATATCAAACTCTTCATCTTTTATTGGTAATTTGAATAGATCACCAACAAAAAATTTTGCATTTAATGATAAAGATTTGAATAAAGAAATACCTTTTCTTAATGCATTGTCAGATAGATCCATCGATGTTATTTCAAAACCTTGTTTAGCAAAATTTGCACAAGTCATCCCACCACCAGAACCAGGTTCAAATATCTTCCCTTCATTTATTTTTGCAATAGATAAAATGGATTTGGCGAATGCGTTTGAAAAATAACTATTGATAGCAAATTCTTCAATTTTTGAAAAAAGAGATCGATTTGAAGGATCGTATAATTTATCCCATTTAGTTTCATTTTGTGAATTCATAGTAGACATGATTTTTTATTTATAATTTCTTATAATTCTATAATTATCTATTACTATCAATAATTAATACAAAATCATAATAAACTATAATTTTGTTGTTTAAGAAATTATTTTATGGAGATAGTCAACACTAGTAAAAAGATCATTAATGAATTAAGAAATTCAGACATATCAACAAAAATGAGAAGTCTAGAATCGTGTGAATGGCTTGTATTAGAAAAAGAGGGAGATGTGATAGCAGGAGCAGCTGGAATGGGCGGTACATTTCATGTTTCAGGAATTCAGATTAATGAAATTTTTAGAGGGAAAGGCATTGGAAAGAAAATTCAGAAAGAATTGATTGATGAATCAGAAAGAAGAAACTATTCATATATTACAGTTTTTAATGATCCAAGAAATATAACAAGTGTTAACTTACATGATTCATTAGGTTATAAAAAAATTTTTAGAATACATTATTCAAAAGGAATAGTAAATGATGTTAAAGCAATTTCATTTAATAGAAAAGGAAAAATTTTTGTTAAATTTTTAGAGATTTTTAATACCAAGATAGGAACTATTATTTTAGCAATATGTTTAAAAATTTTTAAAACTTTTTTCCCAAAATTGATTATTTATAATGAAAAAGATTTACCTTCACCAGATATAAAATGGATAATAAATAATTTTGAAAAAATTAAATAATTATTTTTTATAATATGAAGCCGTAATTTTTAATCCTTGATCAAGTGAATATTTTGGTTTCCACTTCAATAATTTTTTTGCTTTAGTATTATCAATTTCTAATTTTGGTATTTCTAACGAACGCTTAGGAAAACTATTCCATTGAATTTTTCCCTTATATCCAGTAATTTTTCTAATTTTTTCAGCCAATTGTTTAATGGAAAGTGATTTTCCTGTTCCAATATTGATAGATTCGCCTAGAATTTTTTTATTGTTACTTTCTGCTGCAAGAACATATGCAGACAATAGATCGGGTTCAAAAACAAAATCACGATAAGGAGTTGGATCACCCAATTTTACAGGGGATTTACCTTGAAGCATTTGATAAATTATACTTTCAATTACAAATTGATGATTGTAACGTCTACCATAAGAATTGGCATTTCTGAATATAATTGCAGGAAAACCATATGCATCGTAAAGATATTTCAAATGTTTTTCAGTTGCAATTTTGGCAACGGCATAAGGACTTGCAGCATGTAATTCAGCAGATTCTTTAGATGGGAATTTAGTTTGTATCCCGTATTCTTCAACAGAACCAGAGAAAATAAATCGTTTTAATTTAGGTACAGCACGTCTTGCAGCTTCAGCCATATTTACAGCGCCTAAGAAATTAACATTGAATACCTCAGTTGTGTGAGTAAAACTGTATGCAACAGATGTTTGAGCTGCAAGATGTATAATTACATCAGGTTTGAAAGTACTTAATACATCATAGATATTTAGATAATCTGTAAGATCACCATAAAAATATGAGATCCCACTCTGTTTTTCTCCACGAATCATCGACTCAGTATTTGATGCAATAGGTCTATCAGATGTAGCTACATTTCTTGCTAATGTTCCAAGTTTATGACCTTTTTTCAGTAGTATTTGACCAAGTTCATGGCCAAGAAAACCAGTCATTCCAGTTACAAAAATTCTCATATGGCTTGAAACATTTTGCCACTTTATAGGTTTTCGTCAAATTGATAATTTGTTAGTGGACGTATTTTTTCTGTCAATTTTGACATGTTTGAAAATTCAGAGTCTCTTGGATTCATACTTCCATTACGTATTTTTTCAAGAATTTCAATAACCGAATCTTCAACTGTTCTTTTTGGCTCAAAATTTAGAATTTTTTTAATCTTTTCAAAAGAAACTTGGTAATTTCGAGGATCTGTTTTTGATTTAACTATTTCAATTTGTGCTTCCGGAACATATTTTTGAATGATTTTTGCTAATTGTTTTTTTGTATAATTTTCTTCACTACTACCAACATTAAAAATTTGGCCAGAAATTAAATTAGATGGTGCATTAAGTACAGAAATACATGCATCAGCCATGTCATTTACATGAATTAATGGTCTCCAAAAATCTTCACCAAATATAGAAATTTTTTTATCAATTAATGCATCACGAAGAAATTCCTGTACAAGTAGATCAAATCGCATGCGTGAGGATAATCCATGTGCAGTTGCAAATCTAAGAATACAAGTATTAAATTTATTATCATTTTCATTTATGATGTATTTTTCAGAATTAACTTTACATTCTGAATATAACGATAAGGGTTTTACTGGAGATGATTCATCAACTATATTTGAACTTGAACCATAATTACTACATGTTGATGCAAAAATGAATCTTTTGACATGATTTTTTTTACATATATTTACAAAGTTTTTTGTTGCAAACTCATTAATTTGTTTAGCAGCATCAGGAATTTTTTTACATAATGGTTCTCCAACTATTGCAGCAAGATGAATGACACAATCAACATCCTGGATGATATTTGTGAGATTTTTAGTTTCTCGAATATCCAAATTAAAAAATTTAATTTTTTTATTTTCTACTAATTTTGAAATTCCATCATTTCCATAAACCAAAGAATCTACTACTCTAACATCATAATTTTCTTTTACAAGATAATTTGTTAAAACACTTCCAACATAACCTGATCCACCGGTAATCAATACAGAGTTTAAAGACGACATATAGAATTTCTAAGTCATGTTTATTTATCGTTTTTTACAAAAAAATACATAATTTGAAAAAAATATATCAAATTCAGCCATCAATGGATAAATCAGAAAAAAAAGAATTGTTATCAGTAATAGATTCGGGATGGTTTACAGAAGCAAAAAAGACTAAAGAATTTGAAAGAATGTTTGCAGAGTTTACAGGTAGTAAATATGCGTGTGCGGTAACTAGTGGTTCTGCAGGATTGTATTTAGGATTAAATGCATTAGGGATTAAAGATAAAGATGAAGTAATTGTTCCAGATTTGACTTTTGTTGCATCACCAAATTCAGTACAAGCAAATAATGCAACACCAGTGTTGGTGGACATAGAACCAAATACATTAAACCTAGATACAAAAATTCTTCAGAAAAATATTACAAAAAAGACTAAAGCAATTATGACTGTTAATTTTAATGGACGTACAACAAATATGAAAATTTTGAGAGAGATCGCGAAAAAAAATAATCTCAAACTAATTGAAGATGCAGCTCATTCTCTTGGAAGTTATTATGGAAATAAACATCAAGGAAATTTGAGCGATATTGGTGTTTTTTCATTTAGTACACCAAAAATTATCACAACAGGTCAAGGTGGAATGATTATTACAAATAATAAAAAATTATACGAACGATGTAAGGAACTGAAAGATTTTGGGAGAAAAATTGGCGCAAAGAAAAATATGATGTCTGCATTTGATCATCATATAGTTGGACATAATTTTAAATTTACAGAATTTCAGGCTGCGGTAGGAATTAGTCAAATGAAAAAACTTCAAAAACGTATAGAAATTAAAAAGAAGATGTTTAAAATTTATCATGAATGTTTAGAAAAAATTAATGAAATTACATTTATTGAAACAGATCTAAATAAAATAACGCCATGGATGTCAGATATTATTATACAAAATAAAACTAAAAAAAATAAATTAATAAAATTTTTAGATAAAAAAAATATTGAAACTAGAATATTTTATCCTCCTATTCATAAACTCAAACCATACTTTACAAATAATAAAAAATTTCCAGTTTCATCTGAAATTTCAAATAAAGGGTTATGGCTTCCATCATCCACCACGCTAACAGATAAAGAAATTAATTTCATCTGTAAAGAAATTAAGAACTTTTTTCAGTAGAATTATTTATTGAGAAAGCACCTGTAAATTTTAAGGCAACCAATCCTACCAAAACAGAATACCATAATGTGAAAATTCTAATAAAAATTGTCAAAGAAACTGCAGCAGAAAATGTCAATCCATGAATACTCAATAAGCCTATGAGTGTACCCTCAGACACACCAATACCACCAGGAACAAATGATGCAACACCAAGAATTATTGATGTCGTATATGTTAGAATAACATCAGATATTTCAAAAAGATCAATCCCAAATGATTTTAAAATAAAATATACAGCAATTGATTCTAAAATCCAATAAATAGCAGACAAAATTGAAGAAATTATAAAAATTCGAGGTTTTATCGAGTCACTAATTACATCATAAGAGTCTGTAAATGAATTACTAAATTTTGATAAAAATTTTATTTTGGATGATTTTTCAATAATTTTTAAAAAAAGTTTTTTTGAGCGTAAAGTTATAAAAATTCCAGCAATAATACATGCAGTGATCAATATTACAATTCCACTAAAATCAAAATACCATATACCAAAAATTGAAATAATTATTATTCCAACTGCATTGTAAAGTCTTTCAACTAGAATTATTGGTGCCGTGATTTTTCTAGGAGTGTTAAAGTTTTCTTTTAATAATTGACATTTAATTAATTCACCAATTTTTCCAGGAGTTATACTTAATGGAAAACCACTTAAGAAAATTTGGAAGTTTTTCCTATGTGGCAGAACATATCCTGAATTTTTCAATAAAAGTGTCCATCTGAAATATAATGTCAACCAACCCATAGAGACTAAAGGTAAAATTATTAGAAGGAATTCTAACTTAAAATCAAGAATTTTTTCACTTAATTTATTGAAATCAGAAAAAATCAAGAATAAAGAATATACAATAATTGATGATATAATTATCAATAATAATTTTTTATTAAATTTCATGATTTCAGATAACAGAATTTTGTTGTTTTAATAAGTTCATTTTTTTATTAAAGTTGATAGAATCAAGTCAATTTCCTCATTAGTTAGAGACGGATATAATGGAATAGATACAGTTTCTTTAGATAGTTGAAAGCTATTTGGAAATAGAGATTTTGGACCTAAAATTTCCCAATCTTCTGTTGGAATAATTGATTTGACTCCTGCAGAATCCAATGATTTTATAATTTTCAATGGATTATGTGTTTTTATGATTGCACGATATCTAACAGGTTCTATATCATTATCAATTACATCTAGCATATCTAATCCAGCACGTTTGTAAACATTAAAAATTTCGTTACGTTTTTTTAAAAAAATTGGAAGTTTTTTTAATTGTTCCCTTCCAATTGCAGCTTGTAAATCAGTCATTTGAAAATTAAATCGTTTTTTATTATCATTTCGTAAATCAAATTCTCTATAATCACGTGCAGCGTCAGCATATTCTTTGTTTTTAGAAATTAACATTCCACCTTGTCCTCCAGAAGTCATTAATTTTGTCGCATAAAATGAAAAGATTCCCACAGTTCCATTGAGACCAACCATATTATCATTAATTTTTGCTCCTAATGCTTGACAACAGTCTTCAATAATCAAATTAGAGTTATTTTGAAATTTTATTGGAAATCCATACATGTGTGGAATTATAGAAATGTCATGCGGATTTTTTTCAATGTCATTCATAGAAATATTTGGTGAATTTTTTGAAATATCAATTAATTCTTCTTTTCCATTAGCCATAGATACTGCATGTCTTAATGCAGAACAAACATAACTTGGAAAAAGAATTTTTTTATTTTCCGCATTTAAAATCTTTAAAGCCAAAAATAATGATGCAGTGCCACTTGATAATGCAACAGCATGGCCATGAGGCAATCCAAAATAATCACAAAATTCATTTTCAAATTTTTCAACTTCTTCTCCTTGAGACAACCAACCTTTCCGCAAAACACGAAGTGATGCAGTTTCTTCCTCTATGCCCAAAGTAGGACGATTATGTGGGATCATAATATTTTGAAAATCTTCAAGTCTATTACCTTTACCCATAATTTCTAAAAATTTCACATCTGAGAATAACAATGAACAGAAGAAAATGACAACAAAAGATATTAGATGATTTAAAATTTAAAAATGTGACCGAATTTTGGTATTAAATATTCTTGTCATTTGCGACGTTGGTAATTATTTTAAAACAGTTAGTAAATTTGTCAAAAAATCAAAAATCCATATTATTAATTTTCCAAAAGATGGAGCTGGAATATACACATATGATGAGGATTATGAATTATTTGAGAATTATAAAGTGAGAGATCAGGTAGAAAAAATAAATCAAATTAAAAAAAAATTTGATTTAGCAGTAGTAATGGGAGCAGGTGAAAGAATTGCATATTTAGCAGATTTGAATTTTATATCATATTATGTAGGAAGAGACATTGATGCACCAAGATTTATCAAAAATTCTAAAGAAATATGGTATAATGAACCACTTCATAAATTAAATTTTCTTGAGAGGAGATTTTATAAAAAAACATTTGAATTTGCAATTGCTCATATAGCACCAACATGGGTTTTTGAACATCTAAAACAATATTCAGGAAAAAATATCAAAATGGATTTAAAACCAATTGATTCAACATTATTTTCTGAAAATTCTAAACCTTTGATTAAAAAGAAAGAAAAATTTTCATTCTTTTGCCCACAGAGAATGGGTATTCCAAAAGGGACAGATATTTTGTGGGAAGCATTGAAATTCTGCAAATCTGATTTTGAGATTTTACAAGTAGACTGGAGAGATAATGGTACAAAAGAAGAAAATCTTACATCATTACGTCTAAGAGAAAATTTACCTCATCAAGTAAAACTTATTCCAATGATAAAAAGAAAAGAAATGCCAAGTTATTATCAATGGTGTGATGCAGTAATTGGGAATCTTAGAATTGGAAGTTTCGAATATGTAGAGCTTGAAGCAGTGATATCTAAAAAAGCAGTTATTAATTTTACAAATGAAAGTATTAAGATAGTTTTTAATGGTGAAGAAATAGATTCGCCATTTATTCCCAAAAAAAATGATCCGAAAACAATTGCACAAATAATTGATAAAATTGTATTATCTAACCAATTTAGAGAAGATCTTTTTGAAAAAGAATACAAATTTGTGAAGAATATTTCAAATCCTGAAAAAGCAGGAGAGTGGTGGGATTCATTATTTGAAAAAGAAGCAAAATCCCATTCGTCAATTAGTAAAAAGTCTTCTAAAATATCACAAAAATTTAGAATGCTTAATTTTTTAATTGCAAATAGATTATATTATAAAAAACTAAAAAGAATTATTCACGATAAGCGTGACACGTAAATCCAGAATAATTCTCTTTGATTAATTTAGGTACTAGATTAAACTCTGAGCACCAATCTCTAATTTCTTGTTCTGTGTGCCGCCAAGAGTATTTTGGATAATACCAATCAAAATTTTCCATATTAGATTCATAAAATCCCATGGATTCTTTCCAAAATAATTTAAAGATATTTTGATAAATAAATCTCTGTAAATCATATTGACCTTTTTTAAATCCTAGTAAAGGAACATCTTCAGGAATCGTTATGTTAATTTTTTGATTATGTAAAGACTCAGCTAATTTTGTAAGGGATTTATTTGCTTCAAATGCTTCATCAGGAGACATTTTAGAAATTAGATTTCGAATATAATCATCAGAAAATTCACGCAAAGGTGGTTTTACTCTATAAATGTAAAAAATTATCAATCCACCTTTTTTCAATTTTGGATAGACACTTTTTAATGCATTTTTCGTACTTGGGGTATGATGTAAAACACCGTTACTAACTATTACATCAAAGGATTCATCTGGATAGGGTAAGTGATGTAAATCCGAATGTGAAAGTATTGGATTTTCCACAGAATTTCTAAGTGTATTTTTAGCTCTATAAACTCCATTTCCAATATCAACACCATGAAATTCTTTTGCTCTAGGTGCCCACAATCTAGATGATGCACCACTACCAACGCCCACATCCAAAACAATTTTACCGTCAAAAATGGAAAGATCCTCTTCAGTTAGATCCATTGTTTCTATTACGTCATTTTTAATATCTTCTTCAGAAAATTTTTCAGGTTGTCCAAAATCACTTTTTGTCCATTGATAAGAAAAACATTTTTCAATATCATATTGCGGATCTTTAGAATCTTCTTTTACAAATTTTGGTATACCGTCAATAATAGGATATTCAGAAGTTTTAGAGAATAATTTTTTTTCATTTTGTTCTAAAGATTCATTTGTAACAGGATCAACCCAAGGAACAAGTTTCATTTATTATTGAACAAGAAATTAACAATATTAACTTATAAAATGAAACGATGTGCATAGTATGCCTCACATAGATTCTTCCCAACTTCTTGTCCACGATATTTGGCTTGATTTCTAATGCTATCAGCATCCCTTCCTCCAGGCCTAACTTGAGATTCATATTTCAAAAATGCTTGAATTTTATTCTCTATTTCAATATCAATTTCAACAAAGAGATTTGGTTCAAAAATACCAGATGCAGACCAACGACTATGTTCTGGTGCTTCATATGATAAAACAATATTTGATACAGGAGTACTAATTGGACGGAGTGCTGCAATACATGCATGATGAACATGAACATGGTCCTGATGATGTGAGAAGATAGTTGGTATAGCAACCATAGTAGGTGAAATTTTTTCCAGAGATACATTACTAGTGTTTTCAATAACCTCTATTAGATCATGAAGAGGTTTTGAATCAAGATTTCTGTTATTATCAGGTTCACTATTGACTAAATGATAATCATCTACGCCTAAAACATCCATAGCATTTTTTACTTCATTCTTTCTTTTTTGTTGAGATTCAGGTGTATCATCCTTTTCAAATCCAAGATTAAAAATTAATACAAATACTTTGCCGCCAGAGTTTTTAACTTTTGTAATTAAGCCACCACAGCCTAAAACTTCATCATCACTATGTGGTGCAATTACTAACAATTTTTGATTGCTAAAACCATTCACAAATTTTTTGATTTTAACTACCTATTTAATATTTGGAGTAATTCATAAAAAAATTAATTATAGTCTATTCAATAATGAATAATGATAATAAAAAATAGAAAGGAAATTATGAAATATGAATAATCAGACAGAATTACCAAATATTCTTTTTCTTGTTTTTGATTCGTTTAGAGCTGATAAATTTTTTGGGGAGAATAAAACTTCAGTCACACCAAATTTAGATTCACTAATAAAAAATGGAACTTATTTTAAACAAGCTGTTTCGACTGCAGACGGTACATTTCTTACTATGAGTTCAGTTTTCAATGGTTTGTATCCTTTTGTTACAGGTGTTCGTTCTAATGAAATAATTTTAACAAAAAATAATTTTCTCGAAGTTTTTAAAAAAAGTGGATATAATATTTATGGGTGTATTCCAGATATTATTCCATTATCTGCAATCAAAGATTATTTTAAAAATGATGATTCAACTTTCAAAGTACTTCCACTTATGGAAAAAGAATCATTTGCAAAAATATGCCCAAAAATTATTGAATCTTTTGAATCTAAAAAAATTGTAAAGCCATGGTTTTATTATTATCATATTCAAGATCTTCATTTTCCAAGAATTGTTACTAAAAATTTTGAAGATTCAAAATTTGGAAATACAAATTATGATAAAGTTGTTTCATCAATTGATTTTTGGCTTGGAAAATTTCTTGAGAAAATAGATATGACAAAAACAATAGTCATAATAACAGCAGATCATGGAACACACGATATACCTCATGATGGAAAAAATTCAGCTTTTTTTGAACCAGAATTCAAAACAACGTTAAATGTTGGAAAAAAACTTTTACCAAAATCAAGTCAAAAAATTGGTGCAAAAATAATTATAAACTTACGTAATAAAATTAGAGATAAAAAATTGAACAAAGCAAATGAAGGATTAACTCCATATCAAATTCGTTCTAGAATGCCACATACAACACTTTCAATATATGATGAATCAATAAAAATTCCTTTGTTATTTATTGGTAATGGAATTTTTAAAAATAAAATAATTTCAAATCAGGTTTCAGCATTAGATATTTTTCCAACAATTATAGAATTGATATCTTCTAAAAATAATTTACACCAAATTCATGGACGCAGTTTAGTAAAATTAATGAAAGGTGAAACTTTTGATGAAGAACCTCTTTTCTTGCATACAATTCCTCATGAAAAGATTACAAATGAAGATAAAATTGGTCTACGTACAAGTAAATTCAAATATTTTCGTACTATTGAAAATACTAAAACATTTTTTCTTTATGACTTAGAAAGTGATCCTAATGAAAATAATAATATTGCATCAGATAATCCTAAAATAGTAGGAGAAATGGAAAGTGAATTGCAAAAATTATTACAAAATAAAAAATTAGAAATTGAAATTAATGAATCTAAAAATGATAAAGAAAAAACTGAAGAACAGTTAAAAAAAATGGGCTACATATAAAATTAAAATTATATATTATTTTCATGGTTCATGATTAAATAACAAGTTATAATTAATAGATTCGAATATCTCTCATTAATGTTAGATTCACATCCATCTAATCAAAATGAAATTAGACAAAAAAGCAGTGCAAATTTTCTTGGAATTCTTAATGATATTAAAAGAAGACCAGAGGATGCAGCAAAAGAGCTGAATGTTTCAGTTGAATTAATTCAATCAATTATTGAAGGTGATGCTGAGTTAACAGATGATATTATTAATAGAGCTGTTAAAATTTGGCCCGTAAATAAAAGAGATTTTCATATTATTGAGGATGATTGTCCAAATGGAGTAAAAATTATGTCATCAGAAATGTCTAAAAAAAGTTCGAGAATTATGTATCGCGCAGGTAAACCATACTACGAATATAGAGATACTGCAATGAGTAAAGTTGCACCTTTCAGACCGGAATGGATTCTTGAATTATGTTCTGTAACTGACAATGATCCTGAAAATTCTTCAATTCAATGGAATAACGGACATTTTATGCATCAATTTACATACTTCATTGGAAATGTTAATTTTTATTTTAAGGATGAAAATGGTGAAAAACAAACAGCAGTGATGAATACGGGTGATTCAATGTACATTACTCCATTTATTCCACATACATTTGCAACAAGAGATAATGGTGAATCAAATGGATTAATTTTAGCCTTAACATATGGAGGAAAGTTAACCGGGGAACATCAACAAGAATTAGCATCGATGTCGGAGTTAGGTCACGAATTTGCGTTAGATTTTTCATCTAAAGAAAACGCTAGTGCTTCATTGCTAAAATACCATTGTGGAATTTCAACAGTTTCGTTAGAAGAATTATCAAGTAGAACAAAAATCGAAGTAAATGAATTGAAAAAATTTGAATGTGGTTTGAAAATACCTACAATCGGTGATTTAGAAAAAATTGCTGCTGCATTGAATGTAAATATTCGTGATTTAATGAGTAATGATAAAATTGAACAAAAAGTAATTACAAAAAAATACAATGATGCTAGAACATGGTATTATCCAGACAGCACAAAATGTTATAAATTTGTTGAATTGGCTGCAACAAGTACATTACCATTCTCAAAATCTTTTGAAGTAGAATTACTCAATTCTGAAAATTCGGAATTAGATCTAAAAACAGGATTACATCAATACATCTATAATTTGAGTCCAAATTCTGTTACAATTAATTGGAGCATGAGTAGTCAAGAATTTACTGAAATTATTAAACCAAATGATTCATTATACATTAAACCATTTATCAAACATAATTTTAGAGGTAATGGAAAATTGTTAATTCTAAGAATTGGTGGTAAAATTCCAGGTGATTCACAAAGAGAATTATCAATAATAGGAAAAGAAAATGCAAAAAGAGCTATTGCTGAAACAACATTATGGTTTGATAAAACAGGAAAAAATTAATAATTTATAATTGAAAAATGAATAAAAAAAATATAATCATTATAATGATAGATGGAGGAAGATATGACTATGCAAAAAATTCAGATTATTTTAATAAAATAAAAAAACAATCAGTTCATTTTTCTCAATCTATCACATATGCACCTCATACAATTGCAGCTATGCACGCTGTTTTTAGTGGATGTTATGGAAGTAGAACTGGAACAGATAGCTATTGGACTACATACAATTTTAATTCTGATAATTTTAAAACGATTACAGAATATCTGAAAGAAAATGATTATTTCACACAGTGTGATTTGATTAATGAATTAATTATTCCCAAACAAGGATTTGATGTTTTCTCAATTCATGATGAAAATAAAGACAATCTTGTAGAAAGACATACCAAAATTTTAGAAAATATGAAAACAATTAATCAAACAGGGAAAAAATTTTTTCTGTATTTACATTATAGTAATATTCATACAGGAATAAAAAATGAGGTACTAAACGTATATCATAATCATAGTGAAGAATTTTTTGAGAATATTGATACTAACAAAAAAAGATATACTTCATTATTTAAAAATGCAGAACAATATTTAGATTTAATTTTAAATGAAATTAAAAAGTTAGAACTAGATGAAGATTCATTGATTCTGATAATGTCAGATCATGGTGTCAGTACGGGTGAAAGATTTGGGGAGAATGCATATGGTGCATTTTGCTACGATTACACATTAAAAACAATGACATATTTTCTAAATTCAAATTTTGAACCAATAGAAATTTCTCAACAAATTAGACTCATTGATTTCATGCCAACAATACTAAATATTTTAGATATTTCTTTAGATTCTAAATTTGAAAAACTTGATGGATGTTCTTTATTACCATTGTTTAAAAAACAAAAAATGGATGAATTAACAGCAATATCACAAACAGGTAATCCATTAAAAAACAAAAGACCACCTGAAAAACCCAATGTTCATTCAATACGTACTTCAAAATGGAAATTAATTTACAATCAACATGATGATACTAAGGAATTATATGATCTTAGTGACGATCTCACTGAAAAAAATAATTTAATTTCTTTAAATAATGAAATTGAAGAAACACTGTGGAAAGAATTAAAACAACAAATTAAATTCAATGTTTAAAAATACTTTTTACACGTTCTAAATCTTCCAATGTATCTATTTCATACCAATTACCATCTACTAAAATTGGTTTAATAGAAATACCTTTTTCAATTAATTCCTGGATCATGTCAGTTAGATATGCCTTAATTAATGATGATGAATTATGAAATTTACCTGCATGATGTTTTAAAAGATTTTCATAATGTTTAGTAAATTGATATGAACCTAATTTTGATAATTTCAATATTCCTAAAAATTCACCAATATTTTTTGATGAGTTCGTTATATTTTTTTTTATTATTGAAACATCATTATTGTCATAAACTACATTTTCAGCTTCAGAAAGTGGATGTAATGTTCTATTTTCATATCCATTTCGCCAATTAGCTTTTATCGCAATTCCAATATCCACTTTTTTTTTAATAATAACTTCTAAAATTTGTTCATCAAAAATTATGTCAGAATATGTAATTATAACATCACCATTTATGAAATTTTTTGCTTCCATTAAACTTCCTAAAATATCATGTTCTTCAAAATTCAGATCATCAACATAAATTATTTTAGAATTCTGGAATTTTTCTTTATTTGGTCCACGAATAACAATAATTTCATTAATTCCATATTTATTAAATAAAGAAATTTGTTTCTCTAACAACGTACTTCCATGAATCTTGATTAATGCTTTTGGTGTATTGGCATACTCTTTAGAAATTCTTTTACCAGAACCTGCAGCAATAATAATGGCTTTCATTTTCTAGGAATTTATGGAATTCATGAATCTATTTTTTATTTTTATTGGATGATGAGTAATTCTTTTACTGATAATTTTTTTGGTTTTAATTTTTACAATGATCATTGTTGGTCCTGAATTATTTTTAATATTATGAAGAATTTTTTTAAATCTATCTTCGTTATTTGTTTCAAATACTTTATAATTTGTACTTTGTGCAATTCTCTTAATTTTTACTATTTTTGAATTTGTTGGTTGACCTCCGGTTGATTCATGACTACCATTATCAAAAATTATATGAATTAGATTTTTTGGTTTTTTGCTTCCAATTGTAACTAATGAACCTAAATTCATTAAAATATTTCCATCTCCATCAAAAACAAAAATCTTTTTTCTTGGATTTTGAATTGCAACACCTAATCCGATGGATGATGCTAGCCCCATTGAACCAATCATGTAGAAGTTACTTTCTTTATCATGTACATTAAATAAATCTCTACTTATGAATCCATTTGCAGATATAATTGGATTTTTACCAATTTCTTTTATTGCTATTTCCATAGCTTCTTTTCTAATCAAGAAATTCTCTCCTAATGATTAATGCACATGGAATTCCTTTTTGATTTTTTTTCATTGCCCATTCAGCTGCATTCTTCCAATTTTTTTCAGTAACTATTTTTGAAGATAAACCCAAAATATTTATCAATTCTGGTTGAATTTTACCGATTTTTGTATGCTCTGGAGCATCATCGGATAGATAACCTCTCCATCCAATTAAAAATATTATTGGAATTTTGTATAATTGAACCAAGGATGTTATTGTACTTAATGAATTTGCAAATCCTGCATTTTGCATAAAAACTAATGTTTTACTTTTAGAAAGTGTTGTTCCAACTGCAATTCCAATTGCTTCTTCTTCTCTGGTAGCAATTATAATCTTCTTTTTCTTTAACCCTTCTTCAATAAATTTTTTTAATGTTGAATCTGGAACTCCAATAAAATTTTTTACACCTTGTTTTAACAATAAATTAAAAATATTTGTTTGAAAATTATTTGTCAATTAATATAACCCATATTTCTTAATTTTTCTTCAATATCTTTTTCTTGTGAATGAATTTCAAACATTTTTTGCAGCTCAAAAATTTCTTCCATTGATGAAATTTCTTCGTTGACATCATTCAAACTATTTGCATTTTTCAATTTTTTTAATAATATGGACATTGATTTATGTGCAATTCTTAATGTTTGATTTGCATAAATTACCATTTTTATATTATGATTCACTAATTCTTCAACTGTAACATTTCCATATGAAGTAGGAACAACTACGATTGGAATTTCACCTTTCCATAAATCACAAAATTCAAAAACTTCTTGAGGTGTATTGCTTTTTGAATGTATTAATATTGCATCCGCACCCGCATTTTCATAAGCTTTTGCTCTCTTTATTGCTTCATCAACACCTAATCCTGCGATTAATGCCTCTGTTCTTGCAATAATCATGAAATCCTGATTAATCTTTGACTCTTTACCTGCAATAATCTTTGCAACAAATTCTTTTTCACTTAATAATTCTTGTTTACCATTTTCTAGAAGACTGTTTTGTTTTGGAAAAATTTTATCTTCGATACTAATTCCTGCAATTCCTGCTTGTTCATACTGTTTGACCAAATGTGAAACATTTGAAGGTCCGCCAAACCCTGTATCACAATCTGCAATAATAGGAATATCACAAGAGTCAACCATATTTTTTGCAACTTGTAAAAACTCTGTCATTGTCATTATACTTGCATCTGGAACTGCATGTGTCGCTGAAATTGCAAAACTGCCTGCCCAAACAGCATCAAATTCATTAATTTCAACTAATTTGGCAGACATCGCATCAAATGCACCTCCAATTTTTAAAATTGAATTATTTTTAATTTTTTTCCTTAATTTTTCAGATCCACTAGACATTATTCATTGCTCAATATCAAGTTATAAAAAATATGCCATGTTTTACTAGTTATGTTTCAAATAAAACAACCTTCACATATTATACTGGGAAAAAATTCATCTCAAAATTTTCATTTTAATGATAATTGTCTTATAATTACATCTAACGGTTCTAAAAAACGTGGTTGGTTAGACCATCTAGATATTAAAAATTATCAAATATTTAACAATGTTGAACCTAATCCATCGATTGAAACTGTAACAAAAATTATTGATAAATTTTCTAGTTCACAAATTACGGATATTATTGGTCTTGGAGGAGGTAGTAGTTTAGATGTTGCAAAATATGTGGCATTTAAACTACAAAAAAGAAAAATTATGATTCCAACTACCTTTGGAAGTGGAAGTGAAGTTACACGCATATCTGTCTTAAAAGTAAATGGAAAAAAACAAAGTTTTCATGATGATAGTTTGTTTGCAGATATTGCTTTAGTTGATTCACATTTTATTCAGGATTCGCCTATTGATGTAATTCGAAATTCTGCCATTGATGCTCTTGCACAATGTTCTGAAGGTTATGATAGTAAAAATGGCAACCCATATACAAAATTTCTATGTAGTACTGCATTTGATATCTTAGAAAATGGAATATCTAATATGAATAAAGAAAAAATTGTTACAGGTTCATTAATTTCTGGTTTAGGTTTCGGAAATTGTTCTACAACACTTGGTCATGCATTATCATATCCATTTTCAAATGAAGGTGTATCACATGGTCATGCTCTTGCATTTACAACTAGTGTAGCACATAATTTTAATAAATCAAAATTTTATAATCGATTTACAAGATTAGTTAAAAAATTAAATTTTTCTTCAATAAACTTAAAACAAAATATTTGTGATGCTGCAGAAATTATTTTAACAGATAGAAAACATCTTGATAACAATCCAAAACAAGTCTCTAAAAATGATCTTATTAATTTACTAGAAACTATTAATCAAAATAATTGATTTTGAGTTAAAAATATTTTATTATTTTTTAATTTCTTTTTTCAAAAACTCTAAATCAAGATCATTTTCAAAATTTCTATCAGATGAAAAATGTTTAATTTCATGATATAATTTTTCTATATCTTTAAGATCAGAATCAGAAAGTTTTTCCTGCTTAGACATTTTGAGAATTATAGAAAGTATTTTTAAATTTAATCGTAAGTTTAATTCACCATTAACTGTATTGCGTCTTTGATATGGATTACTTTCTATTAATACATCAACTTCAGATTTGAAAGCTTGTGTTCGTTTAAAATGCATATAGCCAACTGAAACTAAAACTGGAACACCGATGGCACATACAATTAAAATATATTGTTCAAAAGAAGGGAAAATTGATTTTAGGTAGGGATAGTTTTCAATTGCAAGAAAATAAGTAACTGTGAGCGTGTTTATTGCTGCCAAAATGAAAGCGAAATATGTAGACCAACCAGTTCTAAAATAATACCAGAATCTAAAAAACATGTTATTTTTAAGCACATAATATTTTCAGATATAAACTATATCAACCTCACTATCTAATTTTAGAGTTTTTGAAAAATTAAACTCACAATAAATAATAGTATTATTTTATAGTCAGATAAGAAATTAAAATTGTACAATGAATGAAAATATTTTATTTATAACAATTGATGGTTTAAGAGCAGATAAATTTTATGGGAAATCTAAAACTGCCAAAACCCCATTTTTAGATTCATTAAGGAAACAAGGAACTTATTTTGAACAATCCATTTCTTGTGCAGATGGTACAACTTTAGCATTGAATTCAACATTCTCTAGCTTATTTCCATTTAGAACAGGAACAAGAGCAAAAGAAGTTCAAATGAATCAATCTAATTATATTCATCTTTTAAGAAATCAGGGTTACAACATTTACGGTCTTGTACCCAATCTTACTTCGTTAGCAAGATTAAGATTTAATTTTAAAAATAATATAAATTCATTCAAAGGAACTCCTCCAGAAATTGAGAGATTGAACGATGGAACTGGTCAAAAAATTTTAGATTTATTCACAAAAACAAAAATGAAAGAACCGTGGTTTTGTTATTTACATCCTTTAGATTTACATGATCCTTTGATCATACCAAAAAATTTTGATGATGAGAAATTTGGAAATAACAAATATGAAAAAATTTTTTCATCAATCGATGTTTGGCTTGAAAAAATATTTGAACAGATTGACACATCTAATACATTGATTGTTATAACAGCAGATCACGGTTCAATAATTCCTGAAGGAGATTTAGAATATTCAGATTTTGAACCAGAATTTAAAACAGAATTAGAAATTGGTAAAAAAATCATGCCAAAATCTACTCACAAATTTGGTGCAAAGATCATAGTTGGAATACGAGATAGGATTAGAGATTCACGGTTAAAGAAAGCAAATGAAGGTTTAACACCATATCAAAAAAGATCTCGTTTGCCTTATTTCCGATTAACATTATTTGATGAAGCTATTCGTACACCATTGTTATTTTTAGGAAAAAGTATACCAGAAAACAAAATTATTTCTGAACAAGTCTCTAATCTAGATATTTTTCCTACGATTCTAGAAAAAATTGGTATTTCAGATAATTTAAGAAGAGATGGTAGAAGTTTGATTCCGTATTTTAATAATACACAAATGAATGAAACTGAAATATATTTACACACTATTCCTTATGATGAAAAATCAATTCATGATAAAGTTGGTATACGTACATCGAAATATAAATATTTTAGACATGCTAGAAACTCATCTGAAAATATCAATTTATACAATCTTGAAAAAGATCCATTTGAAAATGAAAACATTGCAGAAAATAATTCAGATATAATAAAAAAAATGGAATCAATTCTAGTTGAACTAACAGAAGATTCTACTGTGGAAAACATAGATGATATGGATGATGAACGTTTAAAAAAAATACAGGATGAATTGAGATTATTAGGATACAAAAAAACCTGGAAAGAAAAATCTTCGGAAAATTAATTATTTTTTTGGCAATCTTCTTCAATTTTAGACATTTTTAATTTTAATTCTGTAACAATCTGTGAATGTAATTCGATAACATTTTCATTTTCAAATGGATCTTTTTCTAAATTATAAAGCTCCCAATTATCAGGGGTTAGATTATGAATTAATTTCCATTTGCTATTTCTTATACATTTTACATTTGGTTTTTTAGGAGATGGCCAAGGTCCTTCTACACCACCTGTTTCAGAAAATGAAAATCTTCCTTCAAGTTCATTTTGTATGGAATTAATATTATTCTGATCCGAATTTTCAATGATTGGAATTAAATTTTGACCTTGAATTTTGGATAACGAAGTTTTTTCATCTATTCCCAAACCATTAAGAATAGTAGGCATGATGTCTATTGTTTCAGTTATTTCTGTAATTATTTTTCCAGAAGGAAAGAGTTTTGGTTGAAGAAAGAATGCAAATGTTCTAATTGAATAATCATAGGTAAAAATTCCGTATGCACGTTCACCTACTTTTTCACCTACTCCCATACCATGATCTGCCATAACTATAATAATTGAGTTTGAATCAAGTTTATCATCTAAAATCTTTTGAAAAATTTTTTCTAGATATTCAGATGCTTCTTTAAGATATGTATCATAATTTTTTAAATTTTCATCATATTTTGAGAAATATTCAGCTGAAAAATCATCATACTTGTCAAAAACATTATCTTTGATGGAGTGATGAATTTTTGGATAATGCAAATAAGCAAAAAATGGTTGATCTTTTTCTTTTTCTTTGTGTATATCATCAAGAATTTTTGAGTGAATTTTTACAAAATCAGGATCATCAATTTCTTCCTGTGAGGTAATTTTATTGAATCCTTTATGAGATACTAAACTTAAACGCATTGCATCACCACATGTGTACCAACCATTTTCTGTCAGATATTCAGCTAAAGTTTGACAATTTGGATTTGGATCTGCGTACATTTGATAATATGCATTAATGCCATTTTTCCCACCATACATTCCAGTAAAAATTGAATTCATAGAAACAAGCGTGTATGGAGCATGAGTAATCATCTGCTGAAAAAATGTTCCATTCTCTTGTAATTTCTTGAAAATAGGGAATTGTTCTATTCGATCAACTCTAGCACCATCAATTAATAGTAAAATTACATTTAGTTTGTTCATTATTAAAATAAAAATTTAATATAAAAAAAATCTTATGAATAGTATCTTTTATAATATAAAAAAAAATGGGTATTGGTATGCTACTTGTATCTCAAAATGCAGGGAATTATGACATTACATTGCCTGACGATGCAGTATTTCGGATAAATTTGGCATGGTGCAACACTATCGAAGAGCTTGAAGAAAAGCTATCAAGCAATGAGAAATCAGATTTTTTTATAGATTTACCTATAGGTAGAGTCAAACCTCCAAATAATAGATACACGTTGGATGATATGATTCCAATAATTAAAGCACACCAGAATGTAAAATTCTTTGCGGTTTCAAATGTAGATTCAAAAAATGATCTAATTGAATTTTTAGAGAAATTACCTAATTCAATTAATATTGTACCAAAAATTGAGAGTCCAGATGCAGTAAAAAATATTGATGAAATTTGTAATGCTTTAAAAACAGAAAAGAAAATGGTGATGCTTGACCATGATGATTTATTTTCATCGATTATACGTAATAAAGAAAATAAAGATAGATTTCAAGATTATATAGAAAAACTAGTAGATTACTGTCAAGTAAATAATATTGCATTATTAAGAACAGTTGGTGTAGTTTTCAGTGATGATGAGAAAAGAACTACACAGTATCAAAAATAATAAATGTAATGAGTAATCAAAAGTTTAGGATATTAGTTATAGGAGATAAAAATAGATTTATTCATTTAGAAAAATTTTTATCAGAATTACAAAAGAAAAATATTGAAACAATATTAATTAATGATTTAGATTATGTGGATAAATTTTTTGAATTAAATTTTATTAAAAAGAATCGTAAAAAAAATAATTTCAATTCTTTATTACAAGATTTTAAACCAAATGTAATTTTGGTAGATAGAATTTCAAAGATTATAGAAAATATTATAGAGAAAGAAATTCCATTTTGGATTTTATTACGTGGAAATTATTGGGAAGAATCATCATGGGCTAAAAAAACTATTTACAAATCAAGAAAACAAAAGATATCATCATTAAGAAATGATAAATTAATAGATTATTGTTTTAAACATTCTGATTTAATTTTGCCGATTTCTAAATATTTAGAAAAAGAAGTAAAAATGCGTTATCCAAATAAACCCATACATCTGTTTCCTGCAGATGGACGAAATCCAGATGAGTGGAACAAAATTGATGTTAAAAAATTGAAACATCCATGTGTTGGATTAATCCAAGGATTGAATATTTGGGGCAAAACAAAAGAGCTTCTATTATTAAAGGAAGTAATGAAAAAATTGCCAGACATTACATTTTACCTTGCAGGGGATGGAATTTATCGTGAAAGAATTATTCCAGAATTAAGTCAAAACAAAAATTTCGTATGGTTAAAGAATTTAGAATATCCTCATGAAGTAAAAAAATTATTTTCTGAAATTGATATCTTCTTATTATTATCAGGATTAGAAGGATTGGGACAAATAATTATTGAATCATTTCTAATGAAAAAACCAACAATTGCATCAAATACAGGTGGAATTCCAGAATTAATTCAAGATAATCAAACTGGATTATTAGTGGATACTGGAAATAGTGAAATGATTGTAGATAGAATTCATAAACTACTTGATGATCCGGTTTTTGCTCAAAAATTAGCCTTAAATGGGAACAATTTTGCAAAAAAAGAATTCTCATGGGAAAACATTGCAGACCGATTTATACAAATAATCATATCAACAAAAATTGGGGCTGAGATAAATGAGTGAATTAACAAATAAAAAGAAAAAAAATAGGATCTTTCACCCATTTTTAGTTGCAATTTTTCCAGTTTTAATTATTTATTCACAAAATATTGGTAGAGTTAATTTTGAAGAATTAGTTCTACCAATAGTCTTAGTTTTAATATTTTCAATCACAACATATTATGCACTAAAAATTATCTTAAAAAATCCAAATAAATCAGCATTAATTGTAACAATTATTCTCATTTTATCATTTTCTTATGGGCACATCTATTATCTTCTAAATGATGTTTCAATAGATGGAATTGACTTAGGACGAAATCTATATCTCATACCAATTTTTGGTCTAGCATTAGTATTAACAATTGTTTTTACAATTAGATCAAGAAGAATTTTTGATAATGCAACATCAATTTTAAATGTCATATCAATTGTTTTTCTTATTGTAGCAATTACAAATGTTGGTTTAGTACTAACCGAAACAACAAGTTGTGATAAATGTGCAAATCAAGAATTATTTTATGAAAGAAAAGATTTTTCTAAGTATTTCGAACCACATACATTCTCAATATCTGAGAATCAAAATATACCTGACGTATACTATCTAATTTTAGATGAATACGCACGAAATGATGCATTATTAGATTATCATAATTTTGATAATAGTGAATTTACAGATTATTTGGAGAATAAGGGATTTCATGTTGCAAAAGATAGTTTTGCAAATTATCCTATGAGTATACAATCTATTCCTGCAACAATGAATATGGATTATATAAATTTCTTAGGTGATGAAATAGGAACAGAAGTAAGAAATTACAAACCGCTAAATGAAAAGGATTATGGATTATATCCAAACAATTCAGTAATAAAAAATTTTAAAGAAATGGGATATGACATAATCACATTCAACACATTTGCATTACATCTTCATGATATTCCATTATCAGATCAAATATTTTGTCACAAAACAATATTTCTTTTAGATAATAGATTAGTTGATGTTTTAGCACGAACATCAATTTTTGGATATTATGTTGAACGATGGAATGAGGCAGAATCAAGACAAGTGTTATTATGTACATTTGAAGAAATTGCCAATGTAAATAAAATATCTGACAAACCAATATTTGCTTGGGCTCATGTCATGTTACCGCACCCACCATGGATTTTTGGACCAAATGGTGAAGAAATTACTCCAGGTAAACCGTTACTAATTACAGATAATCCAGAATTCCGAGATAGTGGTTGGGAACCAAAAAGACAATATGTTGAACAAGTTCAATTTGCAAACAAAAAAACAATAGAAATGATTGAACAAATTCTCCAAAATAACGCTAATTCAATAATAATAATTCAAGGTGATCATGGAACTGCGTGGGATGTGAATTGGACAGAATATTCCAGAGAAGATGTTTGGCAAAGAATGAGAATTCTTAATGCGATATATTTTCCTGATCTGGATAAACGTAATGAATTAACTGATGACAGAACATTGGTCAACACTTTTAGAATTGTTTTTAATTCTTATTTTGGTAGCGATTATGAAATTCTTGAAAATAAAATGTATTGGGGTTGGAATAAAAAACCATACTATTTTGAAGATGTAACTAATTATCTAAGTTTGGAAACATAATTCAAAACTAAAGATTATAAATGAATATATGATTTTATGTGTATGGAGTTTTTAAGTGGAATTTTATTAAATCACTTCTCTCTAACACAAATTTCAGGATATATTGACCCAGGCAGTGCTAGTGCGTTCATGGCAATGATTATTGGTGCAATTGCCGGAGTTGGGATGACATTCAAACTATACTGGTTTAAAATTAAACAAAAAATATCGAAGAATTAAGAAATTATCAGAAATCAATAATAACATTATTCATATGTTGAAAATATGAAATTTAATTTTGGGTTTGGTCAAGAATGGAAAGAACTAAAGAAATTTGAACAACTATCACTAGAAGAGCGTTCAATAGTATTTTATGCAGAAAATAAAGCATCCATGAATCACTTTCGAACATTAATTCATGAATTAACAATTGTGAAAAATATACAAATTTGCTATATAACATCGATTAAAAATGATCCAATTTTTGATATGAAAAATAAAAACATATTTTCTTTTTTTATTGGAGAAGGAACTGTAAGAACAAAATTTTTTCTAACATTAAAGGCAAAAATTTTGATAATGGACATGCCAGATTTGGAAACATATCATATCAAACGTTCTAAAATTTATCCTGTACATTATATTTACATTTTTCATTCAATGTTTAGTATTCATTCGTATCTAAGAAAAGGTGCAGTTGATAACTACGATACTATTTTTTGTGTAGGGAAACACCATGAAAATGAAATTAGGGAAACAGAAAAAGTATTTCATCTTAAACCAAAAAAATTAGTAAAATATGGTTTCGGTAGGTTGGATACACTATTAGAAGAAAGAATAAAATTTCCAGAAAATAAATTAAATAATAATAATTTAATTCTGATTACACCATCATATGGAAAAAATAATCTTTTACAAATGTGTGGAATAAAATTATTAGAAATTTTACTAAAAGAAAATTTTAATGTTTTATTAAGACCTCATTTTAGAATTTTTAAAGAATCACCAGAATTAATTAAAGAAATAATTAGAAAATTTGGAAATGATTCAAATTTCACACTTGAAGAAGGCATAATTATTCCAGAAAAATTTCATAATTCTAAATGTTTGATTTCAGATTGGTCAGGGATTTCAATGGAATATGCTTTTACTTTTCAACGTCCAGTTATTTTCATTGATGTACCAAAGAAAATTTTGAATCCGGATTTTTCCGATATATCAATAATTCCTCTAGAAACTTCTATCAGGGAAGAGATAGGTCATGTAATAAGTCCTGAAAAAATAAATAAAATTCCAGATCTTATTAAAAATATGAAAAATGATGACTCTATAAAAAATAAAATCACAGAAATACGTTCAAAAATAGTTTACAATGTTGGAAAATCAGCAAAAATTGGAGCTGAAACAATAGAACAGATTTACAATGAATTAAGTAATAAACATACAAGAGATTAAAAAATGGAAAATAACTTTTTAGAAATTGATGAAAATATTGCAATGGATATTGAACAAATAACAAATGGTGGATTTTCACCACTAAAATCTTTCATGAATTTTACGGAATTAGATAGTGTTTTAGAAAATATGCGCCTACCATCAGGAGATGTATGGTCAATTCCAATATTATTTCCTAAACCAAAAAAAGAAATAAAAATTGGTGAATCATTAATTTTGAAATTTAAAGGTAGAGAATTTGCAACTTTGTCTGTTGAAGAAATTTTCAAATATGATTTAGAGAAAATGATCAAGAAGTTTTTTGGAACAGATGATAAAGAGCATCCAGGAGTAGTGAAAATTGAAGAGATGGGTAATGAATTCATAACAGGCAAAATTTCTAAAATTCAGAAACTAAGTAATATTTTAAAAATAAATGCATTTGAACCTGAAACTGTTAAAAATAAAATTAAACAATCGGGATGGAAAAAAATAGTTGGGTTTCATACAAGAAATCCACCTCACAGTGCACATGAATTTCTACATAAAGAAGGATTAAAAAATGCAGAAGGAATATTGATTCATCCAGTAATTGGTTCAAAAAAGAAGGGAGATTTTACCAATACTGCAATAATTAATTGTTATGAACTTTATGCTGAAACTGTGTTATCAAAAAATAACTGTATTATGACACCACTCCTAACATATTCAAGATATGCAGGTCCTAGAGAAGCAATCTTTACAGCTATTATTAGACGGAATTATGGATGTACACATTTTATAGTTGGTCGTGATCATACTGGAGTAAAAAATTTTTATGGAAAATATGAATCCCAAGAAATTTTTAAAAAATTTCCAGACATAGGTATTGAATTAATATTTTTTTCTGAGCCATATTTTTGTAAAATTTGTGATAAAATTACTACTAACAAAGACTGTAAATGTGGAAAAAATGGTTACATAGAGATTAGTGGAACTATAATTAGAAAATCAATCATAGATAAAACAGAATTATCTGAAATTTACATTAGAAAACAAATTCTTAAGGAATTACAAAGATTAGATAATGCGTTTATAGAATAAATGAAAATTTTAATTAGTTTTTAGTAAGCTTCTCATCAGAGTTTAGATCATTAGTTATAAACATCCTATACCAAATTTCCAAAGCAAGTAGTCCCAATAATTTGTTAACATATCTAGCATCCAAGTCTTGTTTTTGAGAATATTTTTCTATCCAATTAGAATTAATTATTTTATTTTCAATTAATCTAGATTTATCAAAATAATAATGAAAGATATTTTTTCCATATGAATACCACATATTGATAGTATTAACTGAAAATCCCTGTTTTTTAGGAGAAATCAATTTGTGCATATTTAATTTTTCTAATAAATTAAAAAGTATAATTTTACCTGAATTTTTTTGAAAATTATATTTATAATTTTCAGAAAGTTGGCAAGAGAATTTTGTTAATTTTTCACTGCTAATTGGAGAAATATTTTTTATTTTAAATTCTTCATGAATTTTTGAGTATAATGGTTGCATATTATGAAGTAATTTTCCATTAAAATCAGCTAAAAATACCTGCGTCAATCTTGATAATGAATTATCAAAATAAGGTTTTAGTATATCATAAATTTTATTCCAATCAAACTTGCAATTACTTCCAAAAATTAATTCTTGATCAGGAACCCAATCTCGTTCATGGCAGTTCAAATATGATTTTATTTTCTCATGAGCTGTAGAGTTTTCATTAGTTTGTTCAAAGAATTTTTTATATCGAAATGTATATCCACCAAAAAGCTCATCACCCCCATCACCAGAAAGAAAAATGTTTGATAATCCTTTCATTTTTTTAACAAGGTAATACCAATGTAGATCCCAAAATGGTTGATTGACGATACTAATTGCTTTTGGTAGTTCTTCTAAAAAATTATCAATTTCTAAAATATGATGATTTGTTTTGAATTTATTTGCAATAATTTTTGATGCATCAGTTTCATCTTGACTATCACTAAATCGTACAGATACAGATTCAATTTCATTTGAAGGATATTCTTTTTTTAATAAACCTAATACAAGAGTCGAATCAATTCCAGAACTAAGCGATATACCAATTTTTTCATCATTTTCTCCAATTTCTTTCCGTATTGTCTCACGAATGGAATCCTCAACGTAATTCTCCGGCTCACTAAAATTTTTAGAATTAAAATATTCAGGTAATAATTTAGAACTAGAATTACCTAAATTTGTAGAATAACGAAGTGTTAAGATTTGTTTAATATTTTCTAATTGAATATCATTTAATTTAGTTATAGGTCACCACGTCCAATTCCTCTAAATATAATGCCTTTTGATTTTACACTCTGTGGATTTATTTTTCCTGTGCAATCAACAAGTATTGGTTTACTCATAGAATTAGACAATAATTCAATATCAAAATTATCAAATTCATTATGGCCGGTTATAATTAAAACTGCATTAGAACCAGATATTGCTTCTGAAATAGAGTTTTCAATTTTATGACCAAATATTGTTTCTGAAATAAAATATGGATCAAAAATCTTAACATTGACATTTTTTTCTTTTAATAATCTGATTACCGTTTCTGAAGGTGCAATTTGAACATCATGAACATTAGGTTTGTAGGAAATACCCAATATTGTAACAGTTGAATTTTCTAATGAATTATTTGATTCAGAAAATGCATTTTCAAGTAATTCTATAACATGTTGAGGCATATGTTCATTGATTTTTCTTGCATCTTGAACAATTTTTAGAAAATTTGCATCAATTTTTTTTGAAGAATTAAGATATTGATAGGCATTTACAGGTAAACAGGGTCCACCAACACCAGGACCAGGATAATGTGGTTGAAAATTATATTTACTCTTTGCAGCTTCAATTACCGTGTAAGTATCTATTCCTAATTTCTCAAATAACAATGATAATTCATTGATAAATCCAATATTGATCTCACGAAAAACATTTGTAGTAAGTTTTACAGCATTTGCAGTTTTACAATTTGGCATAGGAATCAATTCAACACCAAATACTTGAGTATAAAGTGCAGAAACAATTGGGGAGATTTTTTCATCTATAGAACCTACCAGTCTTGGCAATTTTTTAAAATCATGCATTATTTCTCCAGGATTTGCGGTTTCTGGACAAACTGCTAAATGAAAATCTACTCCAGATTTTAGATTTTTTTCAGAACCTTCTATACTTTCAAGTAATTCATTTTCAATGAAACCTGGTTCGACGGTACTTTCAACAATAACAATTTGACCATTAGATAACAATCCATTGAGACTTTTACCTACAGTTAGTAATGCTGTATAATCTGGAATGTTTTGATTGTTCATAGGAGTAGGTAATGATAACAGCACAATATCAGAGTTAGGTACAACCTCTGCAATATCAGTTTTAGCTGAAAATTTTTTCTTTTCCAAAACATTTTCAAAAACTTTGTCAAATTCAGGCTCATCTTTTAAAGGATAATCACCAGAGTTTACCATATTAACTAATTTTTCATTGATGTCAATTCCAATTGTTTCAAAACCAGCATTTGCAAAACATAATGCAGTTGGCAAACCAATTCTACCAATTCCCACTACGGCTATTTTTAATGATTTATTTTCAATACATTCTTGAATTTGAGAAGAATTCAAAGATGATAGATTTGTAGTCATATACTAATGCCTAGAAATGTTGTTTTTGTAGTTTTGGATTTAATGTTAATTATGCCTAATACTTAAAGAGAGAAATAGATTAGTTGCGATATGAGATTTTTGGTGACAGGTGGGGCAGGTTTTGTAGGAAATCATTTAGTTAAACTATTGGTTGAAAAAGGTCATGAAGTAAAAGTTGTAGACAATTTGATAAAAGGAAAAAAAGAAAACTTATTAGATGTTTTTGATAAAATTGAATTTATTAATTCTGATATTCGAGATTATGAAAATTTAGAGAAAAACCTACATAATGTAGATGGAATATTTCATCAAGCAGCACTAACAGTTGTTCAAGATTCATTTGATAATCCAGAAGAGTATCATGATGTTAATGTAATTGGAACAGAGAATATTTTCAAATTAGCTCATAAGTATGATCTGAAAGTTGTGTATGCAAGTAGTTCAAGTGTTTATGGACACAAAGAAATTATGCCTATTAAAGAAGATGCAACTAGACAACCAATTAATCCCTATGGTCAAACTAAATTAGACGATGAATATCTTTATGAAAAATATTCAAAACTAGGTACAAAAATTATTGGTTTAAGATATTTCAATATTTTTGGTCAAGGACAAACATTGGAATACGCAGGAGTTATCACCAAATTTATAGATAGAATAAGAGATGGAAAATCACCAATAATTTTTGGAGCTGGAACACAACTTCGTGATTTCATTTACGTCGAAGATATTGTTATGGCAAATTTAGTTGCAATGGAAAGTAAAGTATCAAATTTGTTAGTAAATGTTGGTACTGGAAATGCAATTACAATATTAGAATTAGCAAAAATGATAATAGATGCTTCAGGCTTAAGTATACAACCAATTTTTGAATCTCCACTTGAAGGTGATATCAAAAAAAGCCAAGCAGACACTACATTAGCAATAAAATCTTTCAATTGGAAACCAAAAAAAGAACTTCGAGAATGGTTAACGGAAATATTATAAAATGAAACTACTAATCGGCGCATCCAGTTCTAAAATTTTTCATTTAAAAGAATTTGCACATAATTTAGAAAAATATAGTATAGAAACAAAAGTTGTTTTTGATTCGGATTTTGCAGATGGATTTCCTAGTAGGAAAATAAAAAACTGGTTTAGTTCAAATAAAAAATTTAAAAAATTAATAAATGAATTTCAACCTGATGTAATTTTTGTAGATAGAACCAGACATTTTGCATTAGAAGCATCAAAGTTAGATATTCCATTGGTGATTCACCTACGAGGAGATCATTGGGAAGAATTGATTATGGCTAGAGAAACATTATACAAATCTGCTGGGAAAAAAATAGTCATAAACAAGTGGGATGAAATGGGAGAAAATTGTTTTAGAAATTCAGAATTAATTCTTCCAATTTGCAATCATCTCTCAGAGATTACCAAAAAAAAATATGGAAAAAAATCTGTTGAAACAATGTATCAAGGAATTAGTCCAGAAAATTGGTTTCAAAAAAATGGAATGGAATTAAAACATCCTTGTGTAGGAATTTTACAGAGTGCTACAATTTGGGAGAAAACAAAAGAATTATTGATCTTGCCTAAAATTTTAGAAAAAATGTCAGATATTCATTTTTACTGGGCAGGAGATGGAGTGTACAAAGATAAAGTATTACCATTATTAGAAAAATATGAAAATTTTCATTGGCTGGGTTCATTGGAGTATCCAGATAAAGTAAGAGAATTTTTAACAGAAATTGATGTTTATGCATTAATTAGTGGAATAGATATGTCACCGTTGACATTACAAGAAGCCCAATTGATGGAAAAACCGGTCATTGCAACTAATGTTGGTGGAATTCCTGAATTGATGAAAGATGGTAAAACAGGTTTTCTAATTGAAAAAAATAATCCAGAAGAATTATTTGAAAAACTTTCAACATTACTCAATAATTTAGAAAAATCAAAGGAAATGGGAAATAAAGGTAGAGAATTTGTAAAAAATAATTTTAATTGGGATAAAATTTGTAATGATTTTTTAA
>CEUQ01156077.1_pt1 | contig 39974 bp, 40 predicted proteins | sample 361491 | NCBI WGS metagenome assembly CEUQ01 (sample SAMEA2622796, study PRJEB7988) | marine metagenome | biome: marine biome (ENVO:00000447); feature: marine epipelagic mixed layer (ENVO:xxxxxxxxx); material: "saline water (ENVO:00002010), including plankton (ENVO:xxxxxxxx)" | depth 120 m | reverse complement strand
AATTTATTAACTATTGAAAATTTATAGAATCTAAAGCTTTGATGTAATCAATAAAATTAGGTAAATTATATTAGGTAATAAATGATATATAATAAATAGTTTTTTGATTTAGTTTATGAAAGGATAATAAATGAGTGAAGAACTTGGTTCAATAAATAAACCGGAAGCTGGAGATATAATGCAAAATAAAAAAATATACATAGTCACACTAGTACAATCTCAACCGGGTGCACCAGAGGGTTTTGAAGAGAAATACAACAAATACTGGGAAGCTATCGAAAATCATCTATCTCAAATAGAAACTAAAGCAGGAATTGTAAATAAAATCTTTTGTGAAGGAATTATTGGCAAAGGTGATGATGCAAAATTAATGTTAGAGCAAAGTAATCCAGAAGCTTATAAAGTAGTTAGAAGAAGAATTTCCTCAGGAGCAAGTTTTGAAGAATTCGAAGATAAAGAAATTTTTGGACAATTAATAGACTGGAGTAGATGTCTACAGGTAGGCCTCATTAGTCAGCAAGTACAGGAAGAAGTACACAAAAATTATACCTTGATTACAGAAAAAAGGAATAATTTTATTATGTCTCAATTAGAAAAAAATATATTAGAATCCGATAGCGTACTCTTAATTGTAGGTAATACGGCAATGAATCTTCCAGAAAAAGTCGAAAAATTTATTATCTCTCCACCCGAGTTAGATGAATTACAGAGATGGGTAAATGAAACAAACGAAGCTATAAGAAGACAAATGGAACAGCAACAACAGCAGCAGTCTGAACCTACACAAAGTGCTGATGGTGAAGACACTGGAAGCAGTAATTCAAAATTATGGACTCCGGGATAATAATAAATCCAAAAGATTTTCGTAATAATGAATCTTTAGGAATCTATATACATATTCCTTTTTGTCAAACTAAATGTTTTTACTGTGATTTTAATACTTATACAAAAATAGAAGATCAAATTGATGAATATATCTCATGTGTAATTAGTGAGATAAATATATGGGGGGAAATTTTAGGGAAATCATCAATAAGAAGTATTTTTTTTGGTGGAGGAACTCCTTCATACATTGATTCAAAATATATAAAAATTATTCTTGATAGCATACATGAAAATTTTTATGTAGATAAAAACATTGAAGTAACGTTAGAGACAAATCCTAATGATGTTAGCAAGAATAAATTTATAGATTTGATAAGCATAGGTATAAATCGAATATCTATGGGAGTTCAAAGTTTTGACGATAGTTTATTAAGAATGCTCGGAAGAAGACATGATTCTAAAGAAGCAGAAAGCTCATACAAAACACTTAGAGAAACAGGATTCGATAATCTATCTATTGATCTGATGTATGGTCTACCATATCAAAGTATTCAAAGTTGGGAAAACACATTAGATAAAAGTATATATTTAAAACCTAATCATATATCACTTTATTCACTACAAGTAGAAAATGGTACACCATTGAAAAGCAAAATCAATTCAGGTGCTTATGAGAAACCAGATGATGACAAGGCTGCTGAAATGTACGAAATAGCAGAAAAAAAACTGTTTAATAAAAATTTTTTTCAGTATGAAATTTCAAATTGGTCAAAAAAGTCATTTGAATGTGTACATAATAAAATATACTGGGAAAATAATTTTTATCTAGGCATAGGTGCTGGAGCTCATTCACGCATAAACAATTTTCGTTTTTCTAATATCAAGTCACCTAAAAAATATATAAATACTTTAATGAATAATAAAGTTTTAAAATCAGAAACAATGAAAATTGATTTCATTGAAAACCTAGATAGTCTTTCATTCTCAGATGAAATATCAGAAACTATGATGATGGGTATGAGATTAAATCAAGGCATAAAGCTAGAAAAATTTAAACAAAAATTTGGAAAAACAATTTACGAAATTTTTGATAATGAAATAAAAAAATTAAAAAATTTAAACCTTATTGAAATTAATGAAACTCATATAAGATTATCTAGTAAAGGAAGATTATTAGGTAATGAAGTTTTTCAAGAATTTATAATCTAAGATTCTTCTCGAAAGAATATAGATTTTGATTCCCATGAAGCAAGAATTTGTGATGCGACAAATATTGAACTATATGTACCCACTATTACACCAAGTAAAAGAACAATTAAAAAATCTCTTAGAGTATTTCCACCAAACAAAAGCATTGCTAGTATGACCGTTATTGTAGTTATACTTGTCCCTAAAGACCTTGTGATTGATTCATTAATGGATTGATTAATTATGTTTTTCAAATTTTTGTTAGGATAAGATATTGCATTTTCTCTTACCCTGTCAAAAATAACTATAGTATCATTCACAGAATAACCAATTACTGTCAATATCCCAACAATAAATATCGCGTTAACTTGAGCGTTAATTAGTATTCCTAAAATAACAAAAATTCCTAGAACTATTATCACGTCATGAGTAAGTGCAAAAATTGCTGAAAAAGCATATCTATATGATTTATTAACTGAGCGAAATGCATACATTATGTAAGCCATCACGAATAAAGATGCAACTAATACAGCTATAACGGCATTTTTAACAGTGTCTTCAGCAATGGATGCACCAACTGTAGTATTATCAAGTATAATAACTGGAGATTCTTCAAGTTCATTTAGAGCATCCTTGATATCCGTCAAACCATTCACTCCTAAGTCTTTTGTTCTTATAAAATATTGATTTTCTCCTATATTTTGTACAACTGATTCAGAATAACCCATTTCTATCAGCTCAGAAAGGATTGCGCCCGCTCCAGGATCTCCTTCTTTAAATTCTAAACTAGCTGTAGATCCAGAAGTGAAATCTATACCCAAATTTAATCCATTAGATATAAGCATAAAAATAGATAAAATTGATACGATGAATGAAAAACCAAGAAAATATTTTCTTTTTGAAACAAAATCCATATTTATCTCCTAACTATCTTTCTCTAGATTGATTCCAACAGGAGTAAAAAGCGAACCTTTTGATATAGAACTTATGTTAGCTAGAAGTCGCAAAATTACCCTGCTTGTAAAAAAGGCAGTAAACATACTTAACAAAACCCCTATGGTTAATGTAAGTGCAAAACCTTGCATAACCGTTGTACTAAATCTATCTCCAAACCAGTAAAGTACTATAGCTACAATAATCGTAGAAAAGTTTCCATCACGAATTGACGGCCAAGCTCTGTCAAATCCAGAAGTAATTGCTGGAAGTATATTTTTTCCAGACCTAATTTCTTCCTTTGTCCTTTCAGCAATTAATACGTTTGCATCCACTGCAAATCCTAGTGATAAAATGACAGCTGCCGCACCAGATAAAGTTAGAGTTACTGACAACAACTTAAATGTTGCTAGTAGAAGTATAGTGTATATAATCAGTGTTAGAGATGCTACAACTCCAGGAATTTTAAAATAAATTATCAGGAATACCATCAACAAAACTAAACCAATTATTCCAGCTAATAGACTCTTTTCTAACGAATCTTTTCCTAATGAAGCATCTACATTTCTCTCTTGTATTAGCTCTAAGCCAACAGGCAAAGCACCCGATCTAAGCTGAATAGCTATAGTTCTTACTCTTTCATTGGTAAAACTAGCTCCTTCTATTATAGCTCTTCCTCCTGATATACCAGTAGTAGCACTAGGAGCAACTAATTCTTCATCATCAAGATATATAGCTAACCTATCATCATGCCTTGAAATACGGTCCGTAGCCTGATAAAAAGCATCAGCACCATCATCATTAAATACAAGTGATACTATGGGTCTACTAATACCACTTTGTGTGGATACATCAGGAAAAGCATTTTCTAAGTCCGATGCCATAATTTCTGTATCAGATTCGACAAAGTATTTTGGATTCACACATCTTTCATTTATCCACTGTTCCTCAGATAATCCATCTGGTGGCCAAATAATGTTAGGATCAGAAGAGGTTAGGTCTCCACATTCTCTGTATCTAAATTCCAATTGAGCTGTTTTTCCAATTAAATTTTTAGCTTCTTGAACACCCCCACCCACAGTCCACTGCTCTAAATAGCCTTGAATATCAAAAAATTCAATTTCACCTAATTCACTAAGATTACTAAAAATTATCTGAGGTTCATTTTGAATAGGATTTCCACTAGAATCTGTTGTTTTTATATCAAGACCAGAAAAACTAATAGTAAAATATGGATCATTTTCATTTATCTGAGAAATTTGAGCATCATTTTTACCTATATCTTGAAGTATTTTAGAAACATCTTCTAATTTAGGTATAATTGCTTGGTCTGATTCCTCTGATAATGATACTTTATACCCTAATTGTATATTTACTGGAAAAACTTCAATAATTTTATCACTCCATATATCTACTTCAGATTTTGTAAGGATATTTCCATCATCATCAAACGTTGCAGAATTAACACTATCGAATCCTAGCCTAAAAGACCCATCATCATTTTCTGATATGGTTATATCATTACGGCCAAAATTATCAATAAAAAAAGATTCAACATCATCCATTGTTTGAGTATTAGATTTAAATTTCAAAGTTATTTTTGCGCCAGATTGACCTGGAATCTGGACAAGTACTCTATCTGAAACAGTACCATCTGTTCCACCTAAAAGTTGTACCTTTGCCTCACTAACTCCAAACTCGTTGACACGTTGATTTATAATTCTTCTGACGCCTTCCATATCGTCTTGTGTTGGTTCTCTACCGTCTTCTGGTATAACCTCATAAACAAGGTGTGTTCCACCCTCAAGATCTAGGCCAAGAGTTAGGCCTAATAATGATGATCTAGAATCAGATCCAATTTGCACACCAAATATGCTAAATTGTTTTAGTGAAAGTATTGAAATAGAAAAAACAACTAAAATAAGTATAAATATTAATGATTTGTACCTAAACAAAAAAAGCATCTTTCATTATTAGTAAATATAAATATTATTTTTAGAATGAAAATTAATCACACATTAAATAATCGCACCAATTGAGTATAACATTCGAAATAAAATTATTCATCTTGAAATTAACATATTTTTTATAATTTTTTTGTCATAAAAATTCTAATTTTCTAAATATCCCTCATTGAAAAGTTCATATTGCATTTGAGATATTGATGAATCAGAATATAGTTTTGAAAAAATCAATCTAGATTCTAATATTTCAACCGGTTCACCTTGTTCTTTGTGAGCGATTATTTTGATGTCAACGTCATGCGAATGAGGTTGATCTTCATTCAAGCCATCTTGCAAGCCAGCTTGTTTTAGTTTCTCATGTTCTAGCAAATGGTCAGTATAAAGAATCCCATTAAGATGATCAATTTCATGTTCAAGTGCCTGAGCAAATAATTCTTCTTTAGTAACCTTGTAAAGTGACTTATTTAGATCTAACCATCTTGCAGAAACCGATACGGATCTTTTTACCAAACCTTGATACCCAGGAAAAGATAAGCATCCTTCTAACACATCTCTTGTCCCATTTTTACTAATAATTTCAGGATTTATCAGTACCAAAGGTTTTTTTTCTTCTGGCATATGCAGAGTTATAATTCTTGAAAGTTCACCTATTTGGTTAGCCGCTAATCCAACACCCCCAGCAGCTAACATGGTTTCTTTAAGATCATTGGCAATTCTAATAATTTTGTCATCAATATTTTTTACTTTTCTACATTTTTTTCTTAATATAGGGTCAGGGTAAACCCTAATTCTTTTTATGCTCAATATTTCCTCTCTTAATTTTTAAGATATCACTATTGGATCTACATCTATATACCAATCATTTTTTGGTTTAACTATATCAACTATTCTTTGAGGGGAAATACCTTTTATAATTATTTGCCATCTGTAATAATTTCTTATTTTAAAAGGGTAAGCTGGAGAAGGGCCCAAAACAACATTTGAAGTTTCACCATATAATTCCATTGCATTTTTTAAAATTCTCATAGTATTATTTACTTCTGATAAACCTTTTTTTTCATCTCTAGCAGAGTAAACTAATTTTATAAGCTTAGTGAATGGAGGATTTGTATATGTAGATCTAATATTAATTTCTGAATTATAAAAACCTATGTAGTCTTGGTTTGCGGCTTGTTGGATGGCTATATTTTCAGGATTAAAAGTTTGTATAATTGCTTTACCTCTTTTTTGTCCTCTTCCTGCTCTTCCTATAACTTGAGTAAGTATTTGAAAAACTCTTTCGTTAGCTCTAAAATCTGGTAAAGAGAGTCCAGTATCTGCCGAAATAACCCCTACAAATGACACTGAGGATATATCTAAACCTTTTGCAATCATTTGAGTGCCTACTAATATTTTAGACCCTGGTTCTGAAAAAGTTTTTAGAATATCGTCGTGATTTTTTCTTTTTTTTGCTGTATCTGAATCCCATCTAATAACATCTATTTTTGGAAAGAATTTTTTTATATTTTTTTCTACTAATTCAGTTCCAGGATTTGATCTCCTAACTTGAATGGAATTACAATTTTTGCAAGGTCTGTTAGGCTGCCTTTTTTTGTTACAATAATGACAGACTAACTTGGGCTTATAGCCGGTTAAATTTTGGTGGTAAGTCATCGGTATATCGCAACTATTACATTTTTGAATTTCTCCACAATTTAAACACTGTACATATGATGATGAACCTCTTCGATTTAAGAAAAGTATAACTTTTTCATCAAAAGTTATTGATTTACTTATGTCGTTTAACATAGCATCACTAAACATTTCAAAATTACCCTTCCTTCTTTCTTTACGCATATCAATAATCTGAACAATAGGAAGACTATCTTTCTTTGTTTTTGAAAATCTAGAAGTAAGCTTTAATAATTCTAATTGTGATCCCATAGATTTTTTATATGAAACAATATCAGGAGTTGCACTACCTAATAATAAAGTAGCTTTATACATTTCTGAGATCAAATCAGCAACTTTCCTAGCATCATAGCGTGGAGATTTATCTGACTGTTTATAACTCCATTCATGCTCTTCATCAATAATTATTAAACCTAAATTTGATAATGGAGCAAATATAGCACTTCTCGAACCCAAAATAATTTTGTATTCATTATTCTTGATTCTCCACCATTGATCATACCTTTCTCCAGATGTGAGCCCTGAATGCAGAAGAGCAACCTTACCAGGAAACCTAGAAGCAATTCTATTCAAAGTTTGTGGTGTCAATGAAATTTCAGGCACTAAAAATATTACATTTTTTTTTAAATTCAAGCACTCTTCTATTGCTTGTAAGTAAACTTCTGTTTTACCTGATCCAGTTATACCATGTAACAAAAACTTATGAGATGATTTTGATGTTTTTTTTGCTTTTATTGACTGTGTTATTTTATCAATAGAGTATGATTGTTCTTTGTTTGGTGTATGGGCAAATTCTTGCTGAAAAAAAAATTTACTTAATGGATCCCTAATTCTTTTTATTTTTCTTCTGATTATTATTCCTTGTTGAAAGGACCATTGAGTAGCTGAATAACCAAATTCTTTTATTAAGAATGTTTTTGTATCAGAGTAATTTTCATCTAAGAACCAGTTGATAAGTTTTTTGTGTTTACTTTTTTTTTGATCTAATTTTTCTGCTATTTCTGTGGCTTTATTTTTTGAAATCCCTAGAATAATTCTATTATGATATACCGGACCAATTTTTGGTTTATCCCATATATTTTCACATATTAATAAATCTCTTCTAATCATTTTATCAACTAAGGTTTTCCCAGCAAGACCAACTTTTTTAACTAGTTGTTTCTTAGTTATATTTTTATTTTTTTTGACAATGTTTAATAATTTTTTCTCAATGTTGGATAAATTATAATTTTTAATTTTTTCATCGTTTATGTACTTAATAATCGTAATTATTTTAGAGAAAGCATTTGGGGGGAGAAATAAGCTAGCAGTAGAAAAAAAAGAAGTTCGATAGTAATCGGAAATATATTTTATCAATTTTAACTTTGATTGATCAAAATATGGCCCGTCATTAATTTTACTAATTATATTTTTTATAATTTCTTCGTCAATATTATGTTTGTTTGTTAAATTTAATACAACACCACACAAAGTTCTCCTACCAAAAGGGACCCATACTAAATCTCCGATTTCTATTAATAAATCATTAGGAATCTTGTAAATATAGGCTCTCTGACTATTGTCATGAAAATCAACGGCTATTTCAGCATATTTCATTAAATTTCCTTAGTATGTTGATTTTAACATAAAAACCCTCTCCTATCTTGAGAGGGCTTTAAAAATATTATTAGATTCTAACTAAGATCTTTTTTCTTTTATTCTTGCCTTTTTACCAGTTAAGCCCCTTAAGTAGTACAATTTCGATTTTCTTACTTTACCTTTTCGCGTTACTTTTAATGATTCAATATTAGGAGAATGAAAAGGCAGAACACGCTCTACTCCAACTCCATATGAAATTCTGCGTACTGTAAATGTATCACCCAATCCAGGAGTTTTGGATGTGATGAATCTACCAGATATAACATTACCATCAAAAGTTTGAACTCTTTCCTTATCACCCTCAATAATTCTAAGATTCACACTTACTGTATCACCAGGCTGAAATTCATCTAAATTATTAATTTGTTTTATGTATAAACTTGTATCTAATTTTTTACTCATAAAGAGACTTCTCACATGTAACTCGTTTCACCACAGAACTCTATTATACATATAAGTTATTCTATTTAAGCCTAAAAAACAAATAAAATTAGGCATATTATTTTTAATTTAATAAATCCGGACGATTATCTTTGGTTTTTTTTTGAGATTCTTCAGTTCTCCATTTGTTTATTTCTTTATGATTACCGTTTAACAGTATCTTAGGCACAGCATTACCTAGAAATTCTCTTGGCCTTGTGTATACAGGACCTTTTAAGTAAAAATTACCCTCTGAAAATGAATCGTTTTTGTTTGAATTATCATTTCCTAAAACACCTAATAATAGCCTAGTAACAGAATCGATGACTACCATCGCAGGGATCTCTCCACCAGTTAGTATATAATCACCTATTGATAATTCTTCATCTACGCATAGATCTATAAATCTTTGGTCAACTCCTTCATAATGACCACAAACTAAAATGACTGATTTTTCATTTGAAAGATTTTTGGCTTTGGTGAAGTTATAGGTTTTACCTTGAGGGGATAGTAAAATCACCTTAGATTCATTCGGTAGATTATTTTCCTTAATTTTCTTAACCGCATTATACAAAGGCTCCGGTCTTAGAACCATTCCAGGGCCTCCCCCATATGGAGAAGAATCCAAAATTTTTCTCGATGAATTTGTACTTTGCGCAAAATCTGCCAAATCATATATATTTATATTCACTTTTTTTGATTTCACAGCTCTCGAAATAATACTATGATTAAAAACACTATCAAACATTTTAGGGAAAAGAGTAATTACTGATAAAATCATTTAGGGTGATTACCTACATGCGAACCAATAATTATTTCAACTGCGTGTTCAATAGTACTTATAAGATTCCCTAAATTTTCATCAATCGAAGAGGGGCTACCTGGTAAATTTAATATAAGAGTCTTATTTCTAATTCCACATTTAGCTCTAGACAAAATTGACATTTTATTTAAATTGTAATTATTAACTCTCATCACCTCTGGAATTCCTGGGACATCTATTTCAATCAATTTTTCTGTTACATTAGGTATCACATCCCTTTTGGCAAGACCAGTTCCTCCCGTTGTGAGAATAAGGTTTATTTTTTCATTTTCAAAAAACTCAATTAATTGAGTCTCCAATATACTAAATTCATCAGGTAAAATAACTTTGGAATGAAGCTTAAATTTTGAGTCATTCATAATCTTTTCAATAAGTTCACCACTTTTATCATGCATATCTCCAGCAAAACATCTATCGCTACTGGTTACGATAGAATAATATAAAATTTTTTCATGCGTCATAATTTTTTGTAATTCTTCCTCATTAACTCGTAATCAGTTAATATTAAATCACAAATCACCCTTAAACGTGTAAATATATTATATTGAAGTTAATTTTTTTATTATGTCATAATTCAATAGTAAACATTATTAAATATATGGTTAATTTTAAATTTAAATTAAACCAAGGTAATAAATGACTTGATATTAAAAGAACTTAATTTATATCATACTCCCGTGCTAATAGATGAAGTTATTGAGGGATTAAGTGTTACTCCTGGAGGAAGGTACATAGACGCAACGTTGGGTGAAGGTGGTCATTCAACGAATATACTTGATGAATCAGATCCAGGAGGGCAAGTTTTAGGAATTGATGCTGATCATGAAGCGATTTCTGTAGCACAGAGGAGAGTGAATTACTCTTCTGAAAAATTTCTGGCTATAAACGATAATTTCAAAAATATTAGATCGATTGCTATGAAGTATAATTTTTTACCCGTTCACGGAATATTATTTGATTTAGGTGTTTCATCATTACAATTAGATGCAGAGTCAAGGGGTTTTAGTTTTAGGAGGGCTGACCCATTAGATATGAGATTTAGCTACAATCAAAATTTATCTGCATCTCAGATAATAAATAATTATGATGAAAACGAGTTAGCTAATTTGATTTTTTACTTCGGTGAAGAAAAAAATTCAAGGAAAATTGCAAAAACAATAGTAAGAAATAGGCCTATAAAATCATCTCTAGAGCTTGCAGATTTAATTTGTGAAATAATTCCAAAAAGAAAAAATCAAAAAATCAATCCTGCAACAAAAACATTTCAAGCCATAAGAATAGCAGTTAATGATGAGCTGACAGCACTTGAAACAGCATTAAATGAATCACTAACTGTTATTGGTCAGGGAGGAAGAATTGCGGTGATTTCTTATCATTCATTAGAAGACAGAATAGTCAAAAACTTTTTTAAAAAACAGTCTTCTGAGTGTATTTGTCCTCCTCGATCACCCTTGTGTACATGTAAACATGAAAAAACGATAAAAATAATAACTAAAAAACCAATAGTTCCCTCGAAAAACGAGATTAATAATAATTCTAGATCACGAAGTGCAAAATTGAGAATAGCAGAAAGAATATAAATGGAGATAAAAATATGAAATCAGACGACATTAGAGTTGCAATAGATATAGGCACAACAAAAATTTGTACTATGATTGCAAGAATTAAAGATAAAAACACATACGAAGTAATCAATATTACTACTATGGATTGTGATGGCATGAACAAAGGTTTAGTTGTTGACGAACAGCTAGTTTCAGAGTGCTTAACTAAATCATTTGAAAACATATCAAAAGAAGTAGGAATAAACATAAATAAAGCATTTCTTGGTGTATCAGGAGCACATTTAGAATCAAAAAATCATTCGACGAATATTTCAAGGCCTTCAGGTATGACCTCTATTACTCAAGATGATATTGATGAAGCACTTAAAATTGCGAGTAAAATCGATCTAAATAATGATCGAAAATTGCTTCACGCTATTCCTAGAAGTTATACTTTAGATGGATTGCATGGAATTGTAAATCCCCTTGGAATGCATACAGCTGAACTTCATGTTGAAACTCATATCATAAGCGGTTCATTGAGTAGTATAAGCAATATTCAAAACTGTCTCAAAAAATCAAAAGTGAAAGTTGCAGGAATAGTAGCAGAACCATTAGCTAGTGCTGAAGCTGTTTTATCCCCTACTGAAAAAGATGAAGGTTGTGTGGTAGTAGATATTGGTGGAGGAACAACAGATATAGCTGTGTTTGATAACGGCAATATTATCCATAGTAAAGTATTACCAATAGGAGGAAATCTATTCACAAGTGACATAAGCATAGCTCTCGATTTAGATTTTAACACATCAGAAAACCTCAAGATAAATTATGGAAATATTGGGCCAGATCAAAATAATGCTACTGATGAAATAAAAATCAAGCCCAGAAAAATGGATGAGGAAATTCAAATAACAAGGAGAGAATTAGGTCAAATCTTAAAAGAAAGAGCAGCAGAACTAATCAGAATGATATCCATATCACTTGATGAGCCTCACTTAGTAGATGCTAACATTGGTAAATTTATTTTTACCGGTGGAGGGTCAAAATTAAACGGATTTATGAATGTTGCGAAATATATATTACAGAATAATGTTAGATTAGCTGAGCCTAGAGGTTTATCAGGAATAACAAATACTCAGAAAGATCCTACCTTATCTACAGTTGCAGGCATAATGCTGTGGGGAATTAAAAATAAAGAGGTTTCGAGTCATGCAAATCTCTTCAATGAAAATATCAATCAACAGGAAAGAGAAAATTCTTCAGCATTATCAAAATTCATGAAAAAAATTAGATCCTAAATTATAAAAGAATATGAAAAGTAGAATTATTGCTATCAACAATTTAGGAATAAAGGTTATTGAGTCCTTACCACTTGATGTCCTACATAATTTAGATATTTACCACATACATGATCAAAAAAATCACTCAAGTCTACCTATGGATAAAAATCTACCTAAAGTTACAAAAATTATTACAAATACAAAAGACTTGAATCAAATAAATTATATTTTCGATTGTTTAGACTTATATATAGTTATATGCGATATACAAAGTGAAGATGACTACAATTTCGTTATCAAAATATTAAATACAATAAATAATAAAAGTGAAGTAATATTATTATTCACGAAGAGTAATTTTTTATCTTATGACTTCATTAAAAAAATCAATCTAAAAGCCACAACAACTATGCTTGTGAGCGACATATCTCATTCAACTCATGAATTTGGTGCTCTTAGACTTTCAGAAAATAGAGACCTTTTGATTAATAACTTTGTAAATTCGATAGTTTCAATAAACCGTATTATCTATGAAACAGGAGATATAAACATAGATTTCGCAGACTTGATGTCAGTAATAAAAGACTCGAATACTTCATGGTTTGGTCACAGCAGAAGTAGTGGAAAAAATAAATCTACAGAAGTTATTAATAAACTTCTCGATTTACAGTTTTATCAGGAAGGGTTCTATAATGCTACAAGCATGATAGTGCAAATAGTCTCAGGCGAGGAAATCAAAATGTCAGAAGTTAAGGAATTAACGGATAAAATCAAATCTTTTGCAAATAATGAATGTAATATATTTTTTGGAATAAAGAGAAAAAAATTATTACATAATGAAATTGAACTTATAGTACTTGCTTCAACAAAAAAAGATTATATAGAAAATAACTCTTTTTACAATATTGACTATCAAAAAAAATATGAAAAAAGAACATTATCTTTAAGTGAGATAGAGTTACCTCCATTTATGAGAAAACAAGAAAAAATTGCTGAAACATATTAGTTTTGGGAAATCTAATCTATAGAAAAATATATCCCAGAAAAAATATTATCCAAAATCTTTTTTTTTAAATTTTTTTATTTATTAATTTATACTTATATATTACCTCTAAACAAACATAAACATACAAAAAAAAGAAAAATTTAGTTTTAATATACCTTGCAATAACACAATAAATAGTGGTAGTCTTTAGATCAACTACTATATGTAGTCTTTGCTGTGTCCGCAGTAGACAAGGCGTATCATGTTATATAACTAACTGTTACAACCAGTTTTTTCTGCGTACCTGCTTACTTTTTTTTACAAGGAAAATTGTTTATGGAGTGCCCATATTGTCATACAGTTGGTTCTAGAGTTTTAGACTCTAGAGAATCTACCGTTGGTATAAGAAGAAGAAGAATTTGCGATAATTGCCAAAAAAGATTTACAACATATGAAAAAGTTAGCTTTGTTCCAGTAATGGTAATAAAGCGAAATGGCAAAAAGGAAATTTTTTCTACTGAAAAACTTGAAAATTCCCTAAAAATGGCTTGTGTAAAAAGACCTATAAAAGATATTGAAGTTTCAAACATAGTGGAAAAAATTGAAATTTCTATTAATAAAAATTACCATAACGAAATACAAGCTGGAAAAATTGGTCAAATGTGCATTAAGTATCTAAAGAAACTTGATCATGTTGCATATATTAGGTTTGCTTCAGTTTACAGGGATTTTAAAAACATTGACTCTTTTACAAAAGAAGTCGAGTTACTAAAAAAATAAAATAGCTAATCAAGGAGAATAAAAAAAATGAAAAATACTGACTCAGAAACTAACTATGAATTTCAACCAGCCGAAATCTCTGAAAATGCGAATGTTGTTCTAGAAAAAAGATACTTACAAAAAAACTCAACAGGGGATATAGTTGAGACTCCTAACGAAATGTTTAAGAGGGTAGCAAAAGCTCTTGTTCAACCAGAAAAAAATTATGAAAAGTCCGACGATGAAATTCGACAAATTGAAAATGATTTTTATGAATTAATGGCGAGTTTAAAATATCTACCTAACTCACCTACACTAATGAATGCAGGAACAGGAGCAGGGACACTATCTGCTTGTTTTGTTCTTCCACTAAAAGATAGCATGCAAGGGATAATGGGAGCAGCACATGATGCTGCAATGGTTCAAAAATTTGGAGGAGGAACTGGCTTTGCTTTATCTGAATTAAGACCAAAAGGCACTCCAATAGCAACTACTCATGGTAAAGCTTGTGGACCAATATCTGTACTAAGACATTTATCATCTGTATCTACCCTGGTAACACAAGGCGGAAAAAGAGATGGAGCCAATATGGCTGTGATGGATGTACACCACCCGGATATTCTTGAATTTATTGATTGCAAAAAAATTGAAGGAGAAATACACAATTTTAATATATCAGTTGGTGCATCTGATGAATTTATGCAAGCTGTTAAGGATGCTACTACATACCCACTGAAAAAATTAGAAAATCCTGCCGATCCAAACAGTGATTATGTCGAAGTAGACAGAATAGATGCCAGAATGGTTTTTAATAAAATAATTAATGGTGCCTGGAGAAATGGTGAGCCAGGAATGATATTTTTAGATGAAGTAAATAGAAATAGCCCTGTCCTTCATATAGGAAAAATAACAGCGACTAATCCGTGTGGAGAGCAACCTTTGCTTCCTAATGAATCATGTAACTTGGGTTCAATTGACGTGGCTAAATTTGTCAACGAAAGTAGTGATGGAATTAATTTAATAGACTGGGACGACTTAGGAAGAGCTGTCAAAGTTTCTATAAGAATGCTTGATAATGTAATAGATGCTAATAAATATGCTGTTGATGCAATCAGAGAAATGACGCATTCAACTAGAAAATTAGGCTTAGGTGTAATGGGATTTGCTGATATGCTTGTCAAACTTGGGATTCCATATGATTCAGATGAGGCGGTAGAATTAGGTCGTAAACTAATGAAATTCATTCAAGAAAATGCCGATGAAGAATCAATAAACCTTGGAGAAGAAAGAGGACCATTTCCCGCATGGTATGACTCAAAACAAGCAAAATCAGGTGGACCTAAGTACAGAAATGCATGCAGACTAACAGTAGCTCCAACAGGAACTATATCTATGATTGCTGGAGCATCAAGTGGTATTGAGCCTATCTTCTCCTTAGCGTACAGAAAACATAATATACTTGAAGGTGAGACTCTTTATTACGTTGACAAAAATTTTGAAAAAATAGCAAAAAAAGAAGGATTTTATAGTGATAATTTGCTTGAGCATCTATCAAATGGTGGATCATTGCAAGATAGAGAAGAAGTTCCTGAAAATATTAAAGATCTATTCCATGTTGCATCCGATATATCTCCAAGAGATCACGTTCTTATGCAGGCTGCTTTTCAAGAAAGCACTGATGCTGGAATATCAAAAACTATAAATTTTCCTAACGAAGCAACAGTAGAAGATGTGGAAGATGCATATCTACTTGCTTGGGAAACTAAATGTAAGGGAATAACAGTTTACAGAGCTGGTTCAAGAGAAAAAGAAGTCCTTACAACTGGAACAAATGATACTACGAATGAATCTAAAGAACACGAAACAAAAGATTTAAATCAATATATAGCAGAAGCAGATAGACCAGCAATTCTAAATGGTATTACAAGAAGAGTTCGTACAGGAAGAGGCAATCTATTTGTTACGGTAAATATGGCTGAGAATGATAAACCATTTGAAATCTTTGCCACTCATGGGAAAGCTGGAGGAAATGACGCTGCAATGGCAGAAGCAGTATCAAGAATGGCATCTTTAGCATTAAGATCAGGCATCGATCCGGTAAATATTACTGAACAACTAAGAGGGATAACAGATGTACCAACTTGGGATGCAGGTGAGATGATTAGATCTGTACCAGATGCTATAGCCTCAGTCCTAGAAAAAATAACTAGTAATTCTCCTTCAGTAGATAATCTTCAAGATAAAGAAACAAGCCAAGCAAATATGTTTACGCCGCCTTCTCCTAAAGAATTAGGTATGCCTGTCGCTCAGGAAATAGAAATTTTAGAAAAGTCTAAACAAAAAGTGCCTGCAAACTCTTTACTTGGCGAAACATGTCCAGAATGTCCAGCTATCCTTGCGCATGAAGAAGGCTGCTTGAAGTGTTATTCTTGTGGATATAGCAAATGCTAGTAAAATAAGTATGAAAGATAACAAAAAAATTGCTATTACTATGGGAGATCCTTCAGGGATTGGTCCTGAAACAATAGTAAAAGCACTCTCAAGTGAAGATTTGGGTAACTTCATACCCATTATTATTGGTTCAAAAAAAGCCATTGCTAAGCAGATAAAAATTAATAAATCTAAAATATTATTAAAAGAAATTAATAATATCAATCAAGTCAACAGCCATAATCCGTACGAAGTTTTTATAATTAATCCTGGACTAGAAACTTATGATTTTCCTATCGGGAAACTGGATATAAGATCTGGAAAAGAAAGTCATAAATGGGTAGAGTTTGCAGCTAAACTATGTATTGAAAAAAAAGTCTCAGCAATGGTTACAGCTCCAATAAACAAAGAAGCATGGTCTATGGCAGGGATAAAGGATACAGGACATCAAGAAGTTTTCAAAAGAATGGCAAAGTCTCCATATGTTGCCACTATGCTTGTAACAGGTAATTTAAGATGCATGCATTTATCCACCCATAAACCACTCATTGATGCGTGTAAGTATGTAACAAAAAAAAACATTATAAGAGCCATTAAACTAACAAATGAGAGTTTCAGAAGTTGGGGATACGATAAACCAAAAATAGCTGTAGCTGCCTTAAATCCACATGCATCAGATAATGGTTTAATTGGAGATACAGAATCTAAAGAAATAGCACCTGCTGTGAAATTTATGCAAGAAAAAGGTATAACTGTATCAGGTCCTCACCCTGCAGATTCAATATTTAATCAAGCCATCAATGGTAATTATGATGTTGTGATAGTTATGTACCATGATCAAGGTCATATAGCAATTAAGGTTCATGGCCTTGAAGAATCAATCAGTATAAATCTTGGAATACCATTCATAAGAACATCTGTTGACCACGGAACAGCTTTTGACATAGCAAGTAAAAATATTGCAGATTCAACTAGTATGAAAGAAGCTATTAAGCAAGCTTGTTTTCTTATAAATAATAAAAAAATTTAATTTTGCCTATATAATAAAAATTAACTTGCTAATTTAGGAAAAAATATGAAAGTTGTATTTATTGGTGGAGGAACAATGGCGCAAGCTATAATTTCCTCATTAATTAGTTCATCTAAAAAATTTGAAATTAAGGTTTCTGACCCTATACTAACAGTTCGAAATGAAATCAAAAAAAAATTTGAGCTATTTGTAACAGATGATAATTCATTGGCAATAAAAAATGCAGATTTAATAATCTTATGTATAAAGCCACAACATTTTAAAATAGTTGCTAATCAGATATCTGGGGAAATTACAAATGATCAAACAATTGTTTCCATAATGGCAGGCATAAATATTAATACTATTTCAAAAGCATTATCCACTATGAAAATTATTAGAATAATGCCCAATACTCCAGCACAAATAGGAAAAGGAATTTCAGCATGGAATTCAACCTTGCAGGTCAGTAAGGAATCAAAATTAGCAGTTAAAGAAATCTTAGGCGTACTAGGAGATGAAATAGAGTTTAATGAAGAAAAATATATTGATATGGCAACAGCTATAAGTGGAAGTGGTCCAGCATACGTTTTTTTATTTATCGAGTTTCTACAAAAAGTAGGAAAAGAAATAGGGCTACCCAATGACAAAATAAAACAGTTAGTTATAAAAACAATTTCTGGGAGCGTAGAACTCTTAAGTAACTCCGATAAAAGTCCAGAAGAACTTAGAAAATTAGTTACATCACCAGGTGGGACAACAGAAGCTGGAATTAATTCAATGATAATGAATAATTTTCATAAAAGTATTGTTGAGGGCGTTAAGAAAGCATATGAGAGAGCAAAAGAACTCTCAAACGAGGAGGAAACATGATTATAATTTCAGACTTGCTTAGCATTTTATTAAGAATTTATGCGTATTTGATTATCATAAGAGCTTTTTCAACTTGGTTCCCACAATTTAGAAATCATGAAATAGTTCAAACACTATACAAAATTACAGATCCCGTAATGAAGCCAGCCTCTAAGTATATCCCTCCAATTGGAATGATTGATATTTCTGCAATGGTTGTTGTTATAGTGCTTTTGACGCTATCTAACGCCCTTCGGTACTAATAACTGTTACTTCACCTGATGATACATGCCATTGCTTCATATTCTCATCTAAAATTACAATCATGCCTTCATCATCTATATCAATTGCTTTACCACTAATATAATTAGCTCTCTCATTATTTTGAAAACTAATTTTTATATTTTTGCCTATGTTCATAATCTTATCTTTCCATTTAGGAATAATATTTTTACCAGATAAGATATGGGAATAATATAAATCTAAATTTAATAATAATTGTTTTAGAAGCTCATACCTATCATATTCTACTTTTTTTTCTTTATATATACTTGTATATGTGTTAATTATTGGAGATGATTCATCAACTAATAAATTTACATTAACACCTATACCTATAACAGCAAATGAAAATTTTTGAGAAATAATTCGAGATTCTGCTATTGTTCCTGCAATTTTTTTACCATTAACTAAAACGTCATTAGGCCATTTAATTTGAGGTTTTAAGTCCAAAGAAATTAGTAGATCATAAACAGATAAAGAAGCTATCATCAGCAACTGGTTTAATATATTTGTTGGACACTTAACTGTTAATGATAACAATAAATCTTTTTTCGGTTGAGAAATCCATTTACGATTATATCTACCTTTTCCTTGAGTTTGATAATCTGTAAAAATTAAAGCTCCATCTGATTTTTCTTTATCTATACAATCCCAAGCTAGTGTCATAGTCGAATCTGTAGTATCAACAAAAAACACTTCCTTGGCAAAATTATTAAAATTTCCCTTTAAATTCTCTAATCTATTTTTCATATTCTCTATGATAATCTATTATAATTATCAAATGAAACATTTAGACTCAAAAATACTTTACTATACTCATTCTTCTCAAAATATAGTAACTGCTCACATTAATCAGAACGAATGGTTTAAAGTAACAACACAAATGAATAGAGGGCCAGATTCAGATCTTGTACCAAAGAATATTAGATCATTATATAATCAGTACAGATCTGACAATCAGCCTAAAGATTATGGAAATCCATCTTCAGGATGTATCTACATTAATGGTGCAAATATAGGGCAAGTTCTTGAAGTTGAAATAGGAAAAATAAAAGTTAACCCAGTAGGTTGGACTAGATATAAAGGTTCAACAGGTGCCCTACCGGGTTATTTAGGAAAATCTAATATAGGTGAACAGTTTAAAGTATGTATGATTAATGACAATATGATTTTATGGGATAAAAATTTGTCATTTCCTGTTGAGCCAATGATTGGGGTAATTGGCTTAGCTCCAAAAATTGAGTCTAAACATAATGGATGGGCTGGGATTTGGGGTGGTAATTTCGATATTCAAGAAATTACCACTAATGCAAAAGTATATCTACCAATAGAACATCAGGGAGCATTATTACACATAGGAGATATGCATGCACGTCAAGGAGATGGAGAAATATGCGGTGGTGGTGGAATTGAGACTGGTGGAGAGGTAGAGCTGAGAGTAAGGGCTATTGATAGACCTACAAGTATGACATGGCCTCGTATAGAAGATGAAAATTATATAATGACAACTGCATGTGAAAAGCCCGCTGAAGATGCTTTTAGAATTGCTCTATGCGAAATGATATTATGGCTTGAAGAAGATTATAAAATGCCTCAAGGTGAAGCATTCATGTTTTTATCTCAATGTTTAGAAGCTAGAGTAACTCAGTTTGTAAATCCTACATATACGTACGTCGCAAAAGTAGCGAAAAAATTCTTAAAATAAGTAATAATGATAAAAAATATTTTATTTGATATTGGTGGTCCTATAGATAAAGAAGCATTGATGGATAAGTTGATCGATGAACAAATAATTAATTCTCTTAAGTTTTTTGACATAAATATTTCAAAAACAAAATATATCGAAACCCAAAATAAGTTATTAATTGCATTTTCAAAAAATTTATACAAGGATATTATTTGGGAATTAACAGATAAAAACTATAAATTAGCTTCAATCATAGAAAAACAGCTTTATGATTCTGAAAAAGAACGTAATAAAAAAAGAGGTTTTTTTGAGCCTCAAGAAAATATATTTAATATCTTGAAAAATCTCAAGGGAAAAAAATACAACCTAGGAATTGTTGCAAATCAACCAACTAGGTGTTTAAAAATAATGGGAAAATTAGGATTATTAGATTTTTTTTCCAATAAATATGTATCTGATTCCGTAAATCTATATAAACCAGACGAAAAATTCTTTTTACACGTATGTAATTATATTAATGCAAATCCATATGAAAGCATCATGATTGGTGATAGAATTGATAATGATATTGTTCCTGCAAAAAACTTAGGAATAAGAACTATAAGATTTATGACAGGCAGATATAAAATACAAAAGCCTAGAAAAAAATCTGAAAAAGCAGATTTCAATATAAATAATATAAGTAATATAGAGGAAATAATAGATAATTATGATTTATAAATTCAGTAAATCGAAAAAAATGTATAGTGAAGCAAAAGAATACATTGCAGGAGGTATTTCTAGTCAAATTAGAATAAACGATCCAGCTAAAATTCCAATGTTTTTTTCTCATGCAAAAGGATCAAAAATGTGGGATGTTGATGGCAATGAATACATAGATTATATACAAGGTATGGGGCCTAATCTATTTGGTCATTCCCCAGATTTTATATCGGATTTAGTAAAAAAAGAGATGGATAGAGGGTATGTTCTTGCTGGTCAGTTTGATAAAGAAATAGAAATCGCAAAAATGGCATTAGAATTAATTCCAATTAAGAATGCAACAGCCAGGTTTGCTATATCAGGTACCGAGATAGATCAATTATTATTTAGAGTGATGAGGGGTTATACAAAGAAAAATAAAATTGTAAAGTTTGAAGGTCATTATCACGGATGGATGGATTCTGTAAACTATAGTGTACATCCACCTCTAGATTTAGCAGGTGATGAAAACAGCCCTGAACCTATACCGGAATCTACTGGAATGGACTTAAACACATCAAAAAACTTAATAATTTGTGAATGGAATGATGAAGAAAAAATTGAAAATGTGTTTAATAAATACAGTGATGATATTGCTGGAGTTATTACAGAACCAATTTTGGGTAATACCAACTGCATCCTTCCTAAAAAAGGATATTTAGAAAAAGTTAAGAGTTTATGTGAAAACCATGATGCGTTATTAGCTTTCGACGAAGTAATTACCGGGTTTAGAGTAGCAGCAGGCGGAGCACAAGAATTGCTAAAAATCACACCTCATATAGCCACATATGCAAAGTCAATGGCGGGCGGTTTTCCAATGTCAATGATTGTTGGAGAAAGGCAAATAATGGAAGAAATAGGTAATGGAAATGTTTACCATGGTGGTAGTTTCAATTCTAACATTATGTCAACAGCAGCTACATATGCCACCTTAAAATATTTGCAAGATAGTAAAGCCACCTTCTATGAAAATCTCAATAAAAAAGGAGAGTTTATGATGAAAAACCTAAAATCTGTTTCAAAATCGCTAGACTCTGACTTGCATGTTCAAGGCGTTGGATCATTATTATCTATATCTTTTACTAATAAGGAAGAAATAAATAACTGGCGAGATCATGCTAAAAATTGTGATGAAAAAAAATATTCGCATTTTGCATATGAAATGCTTAAAAATGGAATTAGGCTATCATCAAACGGAAGAATGCATATTTCCTCAGCTCATACTCAAGAAGATTTAGAAAAAACCATTTCATCAGCAGAAAAGGTATTATCTAAAATTTAGATTTAATTTCTTCCTGTAATAAATTTTATATAGGAGAATTATTTGAATTGGATTTCTGCAGTTTCTGATATTTCAGATTATGATAAAGCTATATCAGAAATTTCATTAGATATAAAACAAAAATTAAATGGTAAAAAAGCGGATCTTGTTATTTTATTTGTTTCGTCACATCATTCTATAAACTACGAAAAAATTGCATCCTTATTTTCAGAAAAAATAAATACCAAATGTATCATTGGTTGTTCGGCTGCTGGTGTCATTGGCAATGGTCATGAAGTTGAAAGAAGAGCAGGAATAGCTGCATGTGCAGCATATTTACCGAATGTAGAGATTACACCTTTTCATATTCAACAAAATAAATTACCAAATGAAGATGCTAATCCTAATGAATGGTTCAATATTACAGGATTAAGATCAGATAACTGTAAGGCTATGATGATTTTACCTGACCCTTTCACAATAAGAAGTGATAATTTACTTGCAGGTTTAGACTATGCATTTCCAGAAACTACAAAAATTGGAGCATTAGCTAGTGGAGGGGGACAACCAGGGAGTAATGCGCTATTTATTAATAATAAATCTTATACTTACGGTGCAGTTGGTGTTGGATTTTCAGGAGATTTATCAGTAGAAACAATTGTTGCACAAGGTTGTAGACCTATAGGTGAACCTATGATTGTTACTGATGCTGATATAAATGTTATTAATAAAATTGGAGATAAAACACCGTTAGAAATTTTAGGAGAAATATTTGAAAAAAGTTCCATACGTGAAAAAAGACTTATACGAAGATCATTACAAATTGGAATAATAATGGATAGATTTTCTTCTGTAAATGATGAAGAATTCCTAATAAGAAATATTCTTGGAGCAGATGAGGAAGATGGAAGCATCGCAATAGGCGAAATGATTAATGAAGGACAAATAATTCAATTTTATATTAGAGACGCTAAAACAGCAGATGAGGACTTAAAAATAATCTTGGAAAAATATGCTGATAAATTTGAAGGTAATAAACTAGAATCAGCATTATTATTTAGTTGCCTAGGAAGAGGTCAATATTTATACGGCGCGCCAAATCACGACACAAATTTATTTACTAACATTGTTGGAGATATACCTATAACGGGTTTTTTCTCAAATGGAGAAATTGGATCAATAGGTGACCAAACATTTTTACATGGATATACCTCAAGTTTTGCATTATTTAAGTCTGAAAAACAAAAAACTTAATGATTTAGCGGTTTATCCATTATGAACTCATCTATTTTCATTCTTGAACTAGGAGTATTTTCAGAATCATGATCATAATTTAGTTGTGAGTAACCTACAGCTATGGCACAAATAGATGAATACTCATCTTTAGAAAGGCCTGATACTTTGTGAGCTATTTCATGATCAATTCCACCCATAGCTCTTGTATTCAAACCCATAATTTTTGCTTGTATAGCTAAAGACATCCAAGCTGCTCCAGTATCAAATTTTGCATTTCGATTTTCTTTACCATTATTTTGATTTTTTGAAAAAACTAATATAATCAGAGGTGCTTTAGTAGCCCATTTTCTGTTAAATGGATTCAAAACTAAATTTAATTTTTCTCTAAAATCACCCTTGGTAGCATAAACAAATTTCCAAGGTTGCGAATTATTAGAAGATGGTGCCCATCTTGCAGCTTCAAATAATGATAAGATTTGATTTTTGTCAATCAACTTATCATTAAATAATCTTGATGACCATCTCTCGAAAAAAAAGTTCTCAACATTATTTTCCGGGTGCCTATATTTATCTATATTCATTTTTTCTCCTTGATAAATTTCTAATTTTTGTTGATGAAATATCATTTCTAAACTGAGATTCTTTTAGCGAGGAAAACATAAACTTAAATTTTTTTGGTATTAATGATGAATCCATATTATTAAAAATATTATTTTCACTTGTTCTACCCGCCACCAAAAATTTACAGCCATTTTCTTTTATAATTTCTAAATTTTGATTTATAGGAAGAGATATGCTGGTCTTAAGGTCATTATAATATTTAACATCAAATAATCTTTCAAACGTATCATTACCTATCAAGAAAATAGATTCTGGAAATAGATTAGATTTCTCAAAAAATCTAGGTGCATTAGAAACTATTAATGGAAATTTATGATCATTTATCATATCTATTTGTTTTTGTATATCTGAGATAATTAATTCATCTTTATCAACATTAGTTATGGATATTTCAATAAGAGCATTATAATTAGTTTTTTTTTGAGCAGCTAAAAGCATTTGCTTGTGCCCTATATGAAAAGGATTAAATGATCCTGACAAGATTACTGAGTTCGCAGGGATTTCATAACTAAATTTATTTGCCCCATAAAATAAGCAAAAAGGAATTTTCTGAAATATTATTTCAGTAATTATATTCTTCAATTTTTTCTGATTCATATAAATCTATGTTTAAGTATTCATTAATACCAATTATTTTTGAAATAGTATTTAGGATTATTTTGGAAATTATTATATCTTCTTCTACCCTTTTTCTTCTACTTTTTTCTAAGAGAACTGATTTATAACCATTAGATAGCTTACTATTCCATGCAATAAAAGCTCTGTCATCTCCTTTACGTAATCTATTAGTAGAAATCGCAGCAGTACAAGATAATCCAAAAATGTCAGAATTATTAGACAAAGCTCTAGATCTTAAATATGATTTTTCTGCCATATCAATTGCTTCGATGTGTGAAACATGAGAATCCAAATTATTAGATAAGAAATCTGATAATGAATTTTTCGAGTAAGGAATTAATATCTCTAAAATAGTTTTTGAAGAACCTGGAGTTTGGAATAGATAATCAATAATTTTCATACCACCACCAGTTATAGAAAAACAACCTTGAAAGCTTGATGAATGAATTTTATTTACTAAGTTTTTAATATTCAAATGAAAATTTGTAGATATTTATTAAACATAATATACAAATTTTTAATAGAAAAAAATAACAAATACCAAATATAGTTGAATATTTATATCTTATTTTGAAGATGTTTCTAATATTTTCATGTTAAGAATGTAAGATTCTAATATATCTGTTATTTCATAACAAAAGGTACATTCTTTAGCATATAGTTTATTAGAATCAAATCCGTTTTGAATTGTAATAAAATTTTTTATTATATGTGAACAAAACATTTTCACCTCAATATTTATGTATTTGAATTAACAGGTTGTTGAGATACTTGATGATCCAATTGATCTCTTATAGATCTAGAATTTATAGTATATCCACAAACTATGCATCTAAGATAAGAACCAAAATTATCTTTTACAAACTCTACTGTTCCATCAATACATCTAGCACATGATTTAAAATAAAGCATAAAATACCCTCTAAACTAACTATAATTATAAATATATCCGGTATCGGGTATTTTAAACCTAGGAAAATTTTTACGAGTTTTAACTAATTTACATAATTTAGAAAGAAATTAATATTATTTTTATAATTTTCTATACTTAAAACCACCTAATATAAAGAAAGGTATATCTTTTTCGTATGAAATCTTAATGACTTCGCCTTTTGCTCTGCCAGATAAAACTATAAAATTTTTTTTACCATCTTCAAGAAAACTAAGTTTAGATGGAGCATGCATTTTATACTTGTTATAATTGTCATTATTTTGTAAACAAAATTCGTCATTAACATAATTTATGTCTACATAAAGACCAGGTTCAGCAAAATATGTTCCTGTAATATTTTCAAGATTATTTTTTTTATTTTTACAGTTTAGTTTATCTGTAAGATTGTTATTTAGATTTTCTATAAGAGTATTTATCAGAGATATAGAAAAATCATTTGGAAAATTATTAGGCCATAAATCTGACAATATGACTACACCACAATTATATCTTTTTGAAAAAACAGCATTAGAAGAGTAACCATAAATACCACCACCATGAATATATAAATTGTTGTTATTATTCTTATGTACCCTCCATGCATATGCTTGAGCATGATTCCAATTATCAGAAATATATATAGGCATATGCATTTCAAATAAACTATCAGGATCAAGTATTTTTCCAGACTCAAAACCATCTGATGACAACTGAAATAAAATCCAATTAAGTATGTCTTCAGTGCAAGAAATCAATCCTCCTGCTCCAATCATAGAATGCATTTCAACAAAATCTTCTCTAATCAGTTTATTTAATTCAAAAGAAAATTTATTTCCTGAAATGAGATTTTTTTTATCATTCTCAGAAAGATAAAAAAAAGTATTCTTAAGACCAAGTGGTTCAAGAATTTCATCCTTTAAATATTTTTCTAATGGCATTTGACTTATTTTCTCAATTAAAATTCCTAAAAGACAGTAAGCTAAATTAGAATATTTCCACTGAACATCCTGTTGGGCTACAATATCAATTTCTGAAAGATTGTCAATAAGTTCATTCTTTGTTATAAATTTTTTAGTCTCCCAGCTATTAAATTTATGCTCTGTAGACAAACCTGAATAGTGAGTTAGCATTCTCTTAATAGTTACTTTCTCTAAAGTACCTGAAGTGGAACTAGCTACTGTAAAATCAGGCATATGAACCAATAATGGATCATCTAGGGTAAGTCTCCCTAAATCTCTTAATTGTAAAATTGCAGCAGCGATAAATGTTTTTGTTATAGAAGCAACACGAAAAAGACTATTTTTACTTATGTATTTATTTTGAGATATTTTTTTATTAGCTATAGTATAGGACGAAAAAAATTTTTGATTCCCATTATAAATACCTACTGAAAAATTTTGTGGCAATGAATTTTCTGAAAAATTATTCACATAATTCTCTTCTATTAAGGCTTGATAATTTATTTTGGTCATAGTTTTTATATAATTTTTAAATATAATATCTATTATGAATTTTAAATTAAATTAATCAATATTGAAAATAGATTACTATGAATAAGATTATTGAAAATATAAAATTATTTCCTGAAAGAAATAATGGAATCACATTCATGATAATTAGTATTATATTTTCAATATTATTACTAATTTATTTATCTGCTGGAATAGCTTTTGATAGAAGTATTGAAAGAGCCAATATTGGACAAGATGGTGAAAAGCAATGGTGGGAAGATCAAATTCTTTATATTTGCCCACTTCATTAGGTAATAATGGAAAAAATTCTTAAAAATCACAATATATACCATTATGCATGGATAATTGTCCTTATTTGTGCCGTTGTTCAAATGGTAGGTGCTGCCATAAGAATAGGCTTTGGAGTTCTAGTAGACCCCTTAGTAGAAATATTTGGATGGTCACCAGGATCCATAGGACTAGCATACGCTCTTATGTCGATTATTACAGCATTTTCATCACCTATTGCAGGCTTACTTTGTTTCAAAATAGGTTGTAAAAAAACAATGATATGGGGAACCATACTATTTTTCATTGGAATGATTTGGATATCTCAGATTAGTCAAATATGGGAATTATATGTATCATACGGGTTAGTTTTTGGAGTTGCTCAAGCCTTTTTATTAGTTCCTGCTGTACCTATTGTTTCTAATTGGTTTGATAAATATCTTGGATTAGGTACTGGATTAATGATGGGTGCATGGAGTTTAGGACCAGCAATATCAGTTCAAATACTAGCAATATTTTTCGAAACATATGGATGGAGAAACTCTTTTATAATTATAGGTATTACTGGCACATTAGTTCTTCTGATATTTTTATTTTTTCTAAAAGATACTCCTCATGAAATCAAAAAACTTCCGTATGGTTTTTCTAAAAAAAAGAAAAATATAAATGATAGAAATTTTTCTCTTTTGGAACAAAAAAATATACAAAGACTAATATATAAAAAAAATGAGTTTTGGAATCTTATAAATATTCATTTTTTGGGATGTGTAAGTCATTCAATCATTCTTGTTGGAATTATACCGATGGGCATAAATGCTGGGTTATCGAGCTTATCTGCAGCAGGAATTCTTACAACATTATCAGTAATAAGTATTATTAGCAGGGTAATAACCCCAATTATTGCGGATAAATATGGATCAAAGCCAATAATGTTTTTTAGCCTATTTGGACAAGGAATTGGCGCATTGATTCTTCTTGATGCAACACAGACATGGGAATTTTATACTTTTGCTGTTTTATGGGCCATACCATATGGTGGAGAAGGAGCAGCATTCCCAATTATAAATCGTCAATATTTTGGGAAATTTCCAATTGGCACAACGTATGGATGGCAGGTATTTGGAGCTGGATTAGGTATGGCACTAGGAGGAATATTACCTGGTATTATTTATGACTTGAATAATAACTATAATTTAGCTATTATTTTATCAGCTTTATTTAGTATTTTTGCTTCAATAATAATTTTATTCTTGAAAAATACAAAAAAAGAAATTATACCTACATAAATTTATATAGGACGTCTAATTTGACATTTACAATAATGGGTTTCGATAGAAAAAACTCAAGAATAGGAATAGCAATTGCTACTTATTCATTAGCCGTGGGATCAACATGTCCTCAATTAGTTGAAAATAAATATGCTATAACTTCTCAGGCATCAACAAATCCACTTATTGGGGAAAAAATAGCCAAAATAATAAAAACAAAAGATCCGGAATCAGCCATTAATGAAATCCTAAATAAGGATAAATTTCAAAAATATCGTCAGTTAGCAGTTTTATCCATAAATGGCTATAAATATACTTATACTGGTTCAAAAACAAAGTATTTCAAAGGATCTATTAAAAGTAAAAATTCTATTGCAATAGGTAACTTTTTACATGACGAAAAAGTTCTTATAAATATGATGAAATCATTTGAAGAAAATTCTGAATATGAATTAGGCGAGAGACTCATAAAAAGTTTAATCGCAGGGAAAAAAGCAGGAGGACAATCTGGAAGTGACGGTCAACATTTACCAGAAAGATCAGCATGTTTGATGATAGGTTCAAAAGATGAAATTTTTCCAATTGATCTAAGAGTAGATTTTTCAGACAAGCCTATTGAGGACTTGTCAAAAGCCTTTGAGGAGTATAAAAAAATGCACGATTATTATCTTGCAAGGGCATTAGATCCTTCAAAAATACCATCACAAGATGATTGGGTAAAAAAACTTAAATCAATTAATAAAGATAAATAAAGTATAAAAATAAATAAATACTAAATATAAATAGTATTTTTAGAATAGTATAATTTAAACAAAAAGGATAATTATGACAAATATCTCTGGAAAACATGCTCTACTTAAAATGCTTCAAAAAGAAGGTGTAAACTATATGTTTGGTAATCCTGGAACAAGCGAAGCACCAATGATGGCAATTATGAATGAATATCCATCTATTGAGTATGTTCTTGTTTTGCAAGAAGGTGTTGCTGTTGGTTTAGCTGAAGGATATGGAAGAGCATCAAAAAAAGTTCCTTTTGTAAGTTTACATATCGATAATGGAATGGCAAATGGGCTTTCACTAATGATTGATCAGTTATACTCTGGGACACCTATGGTAATGACAGCAGGAAATAAAGATATTAGAAAAATGGCAGCAGGCAGGTCAGATTTAGCAGATATGGCAAGACCTTTTGCTAAATGGAGCACAGAAATTACTCATGCCGAACAAGTTCCATCAGTTATAAGAAGAGCTTTTCAGGAAGCAAAAACTCCTCCTACAGGCCCAACGTTTGTTTCAATGTCGCAAAATGCTTTTGATGATGTTGCTGATGTTAATTTGATTCCATCTTCCGATGTACATATATCTACGAATATAGATGATAAAACATCAGAAGAAATATGCGATATGATAATGCCATCTAAAAAACCAATCTTAATAGTTGGTGATAGAATATCTCAAACTAATGCTGTTGACGAAGCCGTAAAACTTGCAGAAATTGCAGGTATGAGAGTATACGGACACAACTCATCTGAAGTTAATTTCCCAGCTAATCATTCATTGTGGCAAGGCAACTTAAATATGCGAACTATTGAAGCTGTCACAGCTGTAAAAAATGCTGATGTAATTCTTGCCGTAGGATGCCCAGTCTTTGAGGACTTCTTTTTTCAAAAAGGAGAATTTGTTAGTCCTAATACCAAACTAATTCATATTGATATAAATAACAATGAGATTGGTAAATCTGAACCGACTGATATTGGGATAATAGCATCACCTAAAAATGCAATGAAAAAATTATTTGAAAACCTTGAATCACTTATGACAGGTCCTTACAGAGAAGCATCATCTTTTAGGGCAATAGAAGCAAAGTATGAGAGTGATACACGAAAAGAAAATCACATAAATCTTGTCAACCAAGAAATAAAAAATGGAAAAGCTATGTCATCAGCTAAAATGCTAGATGAGCTAGCAAAAGCACTTCCTGAACAAAGCTCAGTATTTAATGACGGTGTAAGTAATAGCCAACTATTATTTGAATCTATGCTCCCCTCCATACAAGGATCATATTACGGATGTAGAGGGCAAGCAATTGGCTGGGGAATTGGTGCCACAATGGGTATGAAGCTGGGAGACCCCTCCAAAGCTGCAATTGGAGTAATTGGTGATGGAAGCGCAATTATGACAATTCAGGGTTTATGGACAGCCGCAAATTCTAAAATACCATCCATATTTGTAATATGCAATAATTCATCTTACAGGGTACTTAAAATTAATATGAATCATTACCACAGATTAAATAATTTTGATCCCCCAAAATCATATTTTGCAATGGATTTTCATCATGAGATAAATTTTGCTGAACAAGCAAAAGCTTATGGGATCAATGGTGTAAGAATAGAAAACCCTTCAGATATTAATAGCACACTAAATAAAGCAATTGATTCTGGAGAACCAACAGTAATAGATATGATAATTGATGGTTCTATATAATTTTTTCACATGGAATACATAAATAAGGAAAAAGCAAAATTAGTTTGGACTCAAAATGTTTGGAAAGAAAAACATTTTGAGGCTAAGAAAAAAGTACTTGAATTTCCAAATGATAGTGCAAATATAGATCATGCGTCAAGATGGGGCAAAGTGATTTTAAAAAAATTCAGTTCATCATTTTACACAGTTACCAGACTGCTTCCTGAAAAGAAAAAAAAAGATGTTCAAATTATTTATGCAGCAGTTAGGTATCCTGATGAAGTTGTAGATTCTTTTAACCTTTCAAAGGATGAAAAAATTCAAATCTTAAAACGATTCGAAATAGACTTCGTTAAATCTAAAAATTATAAAAATATTTACGAAATGCTAAATAATAATATTTCTTTAACAATTGCAGGATTTAGAGATGTATGTAATCGTTATAAAATTCCAGAAAAATACTACATAGCTTTCCTTGATGCCATGAAGAAAGACATTGAGCCTAGTGAATACAAAGACTGGAAAGACCTTATAGATAATTACATTTTTGGCTCAGCAACTGTGGTTGGATACTTTCTTTCATACGTATATGGACATTCAAAAAATTCATCACTGGAAGAATGTATGGAAACCTCTAAGTCATTAGCAATAGCACTACAGTTAACTAACTTTGCAAGAGATGTTTCTGAAGATTCTATTAGAGGAAGATGCTATCTTCCACAAAACCAAAAAAATAATAAAAATCAAATTATTTATCATGGAGTAATAAACAAAAATATTGATGATATAATTTCATCAAAACTCTTATTAGCAACAGAGGCTAAAAAATGGTATGAAAAATGTTCTAATAGAATAGATAATTTTACAGAAGATAGCAGATTAGCAATTCAAGCCTGTCATACATTATATTCAAAATTAAATAATAAAATACTTAAACAGAAAAATAATTTTCAACGAGAAAGTTTATCAGTAGTAGAAAAAATTTCCATTATACCTAAAAAGCAATATTTGAAATTAGCTATAGCATTAGTAATGAACAAATGAAAAATAAACTATTTATAATCGGTGGAGGAATGGGAGGTATATCTGCGGGTTTATATCTTTCTAAAAGTGATTATGAAATTCATATTTTTGAAGCAAATAGTACTTTAGGAGGAAGAGCAAATATCCTAGATTTAGATGGTTTTATATTTGATACAGGACCGTCATTACTAAATTATCCTTGGGTTTTTGATGATTTATATCAATTTGTTGGAAGTTCCTTAAATGAAGAATTAGAGTTACAAAAAATTGACCCTGCAATTAAGTATTATTGGCCAGACGGAGAAACATTTCAACTTTCATCAGACTTAACAAAACTTTCACAAGAATGCATAAGGCTAGATTCAAGAGATGGAATAGGTCTATTAAATTTTCTGTCTGACGCAAGAAAAAAATATAGTGTTTCATTTGATAATTTAGTAACCCAAAATACCAATTCTCCACTTAAGTGGTTCTTTTCCGCTGGACTAAGAAATATACTAAAACTTGGTTTATTTAGGTCAATGGAATCACAACTTAGATTACATTTTAAGAATAAAAAAATAATTGAAGCATTTGGTTCATACGCCATGTACTTGGGCGGAGCCCCACATGACTTGCCAGGAATTTTTTCTATATTACCATTTGGAGAGCTTGAATACGGATTATGGTTACCAAAAGGGGGAATGTATAAATTAGTTGAATCTCTAGAAAAATCTCTTATTAAACAAGGTGTGAAAATACATAAAAATACTAAGATAAAAAATATAATTAAAGAAAAAAATCATGTCAAAGGAATCACATTACTAAATGATCAAAAATTGTACTGTGATCAAATAATTTCTAATGTAGATTTACCGACAACTATGAATAAATTGCTTGGCGAAAAAAAATTCAAATCGCCTAAAATGACGCCAGGAGTCATAACATATTACTTGGGAATAAATAAAAAATTAAATAATTTGGAACATCATAGCGTTTTTTTTCCAAAAAATACAAAATTTGCATATGAAGAAATAATGAAAAATAATAATATACCTGAAGATATTCCGTTTTATATCTCGGTAGCTTCTAATAATGATGAGTCATTAGCACCAGAAAATAAATCCGGTGTATTTATACTTATCCCAGTACCATTAAAAAACAAAGATTATTCATGGGATGAAGTTAGTGAAAAACTACTTAATAAGGTGTTATTAAGGTTAAGGAAACATGAGATTATAATCAACAAAAAAGATATTATAAATAAAGAAATTATTTCTCCAAAAAAATGGAAAGATTTATTTGGTCTATATAAGGGCTCTGCTTTTGGCGCTTCACATAACCTATTTCAAGTTGGTCCTTTTCGAAATTCAAATAAATCCAAAAAATATAAAAATCTATTTTTTGTTGGAGCATCTACAACACCTGGAACTGGGTTACCAATGTGTGTACTTAGCGGGAAAATGGTTTCAGAAAGAGTATTACAAAACAATGAATAAAAAAATATATTGCAAAAAATTTGGTTCAGGTCCCAAAAAATATGTTGGTATTTCAGGTTGGGGCGGTAATAATAATACCTACACTCCAATCATCAAATATCTTCCTAAAGATGTTTCTTTTACAAGTTTTGATATACAAGGATTTGGAAAATCAAAAGATCCTGATGAATGGAATATACAAAATATTTGCAGTGAGATAATTGATGAGTTAGGAATTAATGAAAAAACTAACTTAGTAGGTAATTGTACAGGTGGGGTTTTAGGTTTGGAAATTTCAAAGTTACTAAACTATAAAGTTAATAAATTAGTAATGATTGATCCTTTTATTTACACACCTTGGTATTTTTTACTTTTAGTTAACAAATATTTTGGTGAAAGAGCTTATATGGCCACTTTCGCATCAAAAATAGGAAGATACATAAGTAATTTATTACTCAAATCAAAAAGAAATGAAGATACTAACTTAACTGAGCATTTCGCAGATATGAACCATAAAAATTCATATAGCTTTTTAAAAATGATGCATAATCACCCAGGATTGAAAATATTTTCAGATCTAGATAATAGTTTGTCTATAATACACGGAGATAAAACTTTTAAGGCCGTAAAACGATCAATATCAAAAATCAAATACCAAATAAATCATACTGAAATATTTGAAGTTAAGAATGCTGGGCATCTTCCTATTGAAGACCAGCCTGAGATGGTAGCGAAATTTATTTTTAATAATAATGAATAATTTAGAAATTATAATAATAACAATCTCATGTATTCTATACTTAATTCCTACAATTGTGGCATCTTTAAATTTATTCTTTTTTAATTCAAATAATCACAATCAAACAAATAATCAAAAAAATAAAGTTTCGGTATTAATCCCAGCAAGAAATGAGGAAAAAAATATAGAAAAATGTGTTAATAGCATTATTGAACAAGGAGAAATAGTTGAGGAAATATTAGTATATAATGATCACTCAACTGACAAAACAGAAAAGATTATAAAATCACTCGTAAAGAAATATAAAAATATAGTAAAACAAACCGAAACAAAAAATTTACCAGAAGGATGGCTAGGTAAAAATTATGCTTGTCACAGGCTAGCAATTAGTTCAAAAAGTGAATATATACTTTTTGTGGATGCTGATACAACATTAAAAAATAAAGCAATATCAAATTTATACAAGATTTGTACGAAAAGTGATAATTCTATGATATCAGCTTGGCCAAAAATAGTAATGAAAACTAAAATAGAAAAATTACTTATGCCAATACTAAACTTAATAGTTTTTACAATTTTCCCATACATAATATCAACAAAAATAAATTTACCTAACCTAGGCTTAGCTCACGGAGCTTGTATTTTTTTTAATAAAAAAACATACTTAAAACTTGGTGGACACAAATTAGTAAAAAATAATTTTTTCGAAGATACATCTTTAGCGAAAAAATGGAGAACTTTTGGTGAAAAATCAAAAATAATTAACGGGGAAAATATTATAACAGTTAGGATGTATAAATCATTTAATGAAATTACTGAGGGGTTTACTAAAAATTTCTATCCTGCATTGGGAAGTGTCATAAGATTTTTTATTTTTCAAGTATATTTTTTCGTTGCGTATATTCTTTTTCCAATACTGATATTAGTTTTTGTTTTTCAATCTAAAGTAGATATTTTATTTTTTATTGTCATTTTTTTATCATATTTACCTAGAATAATAATTAATCTAAAATTTAGGTACGGAATAACTTCTTTAGTAGTGAATCCCTTGAGTATAATTATAATGCTGTATATTGGTTTTAGATCTTATTATCATTCATTAATAAAAAAAAATATCACCTGGAAAAAGAGAATATATAATTTTGAAAAATAAAAAAGAGATACATATCGTTGGTGCAGGTTTAGGTGGTATAGCGACTTCTATATATCTTGCTAAATCAGGATGGAAAGTAACTATAATAGAAAAAAATAATTCTTTAGGAGGTAAATTAAATCGATATAAAAAAAAAGGTTTTATTTTCGATACAGGTCCTTCATTAATTACTTTACCAAATATATTTGAAGATTTATTTAATGTTGCTGGAAAAAGTTTTTATAAGGACCTAAAACCAATAAAAATAAATCCACTTTTTCAGTATAGATTCCCATCAGGAAAAATTATGGACTATTCCACAAATATTGATGAACTTTCAAAAGAAATACAAAAGCTTACTGGAGACAAAGAAGAAATTGTTAGACTTTATAAGTTTTTTGAGCATGGTGCAAAAATTTTCAAGTTTTCAAATGAAACATTTCTTAGTAAAAATCCATACACTATTCCTAAATTTTCAGAATTAATTAAACTTATATCTGCACCAAAGAGATTTACTATCAGTAAATATTCAAAAATGACGAGTAATTTTTTTCGATCAAAAGAACTGCAACAATTATTTAATCGGTACCCAACATATGTTGGGTCTTCACCATATGAATCCGTAGCAATGCTTGCAATTATTCCATATATTGAAATTGCAATGGGAGGATGGTATGTTCCAGGAGGGCTTTATAAAATTATCGAAAATCTAGAGAAAATTGCGACTGATTTAGGTGTAAAAATAATTAAAAATACTGAAATATCAAACGTTGTGACTCATAATAAAAAAATTAAATATTTAGAAACTAAAAAAAACAAAATATATAATTGTGAAAAAGTAGTTTTTAACTGTGATCCTTTGATAGTAAAAAACATGATGATGAGTCACGTGGATACAAATCTTAAAAATTATTTATCTATGTCTGGATTTATTATGCTTGTTGCAATTAATAAAAAAATAACAAATATTCATCATCATACAGTATGTTTTTCTGATGATTATATTAAGGAATTTAAACAAATAATGGAAGAGGGGAAATTTCCTGACGATCCTACTGTTTATATAAACATACCATCAATAACTGATAAAAATATTTCTCCCAAGGGCTGTGAAACACTTTTTATAATGGCAAATGCACCTGCTTCAAGAAAAATATGGGATAACAAAACAATTATCGATGCTAAGAATAAAATATTAAATCGAATTTCTAAATCAAAAATAGAAAATTTCATGCAAGATGTAGAATTTATTGAATACATTACACCAAATACGCTTGAAGAAAAATATAATGCCCCATACGGTTCAATTTACGGTCAAATTTCTCATGGGTGGAAAAAAACATTCTTAAGACCTAATATGAAGGATAAAAATGTAGAGGGAGTTTATTATGTGGGAGGCGGGACTCACCCTGGAGGAGGTACACCAATAGTTATAAAATCAGCCAAAATCGTAAGTGATATGATAAATAGTAATGATGAATAATTCTTATCTATATAAAAATAAAAGCTATGTTTTAAATTTAATTTTTTTACTATTTTGGATAGGGGGTATTTTATCATTTTCTATAGATAATGATATGTTTACTGAAAATAAATGGGCAGGAGGAATATTTTTATATTTAGCATCATTCATAATATTATTAAATCATAAAAAAAATAATATATTCATACTAATATTTATTGGATTATTTGGATTCATAATTGAGGTAATAGGATCTGCATATCATTTACCATTTGGAGAATATTACTATACATCAGAATTAGGGATTAGATTAATTGACGTACCTTTATCCTTATTTTCTGCATGGATTATTATTAGTGTATTCGTTATACAAATATTAAGTTATTGTAATATTAGAAAAAAAGTATGGTGGCTCATAGGGCCGATCATAATGATTATTATTGATCTTATAATTGAACCAGTAGCAGTTGGACCAATGAATGCTTGGGTATGGGTAGATGAAGGATTCTATTATGGAGTTCCAATATCAAATTTTATTGGATGGGGTGTGGTAAGTTTACCAATATTTATTTTGATACAAAAATTTTATAGCGCAGAAAAAAAACAATCAATTATTCCGTTTGCTGTTATTTCTTTTTTTATAACTGTATCTATTATTAAAACTCTTTTCTGGCCTATCATTATATTTATTATTATTTGTTTATTTGTAATTTTTAGAAAAAAAATAAATGCTTAAAAAATTAATAGTTTTCATCCCCATTTTAGTACTAATTTCATGTTCAAATGATATAAATCACAACGATAATAAAAAAATAATCATCATTCAAGGAATATGTTCCCGATATCCTCAAGATAGTGAGCATTGGGGAGTAAAAATAAAAAAAATAATAGAAGAAAATCATAAATTCATCGATAAAGAAACAGGAAATATCGATGACCAAATTATTGATTTTAGCTACTCTGGAAATAATTGGAAAAATAACTATTACCCTCAAGAGACTTTATTATCAATAAAAAATCACATTAGTAACTTAGAAAAAATCTATGAAAAATATCCAAAGAGCGAATTTTATATTTTAGGACATTCACTTGGAGGTGTGATTGCTTTATCAGGAGCTGCAAACAGTGAAAAAATCAATAAACAAACAAAAAGTATAGTAACAGTAAGTAGTCCCATTAAAGGTATTATCAAATCAGATGAAAATTCAGGATTAAAAAGTTTAATTGAGTTATTTGCATGTAATTCAAAAGAAAATGATGAAATTAAAATATGGGATGATATTAGCAATGAAAGTAAATTCATTAAACAAATTAGTGACCATGATTTTAAAAATACAAAAGTTTATAATATTGTGAATAAGTACGACCTCGTAGTGAGTATCGAATCAGCAAAATTAGAAAAAAAATTCCCTTATTTTTGCATTAACGAAGTTGATAAAGAACTATTTGGGTTAAATCATAGTACATTACTAGACAATAATGTCATATCAACTGAAATAATTAATTTATTAATTGATGACAAAAAAATACTTCATGATTGTTAATGATCAAAAATGGTCGGGGCGGCAGGATTTGAACCTGCGACCCCCCGCTCCCAAAGCGGGTGCGCTACCGCTGCGCCACGCCCCGTTATACATACATTTATTATATAAATAACAGCAATCTTAAATAAAGATATTTTAGTGTATTAAACTACTTTAATTCACTAACTATATTTTCACAAGCTTGCATATATATTGTTGCATCTACATTAATCGATAAATATTGAACACCTAAATCAATCAACCATTTTCCCATTTCGATATCTTTTGCGTATGAACCAACTACCCTACCCTCAGATCTAGCTTTTCTTGCAGCTTCTTTCAAAGCATCTTCCACAATTTTTGATCTTACATCTCCAGGAACTCCAAGCGACTGGGATATATCATAAGGCCCTAAAAAAAGAACATCTATACCATCAACTGTCATTATTTCGTCTAAATTATTTAAACCTTCTTTACCCTCAATGTGAACTACAGTCATTGTTTCATCATTTTGAATGTTTGTATGATTTTCTGCTTGATTTTTAAAGTAATTTCCTGCTCTAGTAAATATTGAAACCCCTCTATGACCCAAAGGAGAATATTTTGCAGATTCAACTACTTTTTTTGCATCACTTAAACTATTAATTTGAGGTACCTGTACCCCATCGGCACCAATATCTAAAGCACGTAATACTAGACTTTCCTCGTTATTAGGAATTCGTATTATCGGAGCTACTCCGGAACCCTGTGCTGAAATAACAAGTTCATTGACAGTTTCAATAGATAAAGGTCCATGTTCCGTATCGAGTATACAGAAGTCCATACCTGAATAACCTAGTGTTTCTACAAGAGTCATAGAAGGGACTATTACAAAGGGGCCTACAACTGTTTCGCCGCTTAGTAATCTTTTTTTTAGATCTCCACGAATTGTTTTTTTCATAAATTTTCCTTGCGCCTAGTATGTAACTATGAATATTATACATTTATTTGTTTAATCAAATAATAAATGAATAATAAAAATTTTATATTTAATGATATTTTATAAATATGAGTAATGCAAAAATTCTTTTTTTAGGTACAGGAACATCTGAAGGGGTTCCTAGAATATCATGCCTAATAGATAAAAATAAAAGTTGTAAAGTTTGTTCTGATTCAGTAAAAATAAATTCAAAAAACCGAAGAAGGAACACCTCAATCTTAATTCAACATAAGAATAAAAATATTATTATTGATGCAGGGAAGACATTTTATGACTCATCATTGAATTTTTTCCCCAAAAATAATGTGACCTCAATAGATGGTCTTATCATAACTCATGCTCATGCAGATGCAATAGGCGGTTTAGATGACCTAAGAGACTGGACTAACAATACTCAGAAAAATATCCAAGTATATCTAAGAGAAATTGATTATAAAGTAGTAGATAAGATGTTTTTTTATCTCACTAAAAAAGAATATTTTTCTAAA